>Ga0209633_10001714_pt1 | contig 22063 bp, 18 predicted proteins | sample Cruoilmetagenom1_FD_187290 | JGI IMG/M metagenome (GOLD analysis project Ga0209633, IMG submission 187290) | Oil polluted marine microbial communities from Coal Oil Point, Santa Barbara, California, USA - Sample 1 (SPAdes) (version 2) | ecosystem: Environmental > Aquatic > Marine > Oil seeps ... | reverse complement strand
GCCTGGTGGCACTACACGGTCTGCTGGGTTACTTCGATCCAGCTCCCCTTGTCGACCGAGGTCGGTCCGGGCCTCCTGCTCGCGCATCCCGGCACGGCCGTGTTCACGGCGCGCGCGCGGATCGGCGCATTCTTCACCATCTATCATTGCTGCACAGTGGGCACGACCGACAGCGGCGATGCGCCGGTGATCGGCGATTTCGTCACCGTCTATACCGGATCGCACGTACTCGGCGGCTGCGAGATCGGAAGCCATACACGGGTCGGGGCAATGTCGCTGCTGCTCGACTTCAAATGCGATCCCGCCAGCGTAGTCGTCGGCGCGCCAGCCAGGACCGTGCGATCCTTCAAGACCTTGAGCGTCGATATTAAGCCGAGCTGAGCTGCCACCCAGATGAAGATCACCTATTTCGTCAACGCCATGGTCATGCTGGAGAGCGCGAGTTCGCGACTCTTGTGCGACCCCTGGGTGACCTTCGATGGGCGTTCGACCTCCGGCTTCTACAATTTCCCCGAGGCCCCGTTCACACGCGAGGAGATCGCGGCGCTGGAACCGGACTTCATCTACATCACCCACACCCACCCCGACCATTTCGATCCGGCGACGCTGGAGCTCTTTGCCAAGGACACGCCGGTGCTGGTGTCCTGGTACAAATTCAACTTCACGGAAAAGGCGGTGGCCAATCTGGGTTTCACCGATGTTCGCGTCTCCGACCCCCAGGGCGGCATCGCGCTCAACGGCGAGGATCGCTGCTGGCTTTCCCCCGGCACCGCTTACCCGGATGTCGATTCGATCGCGGTGTTCCGCCTAGACGGCGCGCTTGCCTTCAACGCCAACGACAACCCCTTCGTTGCCGAGCCGATCGACGCGGTGCGCGAGCGGTTCGGCCCGTTTGACGTGGCGCTGCTGCCTTTTGCCGGACACGGCCCCTATCCCATGTTCTACGAGAACCTCTCCGAGGCCGAGAAGGTCACGCTCGCGGAGCAAAAAAAGAACAAATATTACAATGACTTCGAGAAATATATCGAGGCTCTTGAGCCGCGGGTTGTGGCGCCGATCGCCGGCGGCCTGATGGCCGGCGGTGAGAAGGCGCGCTGCTACGTGCATTCGGGGCTCGGCCGGGCGACCGAAGCGCTGGAACGGGCGGCCCGACGGTTTGAGTTCGAGCCGGTGCCGCTCTCCGCGTGGAACAGCTATGACACCGAAACAAGCGAGCGCTCGGGCGCCTATGTCGAGCGCACCCATGCGAGCGAGGCCGACTATGTCGAGCGGTTGGCGGGCACGCCCGGCCTGTTCGATGCGGGCGGGGCGTTCCATATCGCGCCGAGCGAACGGATCGATTTGTGCAATCTGCTCTCGCTCGCCAAACAGAAGTTTGACAAATGGGCGGCGATCAAGGCGCTCGACACCAGAACCGTTTGCTTCCTCGATGTTGGCGAAGCGACGCTCTATCGGATCGCTACTGATAGCCAGGAAGTGACCCGGGTTGCGCGCGATGCCGTCGCCGATCCGCGCTACGAGATCTTCCGCCTGCCCTATGGGCTGCTGGTTGGTCTGCTGACCGGCCACTACAAGTGGTCGAACGTGAAGACCCAGCACGTGATGTACTTCCGCGAACCCGACCAGTTCGACGCCGCGCTCCACCAATTGATGAACCACCTCCACCTTTAACGAACGATCATGGCGAGAACAGCGAATGGGCTGGTGGTCCTCTGCGACAGCCGTGCGGCGCTGGAGGTGGCGTATGGCGACGGGTTGCCGAGGGAAACGCCGATACGTTGCTCTTCGCCGTCGATGCTGCTCGATCCCGATCTCGCCTGCGAGGAGCTCGATGCGCGGCTTTCCGGCGCGCGGCTGGGGGCTTTCATCGACCAGATCAACGCCTTCACGCTGGCACTCTATCGCCAGGCGAAGGACGACCCCGATCTGTCGAGATGTGCGATCACCATTGCCCGGACGTTCAACCGCTACCAAAAGCAATTGCGCAAGGCCGCCTGCCTGGGACCGGAGGACTTTGCCGAGCCGCGTCTGGCGCTGCAAGTCGATTGCGGCAACGCCTTCATGAACGGACTCCTGAATGCGCCCTGGGACAGGCTTCTGGCATCGAACGCGGAAGCGGAGATTCGCGCGGCGGCGGTCTCCTTACCGGCGTTCGGCCAAACCGTCGGCGGCGGCCAGGCAAGTCTGGCGGCGCGGCTGCGTATCGTCGGCCTGCGCCGCGTCCTCTACCCGGCGGTCATGCGACTTTGGCGGTTGCTGCCCGGACGCTGGAGCCGCGGCGACGTTGTCGTGCTGAAGGACAACGAGCTGGTGAAGGAGACTGCGCTGGCCTTCGCCGCGCGCGGCTACCGTGTTTCGCTAGCGCCATTGCCGACGTCCTTCCCCCCCGCCGAGCTTTCGGCGCCCCTTGCTGCGCGGATCGAGGCGATGGTCGTCGAGGACTTCAAGCGGAGCTTCGCCGACTGGATCCAGCCCGCCGCGCTGTCGGTGCTGGCATCTGCGATCGAGAAGGAGGCGGGGGTCCAGGTCGCCGAACAACTCGCCGCCCGCGACCATTGGGCACGCTGGTTCGACCGCCAGCCGGCCAAGCATCGTCGGGCGGTCCTGACCAACGCGCCCAACGGGCCGGCGATCGCCGGGCTGGCCGATGTTTGCGTGCAACACGGGGTGCCGCTCATCGCCTTTCAACACGGGATCCGGCGTGAGATCGCCGACACCCCGATCGATCTTCAGATCAACAGCGAGAACAATGTTGCCGATCTTCTGATCGCCTATAGCGAGCGCGGCGCCCAGGTCTCCGACACGAACCCATACCGCCGCGGCGGATCGGCCGCCGTGGGCCTGCCCGGCGACTACTACCGCACCAGCCGGTCGCGCGGCAGCGGTGGGCAGGCGCCGATTCTTTACGTTTCGACCACGCTCTATCTTGGCAATGTCCAGTTGTTGACCGCGACTGCCTCGGACGCCGAGCGCGCGCGCCGCGAGGTCGCGCTGATCGACCAGTTGTTCGCCGCCGCGCCCCAGCGCGTTGCCTTCAAGCCCTACCCGGCGCTTCGCTATCCCGACCCTGATCCGATCATCGTCGCCGCCCGCGCCTGCCCGAACGTCGAACTCTACGAGCGGGAAATCGACCTCAGATACATGATCGGCGGGCACCGGCTGGTGATGACCTCGGGAGCCACCAGCACCGTCGGTTGGTGCGCGCTTTCCGGCCTGCCGCTGGTGATGATCGATTGGCCGGACGTCCAGCCGCTCGATGCCGAGATGCGCGTTCGGTTCGCCGAGGCCTTCTTTCTGTTCGACGGCGGCGCGCCGGACCTGATGGAAAAGCTTGCCGCCTTCCTGGCGCGCCCGCTGGCCGACATCGAGCGGGAGGCTGCCGGTAAGGCGGCGGCGCGCGAGGCTCTGCTGCGCGAGGTATTCGGCGCCTGGGGTCCTGGCGCCGGCCGTCGCGCGGCCAAGGCCATCACCGCGCGATTCTTCCAGGGCGAAAGCGCCGCCGGCGCCGCCGGCGCCGCCAAGCGCACGGCGCGCACGGCGTCCTGAGGGGCAATGCAGCCGCCGCGCGAAATCTCCATTGCCGGCCGTAAGATTGGCGGCGGGTATCCTTGCTTCGTGATTGCCGAGATCGGCATCAATCACGGCGGCGACGAGGCGGTCTGCGCGGCGATGATCGAGGCCGCGGCGGCGGCCGGGGCCGATGCGGTCAAGCTGCAAACAGTGACGCCAGAGGAGAGCTACCACCCGGAGACCGAGAGCTACCCGATCTTCGCCGCGAGCGTGCTCTCCGAAGGCGCGCTGGAGCGGCTCATGGCCCGCGCGGCCGAGGCTGGGGTTCTGCTGTTCTCGACGCCGGGCGACTTCACCGCGCTCGCCCGGCTGACGGCGGCAGGCGTGCCGGCGATCAAAATCTCGTCGGGCCTCCTTACCAACGTTCCGTTGATCCGCGCTGCCGGGCAAACCGGCAAGCCGCTGATCTTGTCCACCGGAATGGCGCAATTATCCGAAGTCGAGACCGCCATCGAGGCGGCGTGCGAAAGCGGCTGCCAGTCGTTCGCGATCCTGCAATGCACCTCGCTCTATCCGGCGCCGACCGACAGCCTGAACCTGCGCGCGATGGAAGCCGTGCGCGTCCAGTTCGGCGTACCGGTGGGTTATTCCGATCATCACGAAGGCGCCTTGGCCTCCGTCGCCGCCGTCGCCGCGGGCGCGAGCTTGATCGAGAAACACTTCACCCTCGACCGGTCCGCGCCGGGAGCCGATCACGCGATCTCGCTCGAGCCCGACGCCTTCGCCGCCATGGTGCGCGACGTCCGCGCCGTCGAGGCGATGCTGGGCGACCCCGCCAAGGCGCCGGTCGAGGCCGAGCTGCCCTTGCGCGAGGCCCGGCACCGGCGGCTCGTCGCCGCGCGCGACCTGGCGGCTGGCGAGACCGTCCGCGCCGGTGACGTGTTTCTGATGCGCCTGCCCGCCGGCCGGCCGGCGCTGCCCGCCGGTTGGCTCGACCGGGTTGTCGGCCGCACGCTCCGCTGGCCGGTCGCCCGGCTCGCAGGACTGACCGAGGACAACGTGGATCTGGGGCGATGAGCGTGCGCGTGCTGGTGACGGCGGCAGGCGGCGCCCTGGCACCCCTCAATATTCGGCTCATGAAGGAGAGCCGGCGCCACGATGTCTGGGTCGCCGGTGTCGATACGCGGCCGGACGCCGCCGGGCGGTATTTCGCCGACGCTTTCGCGGTTGTGCCGCAGGGCGACGCGCCGGGCTATGTCGAGGCGATCGCCGCGCTCGTCGAGCAGCACGGCATCGATCTCGTGCTGCCCTGGTCGGACGAGGAGGCGCTGGCGCTGGCGGCGGACCGCGCGGTAGTCGAAGACAAGGGCGCCGTGCTGGCCTGCGCGCCGCACGAGACGCTCGAAATCATGACCGACAAGGCCAAGACGTATGACCGTCTCGAGGCCGCGGGCATCGCCACCCCTGATTGGTCGCTCGCCGCCGGCCCCGACGCGCTGGCCGCCGCCGTCGACCGCTTCGCGCGCGATGGCCGGGAATTCGCGGTCAAGCCCTTGGTCGCGCGGGGCAATCGCGGCACGATCGTCGTGCGCAACGATGTCGAGGGTGCCCAGCCCTACCTCGCCTCGCGCGAATGGCACATGGATGCCGGCACCTTCAAGGCCGATTATCTGGCGTCGGTCGAGCGGGCCCTGCCGGCGATGGTCATGGAACGGCTGTTTCCGCCTGCCTACGACATCGATGTCCTCGCCCGCGAGGGCGAGGTGCTGCGGGTGATGCCGCGCCGGCGGCTCAATCCCGCGGGCGTACCGTTCACCGGCGGCGTGCTGGCGCCGGATCAGCCGGCGCTGATTGATCTCGCCGGCGCGGTGACGCAGGCGCTTTCTGTATCCTGGCTCTACGACTATGACGTCATGACCGATGCGGAGGGCGCGCCGCTGGTGATCGAGCTCAACCCGCGTCCGTCAGGCAGCATCGCCGCGGCGATCCTCGCCGGTGTGCCGTTCTATGAAGATCTGATCTCGCTCGCCCGGGGCGAGCCGCTGCCCGCGATCGCGATGCCCGACCCGGTTGCCGTCGTCCCCTTCATGGACTGCCGGTTGGTCCCAGTAAAGGCGCTGCCGTGAAGGCGCTCGGCATCGACGGGGCGGATCGCATCGCGCTGCGGCCGCTTGAGGAAAACGACTTCACTGAGGACTATCTCGCCTGGTTCCGCGATCCCGAGGTCACTCGCTTCCTGGAGGCCCGCGACATCTCGCGTGAGGAAGCGGCGGCGCATCTGCGTGCCGGCGAAGGCGGCCGGCGCTGGGCGCTCTACGCGATTTGCCTGCGCGCCGACGGCCGCCACATCGGCAACCTGAAAATCGGCCCGATCGACTGGCGGCACCGCGTCTCCGACCTGGTCACGGTGATCGGCGACCGTGGCGCTTGGGGACAGGGCCACGCGCGCGCGGCGATCGGTGCGGGCATCCAAATCGCCTTCGACGAGCTCAACCTGCGCAAGCTCTCCGCCAGCATCGACTCGCGGAACCTCGCCTCGATCCGCGCCTATGAGGCGGCTGGCTTCACGGTCGAGGCCACATTGCCCGACCAGTTCATGGAGGTCTCCGGCGGTGGGGCGGTGCTGTCGGACAAGGTCTATGTCGGCTGTTTCAATACGGCATTCGACGCGAGCTCCCTCGGCGGATGAGCAAGACGGTTGCCATCGTCCAGGCGCGCATGGGGTCCAAGCGGCTGCCGGGCAAAGTGCTGGCAGAGATTGCCGGGCGACTTGCCATCGGTCACACGCTCGCGCGGGCGCGTGCGGCCACCGGGATCGACGCGTTGTGGCTCGCCTGCAGCGCTGCCGCCGCCGACGACCCGTTGGCCGACTACGTCAGCGGGCAGGAAGGCGTAGAGATCTTCCGCGGCGACGAGGAGGATGTACTGGCCCGTTTCGCCGCGGTCGCCGAGCAAAGCGGCGCCGACGCGGTGGTCCGCATCACTGGTGACTGCCCGATGATCGACCCGGAGGTGATCGACCTGGCGATTGCGAAGTTCCAGTCGGGCGGGGCCGACTACGTGTCCAACCACCTCATCCGATCCTATCCCGACGGCCTCGATGTCGAGGTATTCTCACGCGCCGCGCTCGACCGCGCCCACGCCGAGGCGCGCGATCCTTTCCTGCGCCAGCATGTCACGCCCTATATCCACGGCCGGCTGAAGGACCGGCTGCCCTGGGGGAAGTTCAGCACCGACCAGATCGTCAACCCGATCGATTTCAGCCATCTGCGCTGGACCCTCGACGAGCCCGAGGACCTCGCCTTCCTGCGCCGCCTGCTGGCGCGTCTGCTGGCCGACCGGTCGGATGGCTACCACTGGATGGAGGCGGTGGCCGCGATGACCGCCGAGCCCGACCTTTTCTGGATCAACCGCAAGCACGGGCTCAACGAAGGCTCGGTGCGCGATCTGGCAAAGTCGAAAGGCGTTGCCGCGCCGAGGTCGTTTGAGCGCTCCAATCAGCTCTTCGCCCGCGCCGCCGAGGTTGTGCCGCTGGCCGCGCAGACCTTTTCCAAGAGCCACCAGCAATGGGTGCGCGGCGCCAGCCCGCTGTTCCTCACCGCCGGCAAGGGCTGCCGCGTCAGCGATCCCGACGGCAACGTCTATATCGACTATCTGCAGGGGCTGATGGCGAACGTGCTGGGCTATGGCGACCCGGATGTCGATGCGGCGATCCGCAACCAGATCGAGCGCGGCATGAGCTTCTCGCTCGCGACCACGCTCGAGGCCGATCTCGCCGAGCGCATGGTCGCCGACATTCCCTGCGCCGAGATGGTGCGCTTTGCCAAGAACGGCTCCGATGCCACTTCGGCGGCGATCCGCCTGGCGCGCGCCACCACCGGCCGCGACCGGGTCGCGCTTTGCGGCTATCACGGTTGGCACGACTGGTATATCGGCACCACGAGCCGCGATCTCGGCGTACCAACGGCCGTGCGCGCGCTGTCGGATGTATTCCCGTTCAACGACGCCGATACACTGAAGGCGCTGTTCGAGCGCGCGCCGGATGCCTATGCCGCCGTCATTCTCGAGCCCGCCGGGGTACGCGCGCCAGAGCCCGGCTTCCTGGAAGCCATGCGCGAACTCGCGTCGCGCCACGGCGCGGTGCTGGTCTTCGATGAGATCGTGACCGGCTACCGGATGCATATCGGCGGCGCCCAGGCGTACTACGGCGTCACCCCCGATCTCGCATGCTTCGGTAAGGCGATGGGCAACGGCATGCCGATCGCGGCGGTGGTCGGGCGCCGCGAGCTGATGACGCGCATGGAGGATATCTTCTTTTCCGGCACTTATGCCGGCGAGGCGCTCTCGCTCGCGGCCGCCATTGCGACCATCGACAAGATCAAGCGCGAGGGCGTGATCGACCGGCTGTGGCGGCTCGGCGAGCGGCTGATCGCGGACAGCAACGCCGTGCTGGCAGCCCACGGGCTGGCGGACCAAGTATCATTTAGCAACGCCGGCTGGTGGCCGCGCTTGACGATCGATCAGGCGCCGGTCGAGACCGACCTCATGGTCAGCCTGCTGCGCCAGGAGTTCGTCGCCAACGGCCTGCTGCTCGCCTCGAGCTACAATCTTTGCCTTGCCCATGACAGCGAGCCGGTCGTGGCCGAAACCCTGGCCGCGCTCGCCCGCGCGGCGGCGGCGGTGCGGGACCACCTCGATGCCGCAGACCCGGCCGGCCGGCTGCGCGGCGAGCGCGTGCAGCCGACCTTTGCGGTGCGCTGATGATCGAGGCCGACGAACTCCATTTGCGGCCCGCGACGATGGCGGATGCGGGGCTGTTGTTCGGTTGGGTGAACGCGTCCGACTCGCTGCCCAACAAGATGGCCACCGTTGCGCCCGTCGAATGGCCGACCCACCAGCAATGGCTGCGGGCGCGGATCGCCGATCCCGATTGCCTGCTGGAGATTGTCGAGCTCGACAGCCGGCCGGTCGGTCAGGTGCGGCTCGAACCGGGAGACGGCGGCACCATGGTGGACATATATATCGCACCCGCTTTCCGCCGGTCCGGCCTCGCCCGGACCGCGCTCGCCGAGGCCTTTGCACGATGCGCCGCTCGCCCGATCGTGGCGCTGGTCAAGCCTGACAACGCACCGTCGCGGGCGCTCTTCCGGTCGCTCGGCTTTCGCGAGATCGGCGCCGAGGGCGCGCTGAGCGTCTTCCAACTCGAGGATTGAGGCCATGTGGACCGAACCGCTCGCCGTGATTGCCGCCCATCCCGACGACGAAGTGCTGGGCTTCGGCGGCGCGATCGCGCGCGCAGCCGCCGCGGGCGCATCCGTCCGCATTCTGATCCTCGCTACCGGTGCCGCGTCGCGTGGCGGCGATGCCAAGGCCGCGATCAAGATCTTGCGCCAGCACGCAGCGCGCGCCGCCGAGACGTTGGGCGTGCCGGAGCCTGCCTTCGCCGATTTCCCCGACAACCGGATGGACACGGTGCCGCTGCTCGACGTCGTCCAGCGCATCGAGGCCTTTCTCGGCGAGGCGCCGTCCGCGAGCGTTCTCACCCACCATGCCGGCGACCTCAACATCGATCACCGGATCGCCGCCCAGGCGGTCCTGACCGCCTGCCGGCCGCTGCCCGGTGCCCCGGTGCGGCGCATCCTGGCGGGCGAAGTGCCGTCGTCGAGCGAATGGGCGGGCGAAGCCGACCGCTTCGTGCCGACGCGCTATGTCGATATCGCCGCCGTGCTTGAGCGCAAGCTCGCGGCGCTGGCATGCTACGAAGGCGAACTGCGGAATTTCCCGCATCCGCGCTCGATCGAGGCCGTGCGCGCGCTGGCGCAGTGGCGCGGCGCCGAGGCGGGGCTGCATGCCGCGGAAGCCTACCGGGTGGTCCGCGAGATCGATGACTGAACACCCCACCATGCTGGCGGCGGACGCACTTGCCGGGGGCGGGCCGGCGTCTGAATTTCGCCGCGGTGGGGCGGCCATCACACCGAGTTTCGAGATAGGCAGAGGACACCATGACTGAGACCAATCACCAGAGGCGAACGGAAATCCTATGCACGCTGGGGCCGTCGTCGATGAACGACCGGGTCATCGCCCGGCTGGAGGATCTGGGCGTCAACCTGTTCCGCATCAATCTTTCGCATACGGCGCTAAAAGACTTGCCCGAAGTGATCGACTATATCCAGTCGCGCTCGCAGGTTCCGATCTGCCTCGACACCGAGGGGGCCCAGGTCCGCACGGGCACGCTTGGCCGCAAGAAGCTGCTGCTGCGCGAGAACCGGACGATCGAGCTGATCGGGCAATCCGAAGCCAAGCGCAAGGACGCATTGTGCCTTTATCCAGACTGGGTGCTCGACCGCCTGGAGGTCGGCGATCTGATTAGCATCGACTTCAACGACGTGCTGGTTCAGGTCTGCGAGAAATCGGCGGCGCGGACGATGGTCCGGGTGCTGAACGGCGGCAAGGTCCGTTCCAACAAGGCGGTGACGCTGCACGGTGAATTGTCGCTGCCGCCGCTGACCGATAAGGACCGCGCCGCGCTCCGCGTCGGGGCCGAGCGGGGGTTGCGCCATATCGCGCTTTCTTTTGCCAACGCTCCGGAGGACGTCGACGCGATCCGCGATGCCTTCGGGCGTGAGGCATTTGTGATCTCGAAGATCGAATGCCGTGCCGGGCTCGCCAACCTCGAGGAGATCGCGCGGCGATCCGATGCGATCCTGATCGACCGCGGCGACTTGTCGCGCGAGGTCGCGATTGAGCAGATCCCCGGCGTGCAGAAGAGGATCATCAGCGTCGCCAAGGGCGTATCGCGGCCGGTTTATGTCGCGACCAATCTGCTCGAATCCATGGTCAAGCGCCCGACACCGACGCGCGCCGAAGTCAACGACGTCTACAACACGCTGGTCGACGGCGCCGACGGGCTGGTGCTGGCGGCCGAGACCGCGATCGGGCGACACCCGGTTGGTTGCGCAAACATGATCGCGCGGCTCGCGGCCGAGTTCGAGACCGGCGCCGCGCCACCGCTCCAAACATTGCCGGAAGACCCTCGCTCGCTGCTCGTCGAACCGCATGGCGGCCGCCTCATCCGGCGCGACGCCGCGGCCGCGGAGCTGGCGGAGATCGACAGCTTGCCGACGCTGGCGGTCGCCGGCACCGATCTGATGGACTGCCAGCAACTGGCCAATGGCACCTATTCCCCGCTGACGGGCTTTATGTCGAAGGAGTCGCTGGAGGCTGTGCTCGAGGAACATCGTCTGCCGGGCGGGGTGGACTGGCCGATGCCGATCATCCTCCAGGTTCCGGACGAAGCCGCCCGGCGCCTGCCGGCGCGCGGGCGGGTGGTGCTGACGGACGATGCCGGGGCCCCGCACGCCCTTCTCGATGTCGAGGAAATCTATTCGATCGATCCCGAGCGGGTGGCCAGGCGTTGGTTCGGCACCGATTCGCCGAAACATCCCGGGGTGGACCGGCTGCTAGGCGGCGGCGGCACCGTGGTCGCCGGCGACATCACCTCGATCGGGCGCCTGCGCTCACCGCTTTCGGAGTACCAGCTGACGCCGGCACAGACCCGGTTCCTGTTTTCGCACAAGGGGTGGAGCCGGGTGGTCGGCTTCCACACCCGCAACGTCGCACACCGGGTCCACGAATATCTCCAGCTGACCGCGCTGCGCGAAACCCACGCCGACGGTCTTTACATCAATCCCGTGATCGGGCCCAAGAAAGCCGGGGATTTCCTTCCCGACCTTATCCTAGAGAGCTACCGTCAGCTGATCGACGCCGGCGCTTATCCCGCGGGATCGGTCCTGCTGGGTGGGTTCGCTACCTATAGCCGCTTCTCCGGTCCGCGCGAGGCGGTATTCACAGCGCTCTGCCGCAAGAACATGGGCTGCAGCCATTTCATCGTCGGGCGCGACCACGCCGGGGTCGCCGATTTCTATTCCGCCGCCGATACGCGTGCCCTCTTCGACCGGATGGGCGACCTCGGCGTCGCGCCGGTCTTCTTCCCGCAGATCGGCTACAACCCCGATCGCGCCGAGTACGCCGCCGCCGAAGATGGCGGCGCGGTCGAGCCGATCAGCGGCAGCCAAATCCGCAGCGCCCTGAAAACCGGAACGCCGATCCCAACCTGGTTCATGCGCCAGGAGATCCAGGATTTTCTGAGGGCTGAGATCGTCGACGGCCGGCCTGTGTTTTCGGCCTGATTCCCGAGCTATGCCCAAACGGTACATCTTCACAGTGACCGCCGGGCGCAGCGGTCAGAACTCGCTTGCCGCCTTGCTCAACGCCCATGTCCCGGACTGCTACGCGGCTTTCGAGGAGCCGCACGCGAAGGTCCGGCTGAAGGGCGCGCTGGGCGACATGGAGCGGAGGTTTCGCCGGCGCTTCTTCGAGACCCATGAGCTTTTGGGCCGAGGCCGCGTATTGAGCGCCTTCCAGGAGGGCGACGAAGCGTTTCTCGATCACATCGCGGCCAAGCGGTTGAATATGGCGGAACGACTTGACGGGTCGATTTATGTCGATGTGAGCAAATATTTTGCCCGCGGCCTTCACAACGCCTTCGCGCGCGCGGTGAAAGATTTCGGGCTGATCCGGCTGGTCCGGGATCCGATTCTCAACATGCGCAGCTTTCTCAATCGCGGCAAGGACTTCTGTCTGGACAACAGCGCCCCGGATGCGCCGCGAAATCTCTTGCGACTCGACCCGAGCGTGATGGAAAAGGGCGAGCTGTACCTATGGGCCTGGTGCGAAATGTACCTGCGCTTCGATCGACTAGTCGACGAGTTCGGGGTTTCGCGTGCCGTCGAGATACGGACTGAGGACTTGAATGACGGCGCGGCGGTAACGCGCCATTTTCGATCGCTGGGCCTCGATCACTCGGAGATCCGGGTCTTGCCGCCGCGGAATACGAACCGGGATCAGGGCCGCGGGGATACCATCGTGAAGCGCGAAGACATCGAGACGATGGACCGCTTCCTGGACCGGTTGCCGGCTGGCGTCCGCGACCAGATTGCGTATTTCCAAGACTACGAGCCGGCGCGGGTGGCGAGTGCGCTTGGCGCCTAGACCCATAGGGTGCGACGGCGCTTGACCGCGATGCTGCCCTTGGGCCTCAAATTGATGCTGCCCGGCTATCGTGGGCGCTGGCTGAATCGCTATGCCGGCATGATCGCGGCGCTCCGAGAAACGGTGCCGACGCTCGACTTCGGGCAGCGCGGCGATGTGCCGTGGCTTGAAGAGCGCGACACCGGAATTCGCTTCCACGGCTTCTGGACCGAGCCGGCAAATTTGGAAGTCTTTCGGCTCCTTCGGCCGGCGCTTCCGGAGGGATTGGAGGCGCGCTGGTTCCGCCTGGTGAAGGACTACATCAACCGGTACCTCTATCCGCATATGCGCCCGGACCTGAAGCCCGAGGGCTTTGCACCGGAAGCGCTGTTTGGATTTCACGGCCAGCACAAGGACGCGATCGCCGACTATCCCGACGGCTCGGTTCACCAGCGTCTCAAGCAGGCATTTCGTCCAGGCGAGGACGAGGTCGTGCTCGATTGCGGCGCGTTTCTCGGCTTTGGCTCGATGCATATGAGCCGTCACGTCACGCGCGGCCGGGTCATCGCGGTCGAGCCCGACAAGGATTGCTTCGCCATCCTGCAAAGCAATCTCGCGCACAACAAGATCGCCAATGTTCAGGCGATAGAGGCGGCGATCTGGCGCGAAGAAGGCTCGCTCGCACTAGAACGCAGCTTTGCCCAGGCCAATAGTCTCGTCTCCGAGGTCGCCCAGGGCCAAGAACAATCGGAGGTCGAAACCGTCTCGATCGACCATCTGTGCGCGCGCCTCGGCCTCCAGCGCCTCGATATGCTCAGCCTGACGCTCAACGGCGCCGAGGTCGAAGCGCTCGAAGGCGCCGGCAGGACGTTATCGGAGCTACGCCCGCGAATCCGTCTCGCCGGCTGGTACAGCCGCGGCGGCCGCAAGATCTGGCAGATCACCAAGGAGCAATTGGAGCAGCAAGGCTACGAAGTCTTCGTCGGCGGACATGGCAATGTCATGGCGCTGCCTGTGGAACGGGTCGGCCAGGGCTCATGATCGGAATTTTCGGCGTCCGGCGCGCCGAGGCCCAATCGCCGGCCGACGCGGCGGCGATGGCGAAGACGGTACTCGATACCCGGTACGGCACGCGGTATGCGGCATCGCACGAGGCCGGCGCGGGCGCCGATCTGGGTGTCGTCGGCCACGGCCCAAGCGACAGCCGCCGCGCGCGTTCCAGAGACGGTGGCGGGATCGTCGTGCTCGCGGGATCGATATTCAATATCGAGGCATTTCCCGACCTGCAGCCGCGGCCCGCCAGTGCGGCCGAACTCGTGCTGCGGTTGCTCGAAGCCGGCACAATCGACCGGCTGAAGGAGATCGACGGTCAGTTCTGCGCGGCTTACTACGAACCGGCCTCGCATCGCCTGGTCCTGATGACCGATCGGCTGGCGAGCTTTCCCGTTCACTGCTGGACCGATCGCGGCGAAGTGCGCTTCGCCACCCAGATCTACACCCTGCTCGGCGACCGACAGGTGCCGCGCCGGGCCGATGGCAACGGCATCGCGCAGCTGTTCTCCATGCAGCGGATGGTCGGCGACGCGACCAATATTGCTGGCGTCCGAGCGCTTCCCGGCGCGACGGTATGGGAGGCGGGACCCAGCGGCGTGCGTGAGGATCGCTACTGGCATCTGCGATGGCGGGCGCCGGCATTCGACCGGCGCGGTGCGGCAAAAGAACTTGCGCGATCATTGCGCGGCGCCGTGGCGCGGCAACGCGCGGCGAACGGATCGAAGGCGGCGCTGCTGCTGTCGGGCGGGATCGATTCGCGATTGGTGCTTGCGGCGACGTGCGGCAACCCGCCCCGCTGCGTGACCACGGCAAGCTTCAAGCAGGCTTACGAGCTTGAGATCGCCCGCGGCATTGCTGGCATTTTCGGGGCGCCCCATGAGACCGCGATCGTCGAGCCGGCCGAAACATTCGCCAGCCTTGATAGCGCGGTTATCGAATCCAACGGGCTCTACCCGGCGTCGACGCCGATCGCGGCCTTCATGCCGCATGTGTCGGCTGACACCGATTGCGCGCTGACCGGCCACGGCCTCGACTACACGGCGCGCGGCATGTACCTGCCTTATCGGCGGCTGAATACGGGGCGTAGTACCCTGCGCCTGCCTTGTCTGTCACGCGTGCCGCGGCGGCCGACGGGAGCCTACGTGCTCCGCAATCTTCGCCACGGCCCGGCCCTCGATGAGATCGACCGGATCATCCGGCCCGAACGCCGGGCGGCGTGGTGGAACGAGATCGAGCAAGCCATGGAGGACACGTTGGCGCCCTGGCTCGATTCCGACGAGCCCGCCAATGCCTGGGACGCACTGATCGTCCAATCGGTCAGCCGGCACTACACCTTCACCGGCATGATGTCGGTGCGCGCGGCCACGAACCTCGCCATTCCGGCCTTCGACAACGAGGTCATGGACGTCTATCTCCAATCCCCGCCGGCCTGGCGAACCGATCGCCGCTTGGCCAATCGGGCCCTCGGCCTGCTGTCGCGGGACGCCGCCGCCTATCCGAGCGCGAACACCGGAACGCGTGCCGATCTCGAGCCGTGGCTGGAGATTTCGGGCGTGCTTGGACGGGCGGCCCTCCGTCGTTTGGGGCTGGGCCGCACGACTCGGTTGCCGTCCGGGGCCCATTCGCACGGCTCGTGGCAGAACGCCGGCGCGCTCTATCGCGAGAATCCGGCCCATCGGCAGCGCCTCGTCGAAATAAAGGACCGCCTCGATGCGTTGTCGTTCGGCCTGCTCGACACGGACATCCTGGCGCGCTTCATCGATGATCACATGGAGGGCAGGGCGAACCACGCAAAAGTGCTGCGCTCGCTGATGAGCCACGACGTGTGGGTCCGCCGGTTCGGGATCGAGGGTCATGCCTGAGGCCGAAGCGAAGCCCTATCGTCTTTCGCTCGGCAGCGGGCTCGAGCCTTTCCGGGGCGAGATCGAGTATGTCTGCGACGTTCTCGACGCCTGGTATCCGATGCGCCGTGACGCGAACGCGGAGACGGTGCTGCATTACGGGCTCGACGGCCCTGCCGATGCCGTGCGGATACCGGCCCGGTTGTTTCCGCTTGCGGTCGATGCCGGGTCGGACGGTCTGCGGCTCGATGCGAGCGCCCGCGAGGCGATTGCACGGGACCTTTTGCCGCCCCCTGGGCCGGAGGATGTCGGTGCGCCGACATATGACGCGATTGGCCTGATCTTCCTCATGCTCACCCGGATCGAGGAGCGTTGCCCGCACGAGCCCGATCGATACGGTCGTTTCCCGTTCGAGGCATCGTTCGCCGCGCGCTTCGACCTTGGCAACGCGCCGCTTGCCGATCTTGCGGCCGAACATCTTGCCGCCGCGATCCTCGGCCGCCGCCCGCCGCGACGGCGAACCTCCTTTTGTGTCATGCTAACCCACGATGTCGATCGCCTGCGCGCCTATCACCGGTGGCACGAACCGCTGCGGCAAGCGGCGGGCGACGTGATCCGTCGCGGTCGGCCGGCGGGTGCGTTGTCTCGCCTGCGCAATGGTTACGCCTCGGGCGAGCCGCTGCACTCGATGCGCGATCTGATGGGACTGGCCGAACGCCATGGGCTAGTAAGCCGGTTCTATGCGATGGGTCCATCGGACGATGCGATGGATAGTCCTTACGCTGCCACCATGGCGGGGACATTGCGGCGGGCGCTGCATGAGATACGCGACCGTGGACACGTTGTCGGCTTCCATCCGGGGTTCGGCACGGCAAACGATCCCGGGCGCTGGATGGCGCAGAAAAGCGGCCTCGAGGATGTTCTGGGCGATTGCGTAACCGAAGGCCGGCAGCACGTACTCGGATATGATGCAGCGGCAACACCCGATATTTGGGACGATGCGGGAATGGCGCTCGACGCAACGCTTGCCTATCCCGAACGGACCTTTTTCCGCGCCGGAACCTGCCGCACGTTTCCGGCCTACAGCCTTCGTCGCCGCCGCAAGCTCGCGCTTCGACAGGTGTGTACCTCGGTGATGGATTTCGCCCTGCTCGGGCGACGCTACCGGTCCCTGACATACAATCAGGCCATGGACGAGGCGCTGGGGGCCGCCGAGGCATGCCGGCGATTTGATGGAACGCTCGTCGTTCTCTACCACACCGGCCGGCCGAGCGATCCCGGGACCGCAGGGTTCTTCGATGAGTTCCTCGCAGCAGTCGCCTGACCTCGATCTTGCCGCCGCTCGCTCGGCGCGCGCCGGACCGATCCGCACGCTCCACGTCGATATCGAGGGCGGCTGGGGCGGCTCTTCGCGCAGCCTCTTCGAGCTCTTGCGCCGGCTCGACCGCACCCGTATCGAGCCGCTGGTGGCCCACCGCCAGGAGGGCCCGGTGCGCGAGCGTTACGCCGGCGTTGGCATTCCGACCCGCCATGTGCCCGAAATCGCGAGCTTTGCGCCCCGGCCCTACAACAGCTTCAAGATCTTCCTCGGCTCGGCGCCGCGGCTTTTCCGATTGGGCGCGGCCGCACGCCGGCTGGCGGCGCTTGCCGCGGAGCACCGGGCGGCGCTGATCCATCTGAACTACGAGGGGCTGTTCCTGCTGGCGCCCCGTCTGCGACGCCGAACCGGCCTCCCGCTGATCGGGCACTCGCGCACCCATGTGCCCGAGAACGCTTGGGGCCGCTGGCTGGTGCGCACGCTGGCGCGCGAGCTCGATCACGTGTTCTTCATCTCCGATCAGGAGGAGGCGCGGTTCCGCCGTCTCGAGCCGGGCGCGCCGCTCGCCGGCACGTTGCTCTGGAACATCGCGCCCGAGCCGTTGCCGCGGCGGCCGTTGCCCGAGATCCCAGAAATCGTGTATCTCGGCAGCATCGATCCGGCCAAGGGCACCGACCGGCTGATCGATCTCGCCGCCGCGCTGGAGCGCCGCAACGCGCCGCCGATGATCATCGCGGTCTATGGCAAGGCCCGGCAGGATCCGTCCTTCAAGGCCGCCATCGAGCAGCGCATCGCCGAGGCGGGACTGGGCGATCGCATTTCCCTGCGCGGCCACACGGCGCGTCCAGAAGCGGTGCTGGCCGACGCCTTTGCCCTGGTGCGGCCTTCGCGCGAGAACGATCCCTGGGGCCGTGACGTCATCGAGGCGGCGCGCGCGGGCGTACCGGCGCTCGCCACCGGTGACTACCAAGGCGTCGTCAAGGAGGGCGAGACCGGTTATCTCTTCGATCCGTTCGATGCGGACGCGATGGCGGCGCGGCTGACTGCACTTCGCGAGGATGAGACATTGTGGCAGCGCATAAGCGAGGCGGCGGCTCGGCTCGGCGCCGAGCGCTTCGGCGGCGAGCAACAGGCGGCACGGTTCGGCGACGTGATCGCGCAATTGGTAGGGCGGTAGCAGTCATGGGAAAAGCCGTCGCGGTCATCGGCGCCGGCCCCTGGGGGGCGAACCTGGTGCGCAACTACCACGCGCTCGGCGCGCTGCGCGCTGTCTATGACAGCGATCCTACCCGTCTGGCCACAGTTGCCGGACAGTATGACGGCGCGCTGGCTGCCCCGAACCTTGCCTCAATCCTGATCGATCCGGCAGTTGATGCCGTCGCCATCGCCACCCCGGCCGCCACCCATGGCGCGTTGGTGGCGCAGGCGCTGGATGCCGGCAAGCATGTCTTCGTGGAGAAGCCGCTCTGCCTCGACATCGCCGAGGGCGAGGCGCTGGCGGCGCAGGCATCGGCGCGCGGCCGCGTGCTCATGGTCGGCCATTTGCTGCTCTATCATCCCGCTTTCCGGGCCATGGCGGCGCAGGTGCGCGGCGGCGCGCTGGGGCCGCTACGCTACATCTATTCCAACCGGCTCAGCCTCGGCCGCATCCGGCGCGAGGAAAACGCGCTCTGGTCCTTCGCGCCGCATGACGTGTCGATGATCCTCAACCTCGCCGGCTGCTTGCCCGACACGGTGAGCGCCAGTGCCGGGCACTATCTGTCCGAAGGCGTCGCCGATACCACTCTGTCGCATCTCTACTTCGGCGACGAGCTGCAGGCCCATATTTTCGTCTCATGGCTCCACCCCTATAAGGACCAACGTCTGGTCGTGGTCGGCGAGGACGCCATGGTGGTTTTCAACGATAGTGCGGCGGGCGCCGACAAGCTGCTGCTCTACCGCCACACGGCGCATTGGGACGGTGCGCTGCCGGTCGTCGATAAAGCCGAAGCGGAGCCGGTCGTATATGGAGCGGGCGAACCGCTTCGCCGCGAATGCGAGGCTTTTCTGGCTGCCGTGGACGGTGGCCCAAAACCGCCTTCCGATGCGCAGGAGGGGTTGCGGGTGTTGCGCGTCCTCGACGCCTGCCAGCGCTCGATCGCCAGTGGCGGACGTATTGTTCTGAGTTCGGATCCGGTCGATGCCTGAACCTGTTATTCACAAGACAGCCGTGATTGACGACGGCGCGACCATCGGCTCGGATACGCGGGTCTGGCACTTCTGCCACGTGCTCGCGGGTTCCCGCATTGGTGCCCGATGCGTGCTCGGCCAGAACGTCATGGTGGGGCCTGACGTGACGATGGGGGCGGGCTGCAAGATCCAGAACAACGTCTCGCTTTACAAGGGCGTGACGCTGGAGGAGGAAGTCTTCTGCGGGCCGTCGGCCGTCTTCACCAATGTGCTGACTCCGCGCGCCTTCATGGAGCGCAAGGACGAGTTTGCGCCGACGCTCGTCCGTCGCGGCGCCAGCATAGGCGCCAACGCCACCATCATCTGCGGCATCACCATCGGGTGCTACGCGATGGTGGGCGCGGGCGCCGTCGTCACGAAGGACGTTGCCGATCACGCACTCGTCGTAGGCACGCCGGCGCGCGCCATCGGCTGGGTCAGCAAGACCGGCGAACGGCTCGGCACTGACCTTGTCTGTCCACGCACGGGCGAGCGTTACCAGGAGACGGAGCATGGCCTTGCGGCAATCGACTGAAGCCGGCGGCGCAGTGGCGGTGCCGGAAATCGAGTTCGCCGGGCTCAAGGCGCAATACGCCGCACTCGGCCCGGCGATCGATGCGCGCATGGCGGCGGTGCTCGCCCATGGCCGTTTCATCATGGGCCCCGAGGTCGCCGAGCTTGAGGCGGCACTTGCGACGCATGTGGGTGTCGCTCATGCAATCGGGGTCTCCAGCGGTACCGACGCGCTGCTGGCGCCGTTGATGGCGCATGGCATCGGGCCCGGCGATGCGGTCTTCATGCCCGCCTTCACCTTCACCGCGACCGCTGAGGTAGCGGCGCTGTTGGGGGCACACCCGGTCTTCGTCGATGTCGACCAACGCAGCTTTAACATCGATCCCGCCGATCTCGAGCGCCGCATAGCGGAAACTCGCAAGGCGGGCGATTTCACGCCGTGCGCCGTGATCGCCGTCGACCTGTTCGGGCTTCCCGCCGATTACGACGCGCTGGCCGATCTCTGCGCGCACGAGGGGCTGCACCTGATCGCCGACGCGGCGCAGAGCATGGGTGCGCGCTACCAGGGACGGGCCACGGGTTCGCTGGCGCCGGTCACCGCGACCTCGTTCTTTCCGGCCAAGCCGCTCGGCTGCTTCGGTGATGGCGGGGCAATCTTCACCGACGACGACGACCTCGCGGCCAAGCTGCGCTCAATCCGCGTCCACGGCGCGGGAACCGAGAAATACGACATTGCCCGGATCGGGCTTAACGCGCGGCTCGACACGCTTCAGGCTGCGGTGCTGCTGGCAAAGCTGCCGGCGCTCGACGGCGAGATCGCAGCGCGCCAGGAACTGGCAGACCGCTATGATGCCGCGCTCGATGGCGTCGCCGAGACGCCATTGCGCCCGAACGACGCGGCATCGGCCTGGGCGCAATACTCGATCCTGATCAACCGGCGCGATATAATCGCGGCGCGACTGCGCGAGGCCAGGATACCGACCGCAGTCTATTATCCGCGACCGCTGCACCTGCAGCCCGCGTACCGGCGCTACGGCGGGGGCGCGGGAAGCTGCCCGGTCAGCGAAGGGCTTTGCGAGCGGATACTCAGCCTGCCGATGCACGGATATATGAGCGCGCCCGCCGCCGACCGGATTGCCCAGGCGGTCGTCGACGCGCTCGCCGCATCGTGAGCCTGGCGGTCACCTTCATCCTCCCATCGCTGGCCGGCGGCGGCGCGGAGCGGGTCGTGCTGGCGCTCGCGTGCCGGCTCGACCCCGCGCGCTTCTCGCCGCGCCTTCTTCTCTTCGATCGCGCAGGGCCGCTGGCCGAGAGCGTGCCGCCGGGCCTCGCCGTTACGAGCCTCGAGCGGCCGCGTCTGCGCCATGCCCGCCCGGCCTTGATCGCCGCCTTGCGGGAGCTTCGCCCCGACGTGGTCGTCTCCACCTTCGGCTATGTGAACCTGGCCTTGCTCGCCGCGCGTCGGCGGTTGCCGCGGGGCACCCGGCTTGTCCTTCGCGAGGCCAATCTGCCGTCGTTATCGTTGCCGCAAGCGCGCTTCGGGCGGCTGATGGCGATGGGCTACCGCCGCTGGTATCGCCGCGCCGACCGGGTGATCGCCACCTCGCAGCGAATGGCGGACGAATTTGCCGAGCGCTTCGCGGTTCCGCGCGCGCGCCTCGCGGTTCTGCCAAATCCGGTCGACGAGGCGGCGCTGCGCGCGGCCGCCGCCAGACCCACGCGCGCGCCGGGGCCGGGACTGCGGTTGGTTGCATCCGGCCGGCTCGTCGCTCAGAAAGGTTTCGACCGGCTCATCGCGATGTTTGCCGAAATGACCGACGACGCGCAGCTGACGATCCTCGGCGACGGGCCGGACCGTGCGGCCCTTGCCCTCCAGGCCGAAACGCTGGGACTTGGGGATCGTCTGGCGCTGCTCGGCTTCACACCCGATCCCTGGCCGTACTATGCCGGCGCCGACGCCTTTCTCATGCCGTCGCGTTGGGAGGGCATGTCGAATGCCGCGCTCGAGGCGCTCGCCTGCGGCACGCCCGTGATCGCCGCGCCGGAAGCGGGCGGCATCGCCGAGCTCGCGGCGGCAGCGCCCGCGGGCGCGGTGACGGTCGCACAGGCCGGTCCGGACTTTTTGGCGGCGATGCGGGCGGTCAAGCCCGGCGCGCTTGCCGAACCGCGTCCGAGCTTGCTGCCCGCAGTGAACCGGATCGAGACTTCTATCGCCGCCTTCGAGGCGATCCTGGGCGGGCTGGACGGGTGAGCACCGCGACCACCACAGTCCTCCACGTCATTCCCGGCCTCGGCCTCGGTGGCGCGGAGGCGATGCTGACCAATCTCGCGACGGCGCCGGGCCGGCGCACCGCGCCGATCGTCGTTGACCTGCTGAAGGGCGGCGCCCATGCCGAGCAGCTCCGGGCGGCCGGCATCCCGCTTTACGAGTTCGGCGTGCGCGGGCCGGTGGGATTTCTTCTCGCCCTCCGCCGTCTCGCGCGGCTGATCGGCGAGCTGCGGCCCGACGTGGTGCAAGGCTGGATGTATTACGGCGATCTTGCCGCCGCGCTGGCGCTCGGGCGCTCGGGGCGGCGGGGGCAGACCCGCC
>Ga0209633_10001713_pt1 | contig 22065 bp, 20 predicted proteins | sample Cruoilmetagenom1_FD_187290 | JGI IMG/M metagenome (GOLD analysis project Ga0209633, IMG submission 187290) | Oil polluted marine microbial communities from Coal Oil Point, Santa Barbara, California, USA - Sample 1 (SPAdes) (version 2) | ecosystem: Environmental > Aquatic > Marine > Oil seeps ... | reverse complement strand
GTCCCCACGAAGATTTTGCGTGCCGCATTATCAAAAGTGTATCTATGCCCATACCCCTTCATAGGCCAGCCAAGCTACCAAGGCAACTCATAGCCTTCAGCGTGCCAAAATGTTCCGCTCGTCTTCATATCAAGCGCGTCCATACGCGCGATTAGGCCCGCCGCCGCCGTAGCGCTATCGGTTAGGCCATTACCGCCCGTCATATTGGTGCGCACATACCCGGGGTGCAGCAGCGCCACTGCCACGCCGCGCGGGCGCATATCATGGGCAAGGTTAACCCCAGCCATATTGGCCGCCGCCTTAGACATGCGGTAGCCATAGTTTCCGCCCGACCCATTGTCTTCCATCGATCCCACACGGCTAGTAACGATTCCGACTTTTGCACCGCTTTGTAAATTTGCTTCGAGCGCTTTTGTCACCCGCAATGGGCCAAGCGCATTAACCTCGTATTGCGCGCTCATGCGTTCAAAATTTAGATCGGTAAAACTCTCGCCCGTTAAGATGCCCGCATTGTTAATGACTAGATCAAGCGGGCGGTCGCCAACGGCTTTGGCCAAAGCGGCAATGCTCACCTCATCACTTACGTCCGCATTTTCAATAATTTCGCAGTCCACCGCTATGAGCGCATCACTAGCTGTGCGACATGTAGCCATCACCTCATCACCACGCCCTGCATATTGGCGCGCTAATTCTAGGCCGATACCTTGATTGGTTCCCGTAATTAAAACTCTCATATTCATCTCTTTCGTAAAAACGTCCGTCATCCATATATGGGGCGCAAGCCACATATGTGAAGAGGTGAGAAACGTATTGCCGTTATTTGTTCCTCATGGCAAAATCTGCCTATGAAATTCACCCCAACAATCACCGCCGTATTAGGATCGACCAATACGGGCAAAACCCATTACGCGGTCGAGCGTATGCTCGCGCGGGTTAGCGGCGTTATTGGCTTACCTCTTCGGTTATTGGCGCGCGAGATATACGATAAAATTGTTAGCATAAAGGGTGCGGCCAGCTGCGCGCTGATCACGGGCGAAGAACGCATCGTCCCGCCTCACGCCCGCTTTGTCGTCTGCACAGTGGAGGCCATGCCTATGGACGACATTCGCGCTGGGAAATTTGCCTGCGTCATTATCGACGAAGTACAAATGGTGGCCCACAAAGAGCGCGGGCATATTTTCACGGATAGACTTTTATATGCGCGCGGCACGGAGGAAACATTGCTTCTGGGCGCGCACACCGTAAGGCCGCTAATCGAAACGCTCGTGCCAAAAGCGCGCTTTCATACCCGCGAGCGGTTTTCGGTACTCTCTTATACGGGCCACACAAAGCTCACCCGTCTGCCCAAGCGCAGCGTTGTTGTCGCGTTTTCTACAGGCGAGGTTTACGCAATTGCCGAGCTGATGCGCCGCGCTTATGGCGGGGCGGCTTTAGTCATGGGCGCGCTAAGCCCGCGCACACGTAACGCACAGGCAGAATTATACCAATCTGGAGAGGTTGATTATTTAGTGGCGACAGATGCGATAGGTATGGGGCTTAATTTGGATGCAAACCATGTAGCCTTTGCCGCTCTTCGGAAGTTTGACGGCCAACGAAAGAGGTTTCTCTCGCCAGCTGAGATGGGGCAAATCGCGGGCCGCGCGGGACGGTTTCGCAATAATGGTACTTACGGCACGACGGGCGGATGCCTGCCTATGGATGATGACGATATAGCGCGCATCGACAATCATATGTTCGAGCCTTTACGTTACGCGGAATGGCGCAATACCGATCTTGATTTTTCCAGCATTGACGCCCTGCAAGACAGCCTAGCTATGAAAGCGCCACAAAAAGGTCTGCGGCGTATTGCGCCTGCCCCCGATGAAATGGCACTATCGCGCCTGCTAGGCACCCATGAGTTTGCGCAGGACATTATGACGCCCTCGCAAGTGAAGCTGTTTTGGGACATTTGCCAAATCCCTGATTTTAGGAACCTTGGCAGCGAGGCTCACGCCCGCCTTTTGGAGGAAATTTATCTGGGCCTACGCGATAATAACGGTAAAATTCCCGATGAATATCTAGAAGAAAACATCTCGCGGCTAAACCACATAGACGGCAGCGTCGAGATATTATCTTCGCGCCTGACCTATATTCGCACCTGGACTTATATTGCCCACAAGAAAAGCTGGATAAATGCGGCAGAAAACTGGATAAACCTCACAAGAAGTGTTGAAGATAGACTATCGGATGCGCTACACACTAAATTAGTCGCACGATTTGTAGATCGCCGTACAAGTGCATTATTACAGGGTATAGGACGAGACACCCCCATGAACGCCACAATTAAGCCCAACGGCGAGGTTATCGCCGAAGACCATATTATCGGCAATCTGAGCGGGTTGGTATATACCGCCGCCGCCAGCGATACCAAAGAAGAAACCAAAGCCCTTAATGCTGCCGCCGCGCAAATCGTCACCCCAGAGATTGATCGCCGCCTCACGCAGTTAGCAGGCGCGCCACACGAAACCATTACTATATCTGATGAAGCCCAGATCATGTGGAGTGGCTATCAAGTCGGTACATTGTCGCCAGGGACAGAATTATTAAAACCCAAGATCGCGCTTTTGGGCGGCGAGATGGGCACACAAATTTTAAGAGACATGGCAGAAGGCCGCCTGCGCGACTTTATGCAAACGGAAATCGCTCAAAAGTTTGAAACTCTTTTCGCTCTTGGCGAATTTGCCGAAAACCAAAATTCGTTTAAAGAAGCGCGCTATTTTGCAGGCACACTATTTGACCGTCACGGCATTTTAGTGCGCTCAACTGTTTATAAAGCTGTCAAAGACCTCGGCAAAGAATCGCGCGGCTATATTCGCAATCATGGCGGTGTGTTTAGTTTCCACTTTGTGTTTTTACGCGACATTATCAAGCCCGCGCCCGCGCGCCTAAAAAGTTTACTATATGCATTTGCTTGGGACAAATATGGCGGCGGTGACAAAACTCCATTCCTGCCGCCCAATGGCGTTAGCTCTGCGCCTAATGACCCAAAATATAGAGAAGCCAGCCTTAATATGGCTGGCTATACACGGCGCGGGCCACGGATTATCAGGCTCGATATTCTTGCGCGCCTACACCAATTGATAATTCAAGCTTGTGAAAAATATAAGCCAGGCGAGCGTAAATTCATAATTGCGCAAGAAATGATGTCGCTATTAGGCTGCGGTTACACCGATTTTCAAGAGGTTTTAATAGCTCTTGGTTATGAGAAAAACGAAGTAGATATGACTCCCGAAGAAGTCGAGGTCGAGAAACAACAGATCGATTTCTCTTTACTCCGTATTGCGCAAAAACAAGCAGGTGCCGAACCTCCTGCGATCAAAGAGGGCATGCCAAAATCTGCGCCCGAAGTTTTGCACGGAAATTTTTCAAGCAACCGCGCGAAAAAACGCCAATATGTCAGTCTTTTACATGATTTCAAACCACCACTAATAATGGATGATGACGACAAACCTGTGTATCCTAAAACACGCCTTGTTTGGTCACGTGCGCCCAATAAACCAAAGCCACGCAAAACAGGTAATCCACGCCGGCGCGGCGCAGTAGAGCCTCAAATGAGCGCAACGGCGCTTAACGAAGACGGAACACCAATTAAACGCCCGCCAAAGACTGCGCGCGGTACAGACAAATTGTCTGGTTATGCGAGCATCGGCAAAGGCGGGCATGGCGGCAAGGGCCCTTTACGCAAAAGCAAAGAAAAAAAGGGTAAAAAACGCAGTGGCAGTCAAGACAAAAAGAACTGGTCTGCTGCGCCCAAACCCAAATCCGCAGAGGCCAAACAAGACGATTCTCCGTTTGCCGCCTTAGCTGCGCTTAGTTTTGATAAACAGAAGGATTAGAATTTGCCGCAAAATTCCCTAGCAACACAAACAGAAATTCGCCTTGATATTTGGCTCTGGCGCGCTCGGTTTTATAAATCTCGCTCATTGTGTGCGCGGCTCATCAAGCGCGGTAAAATCAGAATCCATAGGAATGGCAAAACTGCCCGAACATTAAAACCGCATTTCGCTGTACATGCTGGCGATCAATTAGTGTTTATGCGTGATGATGTGTTGGTGCATATTGAAATTTTGGATATTGGCACGCGGCGCGGACCTGCCCGCGAGGCACACACGCTATACCATTCCTTAAGCGAAGACCTGAACGAAAGGCTAGACACTGCGACGAAATATCCTTTGTCTGCTTAAACTATTGACTTTAAGACCGTTGCGCGGCATGGAAACCGCCATAACAAGAAGGCTGATTAATGACATATCTCGTCATAGATAATTGCATTAAATGCAAATATATGGATTGCATTGAAGTATGCCCCGTTGATTGCTTCTATGTAGGGGCAAATTTTTTGGTGATTCACCCTGATGAATGCATCGATTGCGGGGTCTGCGAGCCCGAATGCCCTGCTGAAGCTATCGTGCCCGATACTGAAGACGATAAAGACGGCAAATGGCTGGCTATAAACACTAAATACGCAGACATTTGGCCAAATATCACAGTCAAAGGCGAACCACCCGCTGACGGTGAAGAATTTGACGGTATAGAAGATAAATACAAAAAATTCTTTGACCCCGCCCCTGGAATTGGCGACGACGGATAAGTTTTTTCAGAAAAATCAGTCAAACACTGGTTTTTATACCAAATTTGTGTTATACTAAGATAATAAAGACGGCGCGGGCCTATTAAACCCTGCGCCGTTTGTGTGTTTTCACGCTCTGCAAATTGGTAAAACAAGACAGCGTAATAAAAGGTATCCATTTATGGCAACGAAAAAAAAAGCAGCCCCTAAAAAGGCAGCAGCTAAAACAACGACAAAAAGAAAACCAAAATATATCTTCAAGGCTGGGCAATATATTGTCTACCCCGCGCACGGCGTTGGCAAAGTCATGAGTATTGACCAAGAAACAATCGCCGATTTTGACATCGAAGTTTATGTTGTGCTGTTCGAACAAGACAAAATGACCTTGCGCGTTCCGACTAGCAAAGCTGCAAATTCGGGCATGCGGGCGCTGGCTAATGAAAATATTCTCAAGGACGCATTTACCACCTTAAAGGGCCGTGCGCGTATTAAGCGCACGATGTGGAGCCGCCGCGCCCAAGAATATGAAAGCAAAATCAATTCTGGCGATATGATGCTTCTCACCGAAGTCGTGCGCGACCTACACCGCACAGCCGATCAGCCTGACCAGTCCTACTCTGAACGTCAACTTTATGAACGCGCCATTGACCGGCTTGCGCGTGAAGTCGCTGCCATTAATGGCACTGACCGCGGCCCCGCTATGGATAAAATCATCGATACGATGACCCAAGCCCGCGCAAAAGCAGCTGCAAAAGCGGCTGCAAAAGCAGACGCGGAAGCAGAGGCCGCAGGAGACGGTGAAGGCGAAGAAGCCGCCTAAGCTTATCTTAAATATGTTTAAGGCCCGGCCATAGTGCCGGGTTTTTTATTGCTAGGACTTAATCGCGCGGCCTAGTCAAGCACCTCTAAACGGTTTGGATCTTGCAACCAAATGATAGGCCCATTACCCAGCTCGATCCACCCGCGCACACGTACACGTGCGCCGCTAAGACTTAGCGGGTCAAGCCCGGTTTTCGTAAATGCTTTGCGGTTTTTCTTTGCAATGCCAATCGTAAAATCCGTTTTATAATCACTGCCAAAATTCAGAAAAACCGTGCCGCGCACATCCGCAGTGTCAATAATAATCCCTTCCACGATTTGTACACTGTCGACATATTGCGCCAAGGGATTAGGGGCAGGGCCACGCACATCGTAAAATTTTTCTACTGCCTGCCCATCCCAAATGCCGCGCTTGTCCGCACGCGCCAAAATTTCCGCTCTATATAAACGCTTGGTGTTTTGCTTTTGGCCTGGCCAAGTGTAAACCCGAACAAGTCCTGCTTTAGCCATAGCCTCTTGCACCCAAATTATTTCGCTTTTTTCCTGCTCATCAGCGCTGCCTAGCGCCCAAACTTGCGCAGGTGCGCGGCCATAACGATCACGTTTATCTCCGCCATAATATAACTGTACGCGCCTGCCCATAATTAGTTTTGCAAGCGCCGCACGTGATTGCTCGGCAAGTGGCCACGCCTCTAGGTCTTTCTCTGGCCATGCTCGCTTTGGCGCCTGCACACCCGCTAGCGTGACCCGCAAGCCCCCTTCCAAAATGAAACTGTCTCCATCAATAACCCGAACGACACGTCCTATTTCACCTTTGCTTAGACCCTCTAAGGCCTCTTTCTGTCCGGTGATATTACGTGCAAAGCTGGGCCCCGCCGCTACAAATAGCGCCGCGCTCACTAAGCAAAATATTATAATCGTTTTTAGTTTCACACACTCATCCCAGTCCCCATATACCCTTTTGCGACTACAATAGCAAATTACGATGTAAAGATGTTGACTATAAAGGCTAACCGCAAAATACCTATAGGCGGCATAAATCTTTTGATATGGACTTTTGGGGAGGGCTACTATAAATATAGACACAGTAATTGAGATAACACTTTCAATACGGGGCGCATAAAAAATTGAAGTTGCTTACATTCATATCCGCTATAGTCTTGCTTGCCGCGCAAATGGGCGTTGCCGTGGCTCAAACCCGTGACTTGCCTAAAGATTTGGTACACAACGGCACCGCGCTTGTTGGCACCCACACTTGTGGAAGCAGTACGTGCCATAATTCTGAAATTATTTGGCCCAACTCCGCCGTGAAACAAAACGAGTTTTCTAAATGGAAACAAGATGACCCGCACAGAAATGCTACGAAAACTCTGCTTAGCCCTAAGGCAAGCGAGATCGCCCAAAAGCTGGGAATTGCTAGTGCCGTAACATCTGATACCTGCCTGAATTGCCATGCGTTTAACGTCCCAAATGCCAAGCGCACTATGCCAATTTCTGAAGATAGCACGAGCTATTTTGTCGTTACGCCTCATATCACGAAGGAAAACGGCATTGCTTGTGAAGCCTGTCATGGGCCTGCAGAAAAATGGCTGGGCGTTCACGCGGCGGGGCTTTATTTCTATGAGGCCAACCTAGGCGCAGGGATGTATCCGACTGCAGACGCCAGCGCGCGCACGCAATTGTGTATGTCATGCCATATCGGCAATGAAGACAAATTAGTTACTCATTCCATGCTCGCAGCCGGGCATCCTCGCATGAAGTTTGAAGTGAATTTTTATATGTGGTTCTCCGCCCATGAAATGACTGGGCGCAAATATTACTCCCACTTTGATGTCGACTCTGATTACCGCCAACGCAAACCCTTGCCCTATGGATTTAAAGTCTGGTCAATTGGCCAAACCCAACAAGCTAAAAGAACACTAGATCTTATTTTATCACCCAAAGTCAATGTGGGGCGGTTTCCAGAGCTATCCCTTTATAGTTGCGATTCTTGCCACCGCAAAATTTCAGAAATCAAACCTAGTATCGGCCCTGGCTATCCGCGCCTTAATATGAGTAATTTGTATTTTGTTGGCGTTATTAGCGAGATCGCCGCGCCAGAACTTGCAGGGCCTTTACAAAAGCAAATTGCTGAAATGCAGGCGTCCGTGGAAACGTCGCAAACCGCTCTCGTAGCGCAAAGCAAAAACCTTAAACTTAGTATCGACAAGCTAGTTCCTATCATTGAAGCGCGCCGGTTTTCCGCCAAAGACAGCCTAAGGGCCGTTGACATTATTACATCAAAAAAAGGCGATGCTTTCACACAATTCCAAATGGCCGAGCAAAGCTTGCTTGCTGTGGCATCAATACTAGACGAGCTTTACCGATCAGAAGACATCTCAAAGCAAAAATTCGACGCCTTGCAAATTGTGCTTAATAGCGCCTTTAAGCAAATCGATAGCGGCGAGAGTTACGACCCGCAAATGGTACGAAACACCTTTGCCCAGATTAGAAAAATTGTCTTTTAATAAAGGAGGAAAACACATGCGTATCATAAATCTAAAACGGTTTTTCTTTTGGCTACCACATAGGTTTCGCGCTTTATTGGCCTGCGGCGCCTTCATGTTTTGTGCGTTTTTTCCAGCGCTCAGCCTCGCACAAACTGATCAAGGAACTACCGCACAAGAAAAGTTTAAAGAGCCGATGATAACAGGTGCGTATGACCCACACGCGCAGGCATTTCGCGAAACCCAATACCCTTCAGCGGTGCAGTGCGCGTCTTGCCATCAGAGAATTTTCTGGGAATGGGCTTCGTCCAATCATGCCTATGCATCTGTCTCGCCCGTGTTTCATAAATTCGAACAGCTCATCAACGATTTGTCATCAGGCACAATTGGTACATTTTGCGTGCGCTGCCACCAAACTGTCGGCACCCAGCAAGGCGAGGCCCGTGAGCTGGCGTTGTGGGAGCGCTCAACCGTGGCCCGCGAAGGCGTGACCTGTATTACATGCCACCGAGTCGGCGCAAAATTTGGCAAAGTGAATGGCGAACGTCACATTCGCCCCGGTGCCATCTATGATCCCGTATATAATTCGGGCGGCCCGTCCAACTTGTCAGAAGTATTTGAAGACGAAGAATTTTACGATATTTCTACTGACAAAGGCGACGCGGGCACGCCCATTCACCAAGGCTCCATTGTATTCGACCAAATTGGTAAATCAGAGTTTTGCGTATCTTGTCACCAAGTCGCCGTGCATCCAGGTATCAAGCTGGAAGTGGTGTGGGAGCAATACCGCGCCTCGCCCGCTGCCAATAAAGGTGTGCGCTGTCATGACTGCCATATGGGCAAAAACCCAGGCCGCGCTGATGGCTTTGCGCAATGGCCCAAAGCCATCGTCAATGGCCGTATCGTTGGCGACAAAAACGCCAAACACTCTAACCATGCCTTTTACGGCCCAGGTTATCCGATCGCGCACCCTGGTATTTTTCCGTTCAACCCACGCGCGCTCAAATGGAGTATTGACGAATGGCTCCTATATAACTGGCGCGAACCTTGGGGCCAGCCTGATTGGGAAGACCAATTGGAAAACGGGGAAGTTAGCGCAGAATTTCCACTAATTTGGGCCGCGCGCAAAGACCGCGAAACAGCGCGCTATGTGATAGACCAGAACTTTCGCATGCTCGACCAAAAGCGTAAAGACCGCATCAAAGTCATGGAAAACAGCTCGCGCATTGATGGCCCGTTCTTTGATAATGGTAAGCCGCAAGTCGGGAAGGAGTTTAAATTCCGCTACCGCCTGACCAATACTGATGACGGACATAATTTTCCGTCTGGCTCTTTGGGCGCGCAGCCAGAATTATGGCTCAATGTATTGCTTACGGGCCCCGATGGAAAATCTGTTTTCGAGTCTGGTTATGTTGATAGTCATGGCGATATGGCCGACCTGCACTCTCTTGATGTCGCCGCCAAAACTATTGAGCATGACGACCAGCTGTTTAATCTACAAACCAAATTTTTGACGACTAATGTCAAAGGAACTGACAGAGAAATGTACCTTCCCGTCAACTTTGACATTGACCAAATTCCGCACATTAGACCATCAGGCGTTCCTACATCTGTACTAAATCACCCTCCCTTTATTCGTATGGAAGGCCGCTCAATTCCGCCGCTAGGCTATCGCGATGCAAAATACAAAGTCAAAGCCAGTATGATGATCAAACCTGGCACATACAAGCTACAGATAAGACTACGTAGCCGCGCTGAACCAATGTATTTTATGAACTTTATTGGGGCCACACCAGAAATGAACAAGGCTATGAATGAGTGGATGATTGACATCCATCCCTACGCGGTCGAATTTGAGGTAGAGTAATCATGACGGGGCACATACACAAGTTTACGCTAAGAACATGCACTGCCGCGCTGCTGGCGGGCACATTTATGGCGCCAGCTTTCGCAGATGATGGCCCCGACCCGGTTACGGCTCATCTGGAACATGCCGCGCAAAGAGAAGAAGGCAACAGCCATTCCAAGCATGATGATAGCCCTACAAAGATGGACGAAAGCGTACGGCCCGTGGAATTCATAAAAGAAGACCATAGCCCTGACCCGGTTTACCCCGACCTTAAATATGACCCCGAAGCGCAACGGGAAATTTACGGCGGAAAGTCCGCCGTAGAAAGCCCGCCATTCTTTGCTAATTTTGGACGCGATTTTTATGCAAATGGGGAGATGGGCGAGGGCTTTGACTTTTTTGGTGAAAAAAATCGTATTTACCCGCAATTCACAGCCTTTGGCGACATTCGCACGGCCGTCGCTTATAATGACAATCAAGGTAATGACGTGGCGCAAATCGCTGCGCGCGCAAATGTGAACATGAACTTTGCCATCACATCAACAGAGCGCATCCATGCGTTTTTTCGCCCCATAGACAGCGGCGCGCAATTTACCCGTTTCGAGTTTGGTGGCGGCAATAAAAACCCCAATGCCAATCCAAAGATTGAAACTAATTTTGAGCCAATAACCTTGTTTTTTGAAGGTGATGCGGGCGCTATTCTCGCGGGCATTACGGACGAGTATAAACCTTATGATCTGCCGTTCACTTTTGGCCGCGTGCCCTTATTATTCCAAAATGGGGTTTGGGTCGAAGACGCATTCCTAGGCGGCGCATTTGCGATCCCAGCAAAAAATAGCTCTAAATATGACATTTCAAATTTCGATGTTACCTTCTTTTTTGGCCTTGATGAAATTACCACGGACGCCGTACGCAACATAAATGGCGGGCGTGATGACCATGACGCTAAAATGATCGGCGTTGCTAGTTTCCTAGAATTTGGTGAAGGCTATATGGAAACGGGTTACGCCTATGTCCATGATGGCGATAGCGCCGACGGTGATTTTTCCTATCACAATTTCACTGCCGCTTACACCAAACGTTATTGGGGCAAGGTGTCCAACTCGACCCGCGTCATCGTCAATATTGGCCAAGACCCGGGCGCAGGTTTCAACAAAACGGCAGACGGAATATTACTATTATCAGAAAACTCTCTCGTCACGAGTAAACCTCTAACATTAGTGCCCTATGCCAACTTTTGGGCTGGGATTGGCACAACCCAATCCCTCGCGCGGGCGGGCGGTGCGGGCGGCGTGCTAAAAAACACAGGCCTTAGTTTTGAATCAGACGGGCTGACAGGATTTCCAACTTTGGACGCCTCTGGCATTAATTCATTTGGCGGCGCGATTGGGATTGAAAACTTGTTCGCACTTGATCAACAGCTCGTTCTCGAAGTCTCTGCCGTCGTCCCCCACAGTGCCACCAACCGCGCCAACAAAAATGTGCAGTTCGGCGCAGGCGTGCGCTACCAACGCCCGTTAAATAACGCGGTGATTTTTCGCTTTGATGCCATGTACGGCAATTTTGGCGGCGGCGTAAACTCTTCAGGCATTCGCATGGAACTCCGCCGCAAGTTTTAGCAAATAGAAGCGGCGATTTTACGCGCAATAGTTTTTGCATTTCATGTTTGCCCCCCGTATTACTGTTTCATACAGGTCACTAATGGTCCCGTAGCTCAGTTGGATAGAGCGCAAGATTCCTAATCTTGAGGCCGGTGGTTCAAATCCACCCGGGGTCACCAATTTACGGCTGGCTTAGTTGGGTTACATAGCCATAAGCGGGCATGCTCTTCTACGGTTTGGTTTTAGCGTTGGCGGAAAGAGGTTTGTTCTGTTCATTACCTACACCCCTTACACGATTTTGTTTGTAAGCCTGCCAAGCCCTTCTATCGCAAGGCTAATTTCGTCGCCTTTTGTGAGCATGTGCCCTGTCTCTAGGCCGCAGCCGCCAGGCAGGGTTCCTGTGGCAAAAAACTCGCCGGGGTGAAGATGCTCACCCTTCGACACATGGGCTAGTGCTTGCCCGAGTGTGTAATGCATGTCCGCAGAGGACACTTCGCTTACCTGTTTGCCGTTAATGCTGACCGTCCCCGTGAGGTCGTTTATGCGCGGTAGTATTTCATCTGCCGTGACAAATTCACACGAGATAGCATTGGCGAAATGTTTAGATTTTTGCGGGCCAAAGCCGCTGTCCATTTCTGGGATTTGCCCATCGCGCGCCGAGAAATCATTGAACACGACAAAGCCGCCAATGGCGGCCTCCGCCTCATCAGGAGATGCATTATAAAGCGGTTTTGCCAGCACAAACCCAAGCTCTAGTTCATAGTCCATCATCGCAGAATAATCAGGCCAAACAATGCCTTCCCCGTGGCCAAAGAAATTCATGTGTCCGCCCATATAGAAAATAGGCTCTTTATACCAAAGAGGGGCGGGCCGTAATTTTGGATGGGTTTCACCCGTCAGCTTTTTGTAAATTTTCGCCACGCGGTAAGCGCCAGGGCGATTGGCTTTCGCGTAATTACTAGCCGCATTGATATAGTGTGCTTCAAACAGCATAAAATCGCGGTAGGAAAGCGGCGCAAATGGTTTCGCGTCGAGGTTATCAATTTGCATCTGCCCCGTGGCCTCTAGGAATTGTTTTTGTAATGCGCTGCCCGGTCGCACAGCTTTCCAGTTTTCGCTTGTCCGCGCTTGCAAGATATATACCCCTGCTTTCAAATGTTTCCGAAACTGCATATATTTCTCTTTTCTGATGTCAGTATGCTTTGCAAATGGCTAAATTCAAGCTAAAATGAACTTATGAGTTTTATCGCGTCCTCTCCAGCATTATCAGATTTAAACACCCGCGCCCGCCGCGTGTTTAAAACCATTGTCGAAACCTATCTTGAAACGGGCGTGCCTGTCGGCTCGCGAACTCTGGCGCAAAAAAACATCGGCGAAGCAGGCCTCTCCCCTGCCTCCATCCGCAACACGATGGCAGACCTTGCGAGCCTTGGCCTTTTGTCCTCCGCGCATATTAGCGCAGGCCGCCTGCCCACGCATCAAGGCCTACGTCTGTTCGTTGACGGTCTGTTAGAAATTGGCGATCTAGGGCAAGCCGAAAAGCAGTCTATCGATGCTAAATTGTCCGCCCAAGACCAAAACGTGGGCACAGTGCTAGAGCAAGCGTCGCGTTCGTTGGCGGGCCTTGCAGGCGGAGCGGGATTGGTGCTAGCGCCAGAACAATCGGGCGCGCTACGGCATGTAGAATTTGTCGGCCTTGACGGCGGGCAAGCCCTCGCCGTTTTGGTCTATGCGGACGGCCATGTTGAAAACCGCCTAATGAGATTGCCAGCGGGCCTTATTCCTGCCGCGCTAGAGCAAGCGGGAAACTTCCTCTCAGCGCGCCTTAAAGGCAAACGACTTAGCGAGGCCCGCTCTGATATTTTGCACGAGATTGAAACAGGCCGCGCCGCATTAGAGCAATCTGCGGGCGAGTTGGTCAAACAAGGCATCGCAGACTGGGCTGGAAGTCAAAAAAACACACAAATGCGCAATTTAATTGTCCGAGGACGGGCACAGCTTCTTGACAATGCGGACGTGCAGTCCGATTTGGAACGTATAAGATTATTATTTGACGATTTGGAACGAAAAGAAGAACTCATTGCTTTGCTGGACGGAGCGGAAACTGCGGAAGGCGTCAAAATTTTTATCGGCGCAGAAAACCCGCTCTTTAGTTTGTCAGGTTCGTCGGTTGTCGTCGCGCCCTATCACGGTAAAGAGGGCAAGCTATTAGGCGCGGTCGGTGTGATCGGGCCCACGAGATTAAATTACGCGCGGGTGATACCGATGGTGGACTATACCGCCGCCACTATCAGCCGCCTATTAAGACAGAAAGATTAGGAACTAAAATGACCAATACACCTGAAACGCCAAAAAATTCTGCGCCTAACACGAAAGCCGATGTTGACGGCTTGCCCACTAACGCTGAGCTAGATGCGCTGCAAGCAGAAATTAACGCTGCCGCCAAAGCCGCGAACACGGACACCAACGAAGACCCTCAGCTCAGCCCCGAAGAGCAAGCAGCGGGACGTATAGAAACACTGGAAACAGAAATTGCAGCCATTAAAGACCAAGCCTTGCGTGCTATGGCAGAAACTGAAAATGTCAAAAAACGTGCCGAGCGCGAAGTGAAGGCCGCTAGCGTTTACGCGGTCGAGCGCTTCGCCGCTGACATGTTGTCCGTGTCCGACAACCTAGGCCGTGCCCTTGGCACGATTGACGAAAAAACCCGTGGCGATTTAGGCGATAATGCTAAACAATTGCTGGAAGGTATTGAGCTAACCGAGAAAGATTTGATGGCAGTGTTTGCGCGCCACGGCATTCGCGCCGTGCCTGGCAAAGGCTCAAAATTTGATCCCAATGTCCACCAAGCCGTTGCGCAAATCCCCTCCACAGAAACCAAAGGCGACGTGGCGGAACTGATGCAAACTGGCTTTACCTTAGGCGACCGTACTTTGCGCGCCGCCATGGTTGCTGTGTCTACAGGGCCTGCCAAAGCATAAATTTGTCCCAGAGTTGCATTTTATTTTATTTTCGTTATAAGTCTCTTAGGCGCAGATACGGGGAGCGTTTCTGCGCACAATAAAACGAAAAGGGGAATCAAATGGCAGGCGAAAACGATAAGTGGGAAATGTATGAAGACAAACGCGGCGAGCATCGCTGGCGGCGCAAAGCAAGTAACGGCAATATTGTAGGTTCATCTTGCGAAGGCTATACGCAAAAAGCGGCTTGCAAAGCTAATGCGGAGCGTCATGGCATGGGCGGCAATCCCAAAGACCTTGGCAGCAAAGACAAATGGGACATTTACCAAGACAAGCGCGGCGAATATCGCTGGCGCCGTACGGCCGTAAACGGCGAAGTCACTGGCGCAAGCTCTGAAGGCTACAACAAAAAAGCCGACTGCAAATCCAACGCCGAGCGCAATGGTATGTAATTCGTGCTTTGCATAAATATATAAAAACCGTTCACGAAAGTGGACGGTTTTTTAGTATGCGCTAGGCGCGCTCTTTGCTAAGCTGCGCAAAAGGGGATTTATCATGAGTGTATTGTTTGAATTAACCGCGCAAACGGCGGGCCTTGATCCGATTGCAGCCACCAAAGCTTGGATGGACACCATGACGCCCGCGCAGGTCGCCAAATCAAATTCATATTTCGAAGGAGGTTACTGGCTGATATTATGGAATTTTCTCATTAGCATGGCCATCGCTTGGCTCGTACTTGGCGGCAAACGCTCGGCGCGCACCAAAGCATGGCTCGCAAGAAAGCTGCCTAAATGGCTAGTCTCGCCCTGTTATATTATTCTCTACACTTTGATCACGACTGCGCTCTTATTCCCCATGACCATTTATCAAGCTTTTTTCCGAGAGAAAAAGTATGACCTGATGAACCTCTCCATGGGCGGCTGGCTAAATGAACAAGCGATTGGTCTTGGCATAGGATTGATCTTAGGAACCGTAGCGCTCTGGGGACTTTTCGCGCTCATCCGCAAGCTTGGCCCCGCGTGGCGGTGGTGGGGCACAGGAGCAACCATGGTGTTTTTGGCATTTATGTTAATGATTTCGCCCGTGTTTATTGCCCCCTTATTTAACGACTACACACCAATGGAAGAAGGGCCCCTTAAGACGCAAATTCTTGCCATGGCCGAAGCCAATGGGGTGCCTGCAGACAATGTATATGTGTTTAACATCTCCAAACAAACAGACAAGGTCACCGCCAATGTTTCAGGGTTTATGGGCACAACACGCATTTCATTGTCCGATACTCTATTACAGCGCACATCGCCAGCAAGTATAAAATCTGTCATGGGGCACGAAATCGGGCATTATGTTCTTGGGCATATGCGCAACATGCTGATTTACATAGGTCTACTTGTGTTCTTTGGCTTTATGTTCACTCATGCCGCTTATGAATGGGCGCGGCGCAAATGGGGTGACAAATGGGGCATTGGCACCATTGGTGATATCGCTGGCCTGCCGCTATTTTTCGCCTGTTTATCAGTCTATTTTTTGATAGCCACGCCTGTGTTAAATAGTATTATTCGCGTCAATGAAGTCGAAGCGGATATTTTCGGCCTCAACGCTGCCCAGGAACCTGACGGGTTTGCCGAAGTGGCCATGATGTTATCGGAGTACCGAAAAATTCAACCTGGTAAATGGGAAGAAATCATTTTCTTTGACCATCCATCAGGCTATAACCGCGTCCTAATGTCAATGCGCTGGAAAGCTGCCAATCAAATTATTGAAGACGCCGCTCCACTAAAATAAAATTCTTAAGTAAGAAGAAAAATATGACCGATACACCCAAAGATGACCTCGCCAATATGTTAAAGCAAGCAAGCCCTGAAATGATGGCCGCTGACCCAATTGTGCGCAAAGCCTTTAGCGTAGCCTTGCTCGCGTCCGACCTATTTGTGCCCGTGCATCAAAACGAAGACGAGCAGCAAAAAGACGGGGGCGTGTCACTGCAAGCCATCAAATTAGAGGACGTTTTGCATGTGCTTTTATTTTCGTCCAAAGAAAAACTCGGCGAATTTATGGGCGGCAATACGCGCTTTGCCAAAGCGGCAGGGGCCGACATTTTGCCGTCACTGCGCGGTTCACATGCCGTGCTAAATCCAGGCGAAAAAGGGCGCGTCTTTGCCCCCGAAGACATCGCCGAGATTTTAGGCGATGCGCCAGCTCATGGGCAGCCTGGCCATGTTCACGGCCCTGGCTGCAACCACGATCATTAAATTATTTTGAATTGATAAGAATGTGCTGAATAATATCGAGCAAATATAGACGCTTCTTCTTTAGATCTTCCATGTGAAAATCTGAGGTGGCTTTTTCGCCAGACTCGTAACGGTGAATTTTACGATTGTTTTTATGATAGCGTTTCGCAAGTTTCGCAAAATGCTTATCGTTCATTTTTAGGTCGTGAATTTTGTCTTTAAATTGTGGAAATTCATCGGCAAGTTCATGTGGTGTATGGCTCATAGCGATCTTTTACCTTTCGCATTATATTAATTGCTAAGGTACAAGCAGCACGCACAAGGGCCTTTCGTCAAATCAATTAAGTGCGGTATATTGTTGCACCTAAAAGCCCATATCCATACCGGGGGGGAGCTGAATATCGCCCATGGCGTTTTTCATGGTTTCCGCCTGTTTTTGGTCTATCTTAACCTTGGCGTCGTGATAGGCAGCGATGATCAAGTCTTCTAGAATTTCAATCTCATCTTTGTCTACCATTGCAGGGTCAATGGTTAAGTTTTTCATATGGCCTTCACCTGACAATGTAAGGCGCACCATGCCGCCGCCCGACATACCTTCAGCCACAAGATCTGCGACCTGGGCTTTAGCAGTTTCCATATTGGCCTGCATTTGTTTTGCCTGTTTCATCAGGCCCATAATGTCTTTCATGATCGGTCTTTCTTAATTAGTCTTTTTTATTTGAGAAGTCGCCTTCAATCACATTGGATGTAGGTGCGCGGTCTTTAAATTCAACCTTTACACCTGGAAATAATTCCTTAGCGCGCACCACTGCGGGATGGTTTAATTCATATTGTTCACGCTGTTTTTTGGCAATGCCTTGCCTTTCTATAAGGCTTGGATCACCGACCGTTTCAAAGTCTCTTCGCACATCCCAGGGCCGAAGCGTTGCACTTGTTAAATATGTACGCAAATCAGTTTCTAATTTTTCCGGTGCACCTGAAACGGCACTAAATACAAGACGCCCCATTTCAAATTTAATAACTTGAACATATTTCCGAATGTGCCATTTTAAATTCGCCTCACTATTTGGCATGGTCTCTACCAATTCACCTAACGAACTAAGCTGTGGCGCACTAGGCTCTGCGCTAAGTTCGAGCGCGGGGCGGGCCTGCGCATTGCCAGATGGTTTAGGAGATTGCGGCGCAGTTTGTGCGGGCGCGCTGCCGCTCAAGCGTGCGGATTTTCCATCCAAAGACGCGCCGCCGCCGACTGGCGTGCTGGGGCTTAGCTTCACATCTTTTAGGCCTTCAAGGATTTGCGCAGCCAGTTCGGGCGGCGGTAGTTCGCCAGCCACAGCAAGCCTGAGCAGCGCCATTTCGCACGCCGCCAATGGATCGGGCGCACTGCGCACATCATCATGAGATTTAAGCAGGAGCTGCCAAAGCCGCGTAATTTGCCCCGTGCTAAGCCCGCTCGCAAGTTCATGCAGGCGCGCAATCATATCGGGGGCAGCGTCAAAATCTGCCGCTTCGCCGAGAATTTTTGCGCGGGAGGTTTCGTGGCAAATATCTAATAAATCCCGCACGATAATTACGGGGTCGGCGCCATCATTATATTGCGCCCGCACTTCAAGCAGCGCCCCTTTCGCGTCACCCCGTGCGGCCATCGCAAATAAATCAAGCACGCGGGTGCGGTCAGCAAGGCCAAGCATTGCGCGGATGTCTTCGCCGCCAACTTCCTTGCCGCCTTGTGCCTGCACTATGGCTTGGTCAAGCAATGACAGTCCGTCGCGTACGGAACCTTCAGCGGCCCGCGCGATTAGCGCGAGGCCATCCATGGCGATCTTGGCATTTTCTTTTTCGCAGATATTAGCCAGATGCGTGGTTAACGCGCCCGCCTCGACACGGCGCAGATCAAAACGCTGGCAACGCGAGAGAACCGTGACGGGAATTTTCTGAATTTCTGTGGTCGCAAAAATAAATTTAGCATGGTCTGGCGGCTCTTCCAGCGTCTTAAGCAGCGCGTTAAATGCCGCGCTTGAGAGCATATGAACCTCATCTATAATATAAACCTTGTAGCGCGCAGACACAGGAGCATAACGCACACTGTCAAGAATTTCGCGAATATCTCCCACGCCCGTACGCGACGCTGCGTCCATTTCCATGACGTCCATATGAGACGATTTGTTGATAGCGTGGCAATGCACACCTGGCGGGTCTAGTTGTACCGAAGGCCCTTCATGATCATCACTCTCGTAATTCAAAGCCCGCGCTAACAATCTTGCTGTTGTGGTTTTACCAATACCGCGCACCCCCGTGAGCATAAAGGCATGAGCCACACGCCCCGTTTCAAACGCATTGGTCAGGGTTTTTACCAGCGCCTCTTGGCCGATCATATCTTCGAAAACTAACGGGCGGTATTTGCGCGCTAGTACTTGGTAGTTCTGCGAGGAATCGGGTGTATCTGTCATAGGACCTTGTAGCCCGCGCGGCGGCGGTTAACAAGAGGCGAGGTTTTATATCGCTCACGCTAATGGGCTTCGCCCAAACGCTGCGCGGGCGCGCGCCAAAGGGCGCGGCGGCCAGTCGGCCTTGCCTCGCTGCGCTCGGTACCGTGTACTATTAGGAATGGAGTCGGGTAGCCGAAAGGGTTTCACAGCTGGAAGAGGGAGATCCCGACCTACGTCGGGAAAATCGGAAGTTGGAGGTTTGGAGATGTATTACACACATGCTCATGGCAGCCCTCGCTCCGTGCCAAGGCAAGGTTTTGAATTCCAAGCGAAGCGCAGGAAACAAAACCGTCAGCCTGTGAACGGACGGCGCGCGCAGCGAGGCGGAAAAAAATAAAGTGGAAGGCTGGACAATGACCCGCAAAATACTCGTTACGGCTGCTTCGTTCCCGATCTGACCGGGTTGGCGAGACCAACGTCCACAGCCAACCTTCCGACGCGGCTTATGAACCCAAATTGCCTTTTTGGCAAGCCCATAAAGCGGCACAAAAAAAGGCGCCCCTGCGAAGGAGCGCCTTCCTTAACTCTATTGGGACAGCCCTAGAACTTATGTATGTATGACAAAGAAACAAGCGTCATACCGTTCACGCCCTGTACGTTGAGATCTTTGGCGTCATAAGATACAGCTTCGAGACGAACGCCTGAATGCTCATTAAAGAACCAGTCTCCGCCGATACCGCCTGCTATGCCGTCAATGCTTAGATCGCCAGTAAAGCCGCCTGTAGTCGCACTGAATTTTGTAGAGTGGTAACCCACTTTAGCATAAATCGAAAACTGATCCGATGACATACGTGCAACGCCAAAACCGCCAAATGAGCTATCAACGCCAACTGTGACATTTGTGCCTTCAACGTCTTCATCCACAATGCCCGTGCTAACAACAGCTTCAACGCCAAAATATTTCGCGAAGTTATAACCAGCAGTACCCTGTACGCCGATAATATCATTGCTATCATACATCACACCACCAATGGCTACATAACCGCCATCACCTGTGCCGTCGCCAGCCATAGCAGGCGCTGAAGCGCCCATAGCAAATATAGACGCCGCTACTAGTATTGCATATTTCATAAGAATCTCCATTTTTAATATGTAATGAAAGTATCATTAGCAGCACAGGCTTGGCAGCAAGTTAAGATTATACAAATTACACGACATTACTGATATTTATCAACGAACGTAGTAAATATATCACACGCCGCACCATATCTTCTCTCTTGTCACCGCCCTTGACGCCCCTTATCTATACGCAAAACTAAGGAAGATCATCATGACAGATACAAAGCCCATTGCCTTTGCTGGCGCGTCTTTAGACCTCGCCGAAGACCAACGCTCGGCCGCTGAGCTCACCGATTTTTCCAAGGCGAAAAACGCGCGCGCCCTCATTATGTATCATGGTCATTTTTTGGTCAAAGACGGCAAACTTGTCCTACTACCGCCTATGGATATAGTCGGTAAGCATTTATATGATCCAGGCCCTTTATTTCTTGGCCTTGATGGCGACACGCCGCTTTTTGCTTTTTCATTTGCGAAAGAAGATGAAGCCGCGGCCATGGCCAAAGGCGCTAAGCTGGAACATATCAGAGCTTTGGCGTTAACACTACCGCCGCGCGACCTTGGTATGGCGGGGCGGGCAAAATCGTTGTTTGACTGGCACCGCACACATAAATTTTGCGCCAATTGCGGTGCAGATAGCATGCCGCAACATGGCGGCGTTACCCGCAAATGCCCAAGCTGTGATACTGACCATTTTCCGCGCGTAAACCCTGTTGTGATTATGTTAGTTGTTAATGGGGACAAGGTCTTGCTAGGCCGCGGGCCTGAATGGCCAGAGGGCGCGTTTTCTGCGCTGGCAGGATTTGTATCGCCAGGTGAAACCCCCGAAGAAGCCGTTATCCGCGAAGTACTCGAAGAGGTCGGCGTCAATGTCAAAAACCCAATTTATAAATTCTCCCAGCCGTGGCCATTTCCAGGCCAATTGATGATGGGCATGTTTTGCGAGACAGGCGAAACCAAACTAACCATCAACACCAAGGAAGTCGCCGAAGCCCGCTGGTTTAGCAAAGAGGTGGTGCGCGGCGTGTTTGATGGCACCGACGAAACTTTCTACTGCCCGCCACCCTTTACTATTGCCTACGAACTAATCACGGCATGGCTGGAAGAAGAGTAATAATTCTACCTTCTGACGCTTCAAACATTATCGTAAAATATAGTTATCGTCATTCTCCCGCCGCGCACCACCTCTTTGCAAAATACATCCGCACTATTTTGCACGCTAAACCACTGTTTTTATAAGATTCATAGAAATCTCATCCTTCACTCTCGGATTACCCCCATAGTCCAAGAATGAAAAAATTTAGCTTAAGACACAAACCCCCAGCACATACCCTCGTCGGGTTTATGGACACCAGCCGTAAACGCAAGATCGTCGACGGCTGGCTCGATGCTGCCATGGCACTCGTGCAGCGCTTTTTGCGCGGCAAAGAAACCAACGAGGATTACTTCACCCGCGCCAGCCTGATATGGGCGCGTTCGATTTCTAAGCTAGATACGTGCATACGAGAGTGCGAGAACTTTAACCGTAACCTACAGATACGGGCGCATGTGCTGATGAGCGCCGCAGGCAGAGCTTGGGCGCGGGGCGTACTTGGCGAAGCTAATATCAAGCGCTGGCAAGCGAGATATGATGTGGGTGGTTGGCCCGACAAGAAACCTGCGGGCCGCGCAAAGGCGGGGCCTGCGTCTGCGCCGCGCAAAGCGCCTAAATCCTATGAGTGGAAGCCTATCACCCTCCCATCTATCGCCTATTGGTGCCCCTTCAAGCCCTTAAACTTAACATTCCCAGACCTGCCTGACCCGTTCGCAAGGCCCGTATTTACATGGCCGCGCGCGCGGCGTGCGCTAAAGCCTTCGATATTGTGGCCTGATGAGCTAGAGGCAGATTATGAGGCTGACCGTAATCTGATATATATGGACGCGCAGGATAGACGTGCGAAAATTTATCAATCAGCGCCAGAACTAGCA
>Ga0209633_10001711_pt1 | contig 22103 bp, 20 predicted proteins | sample Cruoilmetagenom1_FD_187290 | JGI IMG/M metagenome (GOLD analysis project Ga0209633, IMG submission 187290) | Oil polluted marine microbial communities from Coal Oil Point, Santa Barbara, California, USA - Sample 1 (SPAdes) (version 2) | ecosystem: Environmental > Aquatic > Marine > Oil seeps ... | reverse complement strand
CAGGTCGCGCCAAGGACATGGGATCGGCGGCGGTGATGCTGGCCCTGTTGAATGTATTTGTGATCTGGGGTCTGATTGCCTATCATCGGTTTATCGAGAACTTTGCATGAAAGTCTTTTTATCTCAATACGGCGTTAAAAATCAGCTCAAAATGCTCGCTTACTACGTGTAAGCTCCGATTTTCTTTAAGAAATTAAACAACGAGGTTTGTTATGTCAGCACTAATTTGTGGCTCCTTTGCCTATGACACTATCATGGTGTTTCACGATAAATTCAAGAATCACATCCTGCCTGACAAGGTGCATATCCTGAATGTCTCATTCCAGGTGCCCGACATGCGTCGCGAATTTGGTGGTTGCGCCGGTAATATTGCCTATAACCTGAAGATGCTCGGCGGTGATCCCTTGCCCATGGGCACCGTCGGTACTGACTTTGCGCCTTATGCGGAATGGATGGGCGAATATAACATCAGTCGTGATTACCTCAAGGTCATCGACAGCACCTATACCGCCCAGGCCTTTATTACCACTGATCAGGACGATAACCAGATCACCGCCTTCCATCCCGGCGCCATGAACTTCGCCCACGAAAACCATATTGCCGATGCCAAGGGTGTGAAAGTCGGTATTGTTTCACCCGATGGCCGCGATGGCATGCTGCAACATGCGACAGAATTTGCCGAAGCTAACATTCCGTTTATATTTGATCCCGGCCAGGGTCTGCTCATGTTTGACGGTGATGACCTGCTGAGCTTTATCGACAAGGCCACCTGGGTGGCGGTGAATGACTACGAGGCGCAACTTGTTGAGGAAAGGACGGGTAAATCAGCCCATGAACTGGCCGAGATGGTCGATGCCCTGATCGTCACCCGTGGTGGAGAAGGTTCGGTTATTTATACCAATGAAAAACGTCACGAAATTCCCCTGGCAAAAACGTCTGTCGTGAATGATCCTACCGGTTGCGGCGATGCCTATCGCGCCGGTCTGCTATACGGGATCATGAACGATATGGACTGGGAAACTACCGGTAAGATTGCCTCCCTGTGTGGCGCTATCAAGATCGAATCTCACGGTACTCAGAACCACTCGTTTACGCGTGATGAATTTGATGTACGGTTTAAGGAGAGTTTCGGTCATAGCCTGTAGGCAATTCTTGATTTACAGGTTTTAAAACCCCGCTTTGCGGGGTTTTTTATTACCTTAATTAACACAGCGACAAGTACAGGTCCGCCACTTCCAGTGAATATTGGTTTTTGCTAATGTTTTGGTGTTTTTATCTTATTTCAGACTCTAAAGTTAATGCTTTCCATGCCGATAGCTTCAGAATAATTAACCAAGCTAAAAGGGATTAAACATGGAAAAACTAACATTAATCCGTGCTAGCGCTCTTGCACTGACTGTGCTGCTATTGAGTGCTTGCTTCGGTAACCAGATCAAACCCGATGTCAAAAAGCAGATTAGAACAACAGAAGTCCAGATTATTGTCCGGCAGTCAGAGATTTATGCAGATATTGAAAGAAAATCCTATGCGAATACACAATGGGGTGTATTGATGAAATCAACTGAAGATGAAAGGGAGCAATATCGAATCAACAGGGCTGATAAGGCTATGAAGCCCGTGGTTAAGGTGATGAAAGGATACAAGGTTAAAAGCCTGGCTCAACAGATTTATGATCGTGGACTGAAAAGAGTAACCTGGATGAATCCATCCAGGGTCAAGGTAGTTAATCGTGATATTCCAGATGAGGAAAAGTATGAAATCACAAAAAAATCCAGGGCCGATGCTGTGTTGTTTGTGGAACTGGATTACCGTTTGACGGATACATTCAAGGGTTTCGAGGTAACAACAAAATCATCTATATATCATGATGCAAGCAAGGATACGAACGACAGACCGGTAGCAATCTACCGTACTCAGCATACTTATAATTGGGACCTGCCAAACAACGCAGATGGCATTTATGACAGGAATAAGTTAGGCAAAAAATGGAGTGAGAAAAAAGCGGCAGTACTCAAGAAAAAAATCAAGGAAGCGCTGGATGCCCAAGCAAAACGCTTGACTGAGCAGCTGCAGAAATCCTGATTACAGTTTTTCACCATGTTTAGCTTTATCAAGGCCCTGCATCGCGGGGCCTTTTGTTTTATTGTGGCTACTTGTCTTTAATTAAAATGATCTGAATCAACCCTGAATCGATCACCTTCCGGTATCCTGCTGGCACTTGCAATATTAGCAAATACTAATAAACATTTTGGGGATATAAATGTCTGTTGTGCTTTATGAGCAGGGTGAACATGTTGTCCGCCTGTTTACCGATCTGGTACGGGGTGAAGGTATTCAGTCGAACCAGTTTTTTATCTCCAGCGGTCATCACTCGGCCCTGTTCGACCCGGGCGGTAATCTGACCTATCAGCCGCTTTATACTGAAATTTCCCAGCTTATCTCCATCAAGGAGCTGGATTATGTCATCGCCTCGCACCAGGACCCGGACATTATTAGCTCTCTCGACAAGTGGTTGATGTATACCTGCGCCAGGATTGTGATATCCAAACTCTGGGATCGCTTCCTGCCACATTTGGTGCCGGGGTATATGATGGACAAGAGCGAAGGAAGGATCCTGTCTATCCCCGATCAGGGCATACGCCTGCCCTTTGGTGACAGTGAGCTCATTGCCTTGCCCGCCCACTTCCTGCATTCAGTCGGTAATTTTCATTTTTATGATCCGGTCAGCAAGATCCTCTTTAGCGGTGATGTCGGGGCTTCCTTAACCGATGCGGAACACGGTCGGCCGGTACAGGACTTTGATCGCCATATTCAGAAAATGCATGGTTTCCACGAACGCTACATGGTCTCCAATCGTGCCTGCCGCCTGTGGGCCAGCCTGATTCGGGGTTTGGATGTGGAAATGATCGTGCCGCAACACGGTCGTCCCTTTGTTGGTAAGCCCATGATCAATCGCTTTCTTGACTGGATTGAGTCGATGCAGTGTGGCGTAGATCTGATGACTCAACAACACTATGCCGTGCCGGCAAGTTAGTGGGGATGTTCAATCCGGCTGCAAAGAAGCCGACGACAATTGCATGGTTGTAAAAATATTTAGCAGTGTTGCCTGATTTACCGGAGTGCTGGGTGTGCATCCGTCTGCAGAATTACTGATTATGCTTGTTCAGTCGGGCTTTTCGCTCCGGCGTAAACTCCCACCATTTTCTGGCGGGACCACCTTCCATATATCGTACAGCGGATATAAACACGTCCATCATACAAGGATCATGTCGTTTACCGGTGACTTCGCATAAAGCCGCATACATTTGATATGGATCGCAGCCAATAAGGTCACCTGGTTGCGATATCCCAATCGTTGCCAGATCGGCCGCGGTGGCTTTGCCGATATTTGGGATATCGATCAAGTGTTTGATGTTTGTGCGTGGCATGCGTAGTTTCTGCATGAACTGAAGATGAAATTCATTTTGGCCGCAGTGGCGCGAACAAATATTCCAGGCCATTGACTTTGATTTCATGCATGATCGCCAACATGTGGCCCAGTTCGCCTTTGGGAAAACCCTTGTTGGCGAACCAGACCACGTAGGGTTCCGGTAAATCGATTAACAACCGATTGGCATATTTGTCGAAGGGCATGCGGTATTTGGCCAACTTTAATAACAACTGCCGGTCAAAGGCCGGTTGTTCAATGACGGGTGACATGTTGTTGATCGTTGAAGTGTTCCTGACCGAACTGGGCATTCAGGTAATGGATGATATCGTCTGACTCATACATCCAGCGGTCTTCACCTGCTTCATTGGTGACCTTCAGGCAGGGTACCTTGAGCGCACCACCGCCAGTCAATAACTGGGTGCGGCTGGCGGGGTCATGCTGGGCATCGCGGGATTCGATATTGAGCGACAGACGTTTGGTGTGACGGCGTACCTTAATGCAGAACGGGCAGGTCTTGAACTGGTAGAGGGCCATATTCTGGGTATTCTGATCGATTTTGTCCTGTTCCTGAGGCGGGCGCTGGATACCCTTTGGGGTGGTCAACCAGTCAATGAACAGCATGATCGGCCCGATAATGCGGCGCAGGGTACGGAAAAAGAGTCGAATAACAAGTTTCATAATAATTCCCATGTGTTTTACAGTAGAATATGGGGCCTATTATACCCCATTAGACCACCTGTCCGGCACTCCAGCCGGATGACCAGGCCCATTGAAAATTGTACCCCCCCAGCCAGCCTGTTACATCCACCACTTCACCAATAAAATACAATCCCGCTACTTTATGACTTTCCATGGTCTTTGATGAGAGTTCATCACAATCCAAGCCACCAACCGTGACCTCGGCGGTGCGATAACCTTCCGTGCCATTGGGTTTGATGACGAATTCATGAAACTGGCGGGCAATTTGTTCGATTTGCGCATGTGACAGTTCATGCAGGGTTTGGTTGGCAAGTTTGTCATCCAGCAGAACCACGACCAGTCTTTTCGGCAAATGGGCGGCAATGGCGGTTTTGATTTGTTGCTTCGGGTGAGTATGCTTTGCGGCCTGTAATACTTCGGTCAGATCGATATCGGGCAACAGATTGATATGCACCGGCTCACCCGGTTGCCAGTAAGAGGAAACCTGCAAAATGGCCGGGCCACTCAAGCCGCGATGGGTAAACAGAATGTTTTCCCGAAAGGCGATGGTCTCTGTCTGCACCACACTGTCGATGGCAATGCCGGAAAGCGGCGCAAGGTGTTGCTTGTCTTTGTTGTGCAGGGTAAACGGCACCAGCCCGGCATGGGTCGGCCAGAGCTTGAGGCCAAACTGCTCGGCAACTTTGTAACCAAAAGGTGTCGCGCCCATTTTCGGGATCGACAGCCCCCCCGTGGCAATGACTAGTGATTCACAACTAAACTCTCCTTTGTTGCTAATAACCACGAAGCCTTTTGTGTCTTGCTTTTTGATCTTCTCAATGGCACAACTTAATTTTATAGTTACCCCGGCCTGTTGACACTCGGCAAGCAACATAGCCAGAATTTCTTTCGCACTGATATCACAAAACAACTGACCATGCTCACGTTCGTGATAAGCAATCTTGTACCGTTCCATCATGGCTATAAAGTCCCATTGTGTAAATCGGCACAAGGCCGATTTACAAAAGTGTGGATTATGCGAAAGGTAGTTGTTGGCGCTGACATCGTAGTTGGTGAAATTACATCGCCCGCCACCCGACATGAGAATTTTTCTGCCCGCCTTGTTGGCATGGTCCAGCATGAGCACCTTGCGGCCGCGTTTGCCCGCCTCGATGGCGCACATCAGGCCCGAGGCACTGGCGCCGATAATAATGACGTCGGGGTTGTTCATGGTTTGGTTTTGGGGTGTGTTTTTGGTGGGGGTTACCATAGCAGAGTTTTGAGGGTTTATTTAGGTTTTATTTGAATCGCTATCGCGATGCTGGATATTAAGTCCGGTCTCGGCCGGACAGCCGAGTTCATTTTCTTTGTGCGGACAAAGAAAATAGAACCAAAAGAAAACCGCCCCAATGACGGCGCAAACGTGTGTTTGGATTTGGTTTTTTTGTTGAGCATTGGCAGAAGGGGCATCCCAGCCCCTCTGCCAATGCGGCGGCATCCCTGCCGCCCCTTATTTATATTTTAAAAAACCAAAACCCAAACACGCGCCATCAAAGGGGATCTGTCCCAGCAGATTGGCGGTCATGTTTAAACGAGAAGATATTTGTAGGTTGGGTTGAGCTTTGCGATGCCCAACGATATGTTGAGCGAAGTTATGTTGGGTTTCGTTTCGCTCGACAACCTACGATCCTATTTTAAAGGGGGTGGGATTTTCTGTGAAAAATTTCTTAGATCTTCAGATAACTGACCAAATAATTGACTAATTCCTTGAATATCTTTCGCGGTATATGATGGTATAGATTTATTTTGAAATTTATTTATGACAGTCGCGTTAAACAAATGTGGTCGAATTACGCTTTTGTCTGGATTTTCAAAATCATGAAGCGCCATTAAATGAGCTAAAATATTACGTTTTCTTTTCTTTGTTATTATCTTATCTCTAAGATCGTTCCATTCTTTTAATAAATCTGGATCAGTAAGTACAGCTTTAGCTACATTGTCAACAATATCAATACGAACCTCATAACTGGATGGAGAGTAAAAAATCATAGAAGCTATTTGAAAATCTACTTCTCCTATAAGTTTTGAAAAAACTCTTAAAAGACTATCTTGAACATGTGCCCATTGAGTAATAGCTCTACCAAGGTGATAATATAGTTTAGCACCAACATATTGATCGAGCGGAATATCTTTGTCTTTAGTCATAATTAGTTATTATATAATTAATAAGCTCGTAGGGTGGATTAGCGAAGCGTAATCCGCCGAATGTTTATAGTTTAATCAATGTGGTTATAAGACTACTCCTGCACTGAATGTGGATCAATCCCCTTTTATGGCACGTGTTTGGATTTTGGTTTTTTAATAATCAAATAAGTGGCGGCATGGACGCCGCCGCATTGGCAGAGGGGAATGGATTCCCCTTCTGCCGATGCTCAACAAAAAACCAAAATTCAAACACATGTTTGTGCCATCATGGGGCGGCCTTCTCTTTGGGTACTTTCTCTTGGCCGTTCAAGAGAAAGTACCTCGGCTGTCCGGCCGAGACCGGACTTAAAATCCAGCTCGTGATAGCGATTCAATTTAAGAGATACATTAAAATCAGCAGGCTCATCACGAGATTGCTTCGTTGTCGCTCGCAATGACGGGGGGTGAAAGGGCATAAAAAAGCGCCCGAAGGCGCTTTTTTAAATCCAATATCAAACTGTAGTTATACAGTTTGATAATAAAGATTCTGCGGATGATTTGCCTGCGCAAAGAAGAACCACCGCTCGGCAAGTAACCCAACATACTGCACAACAAAGGCCGCCAGTAACGTGGAGGTGCTCTGACTCTCCATCCCCATCCACAGCAATACCAACGGCACCGGGAAGACCACGATCATGAAGATCCATTTCATATTTTTCATGAACAGCAGACTGGTCTGGTGAAAGAAATCACGAGTGTTAACCGAGCCGCCCATGAAGCCCATGGCCTTTTGCTGGATCTTGGTATGACGTACGCCCAGCGCCGTTTGCATGGTGGATTTGTATTTGATGCGGGCATTGCGAATGAGTGTGGCACTACGCGTGACAAACACGGCCAGGATGATGATGGTGGACCAGATGCCATAGAAGCTCATCAGGTCGGGGGCGCTGACATTGGCAAACGCCGTCATGAGCAAGAAGCCTGAGGCGGTGCCGAACAGGGTGTAGTTGATGACGGTTAAGGGTGAATACCATTCCTGCAGGAACTTGAGGCAGGCGTAGATCATGCCGGTGCAAATGAACAGGGCGAAGGTGGCGAGCATACCGAGGGTCGCCACAATCAGGGTCAGTGACAGGCGAGCCCCCTTGTCGGTGGTAAGCAGGATGGTATCCCAGCCCATGTGGTGCATGACACTATAGCTAAAGATCAGCACCATGAGGATCGGCAGGGCGATGACTTCACGGGACAGCCAGGAGGTGCGCCACTGGCTGGCCGCACGCCAGGCCCGTTCCGGGTGACCGAGGTGGAAGAAGGAGGCGATGAGGCCGCCGATCAAAAATACCATTGCGATGATAGCACCATTGCCGTAAAAATTAGCGCTGTCCTGTGTAGGTAACAGTTCTACTGCCGAATAACTCTGACCGGTAAACAGGGCCAGGAACACGCCCTGACCGACACCGATCAGGGTTGTTAGAAAAATAACTGAAAACGCGGGATGCATAAAATTCTCCAGTAACTAGTTTCGAGTTACGAGTAAAACACAATTATTTAAAGAGAGAGTTACTGTGTTGATTTTCCTCGCCACTAGTAACTCGTCCCTCGCTACGGTTGGTGATCCGCAATAGCGGATTACCAACTGGTACTGTCGTCCAACGTCGGCGCATCGACTGGCGCACTCGGACCACGCTGTTCTTTCTTCAGCGGGTTGTCGGCGCGTTGCAGTTCATCGTCATGGATGTGCATGCGAGTCTTGCGACGCGGCAAATAGTGGTTCGACGGTTGGGTACCCCATTCGGGCATCAACTGATAGCCCCCTTCTTCACGAATCGTCACGGAGATTGCAGACTCTGGGTCGTGTACATCGCCAAACAGGCGGGCGCTGGTGGGGCAGGCCAGGACACAGGCCGGTTTGCGTTCTTCTTCCGCGAGTGACTCATCGTAGATTCGATCCACACACAGGGTACATTTCTTCATGACCTTCAGGTGTTCATCGATCTCACGCACACCATAAGGGCAGGCCCAGGAGCAATAGCGGCAACCGATACACTTGTCGTAATCGACCAGTACGATACCGTCTTCTTCACGCTTGTAACTGGCACCGGTGGGACACACCGGTACACAGGGTGGGTCCTCGCAATGCAGACAGCTCTTCGGGAAGTGCAGGGTTTCGGTTTGCGGGAATTCACCGATCTCATAAGTCTGCACCCGGTTAAAGAAGGTCCCGGTCGGGTCCTTGCCGTAAGGATTGTCATCCGACATGGTGCCGGCCGGACCGGAGGTATTCCATTCCTTACAGCTGGTGACGCAGGCATGACAACCAACGCAGACATTCAAGTCAATCACAAGGGCTAATTGAGTCATTTACTTACCTCCCTTGGCAAACATACCCGCGAAGAAGGCTTGCCACTTTTTGGTCTTGCCTGTTCCCGGTAATGCCGGCATGACATCGAACTGCGGATAACTGACTTTTTCTTCGCCATCTTCTGCCTTGTAAATACGCACGCGCACGTCATACCAACCGGCCTGACCCGTTAAGGGATCAGAATTGGAAACATGTTCACCGGCATCATGGCTGGGCAGTTCTTCTGAGATCAGGTGATTCAGCAGGAAGCCTTTTTCCGATTCATTGGCGTTGTCATCCAGACGCCAGGCGCCTTTGGATTTACCAATCGCATTCCAGGTCCATACCGTGCCGGGTTCGACGGCCTCGGAATAACGGGCCAGGCAACGCACCTTGCCGTGCATGGACTCGGCCCACATCCAGCCACCGTCTTCGACCCCGGCGGCCTGGGCGGTGCTGGGATGCACATGCATATAGTTATAGGTATGGATCTGGCGCAACCAGGCGTTTTGCGAATCCCAGGAGTGGTACATGGCCATGGGGCGCTGGGTGATCGCGTTGAGCGGATACTTGTGTTTGTTGGTCAGTTGCGCCTCCAGTGGTTCAAAGTAGAAGGGCAGCGGATCGAAATAGGTTTCGACACGCTTACGCAGGTGATCGGGCGGCTGCTTGCCGCCGCTCTTGCCCTGCGCGGCGCGGCGGAACTTCATCAACACTTCCGAATAGAGATGAATATTGATCGGTTCGGCAAAACGCAGCAGCCGATGTTCCTGCGCCCAGTTAAGGTAACCGCGGTTCCAGTTACGCATGTACTGGTAGGACTTGGGTAAATGGTACTGGTAGACGCAGTTGTTCTTTTCGTACATCTCCCACTGGTTTGGGTTGGGCTCGCCCTTCATGAACTTTTCGCCGCCCTTGCCACGCCAACCGGCGAGGAAACCGATACCGGAACCGGGCTCGGTCTCGTAGTTGACGACAAAGTCGGGATAGTCGCGATACTTGCGCTTGCCGTCCTTGTCGGTGAAGGCGGGCAGCTTGAGGCGTGAACCCATTTCGATGAGCACTTCCTGGAAGGGCTTGCAGTCGCCGGTGGGCGGCACCACCGGGATACGCACCGAATCCACCGGACCATCATATTCTGAAATGGGGCGATCCAGCATGGACATCACATCGTGGCGTTCCAGATAAGTGGTATCGGGCAGGATCAGATCGGCATAGGCGGTCATTTCCGACTGGAAGGCATCGGCGACAATGATATACGGGATCTTGTACTCACCGCTGTCGTCCTTGTCGTTGAGCATCTTGCGCACTTCGTCGGTGTTCATGCTGGAGTTCCAGGCCATGTTAGCCATGAAGATCAGCAGGGTATCGATCTTGTAGGGGTCGCCGCGCCAGGCATTGGTGATGGCGTTGTGCATCAGGCCGTGGGCCGAGAGCGGGAATTCCCAACTAAAGGCCTTATCGATACGGACCGGTTCACCCTTGTCATCCACAAACAGGTCATTCGGGTCGGCGGGCCAACCGAGGGGCATACCGCCCAATGGGGTATTGGGTTTAACGCCATGGGGACTGTTCGGTGTCTTGGCGCAGGGCGGGATCGGCCGAGGAAAAGGGGCCTTGTGGCGGAAGCCGCCGGGACGGTCGATGGTGCCTAAAACAGTCATCAGGATGGACATGGCGCGAATGGTCTGGAAACCATTGGAGTGTGCAGCGGTGCCACGCATGGAGTGGAAGGCCACCGGGTTACCGGTAATGGTGTCGTGGTCCTTGCCCCAGGCATCGGTCCAGGCGATGGGCAGCTCGATTTTCTCATCACGGGCGGTGATGCCCATTTCATAGGCCAGACGCTTGATGGTCTCGGCCGGGATGCTGGTAACACTCTCGGCCCATTCCGGGGTGTACTGGTCGACACGTTCTTTGAGGAGTTGGAAGGACGGTTTGGCCTCGCGGCCATCGGTCAGTTTGAAATCACCCAACAGGCGGGGATCGGTCCCTTCGGTGCGGGAATGTACCGCCTTATCCTGATGGCGGTCCCACCAGACGCGGTCCTGTGGGTCAAAACAATGGGGGTCGAGGGGAACGTCGGTACGCACAAACAGGCCAAAGTCATCGGAGGCTTCGTCAGTACTCACTAACTCCGCCGCATTGGTGTACTGCGTCAGGAAGTCTCGGTCGTACAGGCCGGTGCGAATCAACTCATGGATAATGGCCAGCATCAGCGCACCGTCGGTACCGGGTTTAATGGGCACCCACTCATCGGCAATGGCCGAGTAGCCGGTGCGTACCGGGTTAATGGAGATAAAGCGGCCGCCGTTGCGCTTGAATTTGGACAGGGCCATCTTCATCGGATTGGAATGATGGTCCTCGGCAGTGCCGATCATCACAAACAGTTTGGCGCGCTCCAGGTCCGGGCCACCGAATTCCCAGAAGGAACCACCGATGGTGTAGATCATGCCCGCAGCCATGTTGACCGAGCAGAAACCGCCGTGGGCGGCATAGTTCGGGGTGCCGAATTGTTTGGCGAACAGACCGGTGAGGGCCTGCATCTGATCGCGGCCGGTGAACAGGGCGAATTTCTTCGGGTCGGTTTCACGGATGGGTTTGAGGCGGTCTTCCATGATCTGGAAGGCCTCATCCCATTCGATTTCCTCAAATTGGGCGTCTCCACGCAGGGCCTCTTGCTTACGGCGCAGGGGTTTGGTGAGGCGGGCCGGGGAATACTGTTTCATGATCCCGGAGGCGCCCTTGGCGCAAATCACGCCCTTGTTGAGGGGGTGATCCGGGTTACCCTGGATGTAACGCACTTCTCCATCACGCAGGGTGACGCGAATGCCGCAACGGCAGGCGCACATATAACAGGTCGTATTTTTGACTTCGATACGGCCGTCAGCGACGGACGCAGTCTTCATTGAATTCTGCATACTACTCAAACCTTTGATTAATATCCTAGCTACCAGGTAGGGATATCGGATTATAGGAACCGAAGCCTTGATCGGCTAATCAGGATTACTATGCACATTATAAGTTTTATATATAAGCAATCATTAATATACTAAATAACCCGTTTGCCTATCCTGCTCATCTTTTCATTCGCCATACAGGATTTTAGTATAACTATATGTAAGTATTGGAAAAACCCAGTAAATTTCTCAAGACATGGGTCCTCCGCTAATGTGTATTGCTCATTAACCATTTAGAAATAAAAATAAATTCGTTTTATGGAGAACAAGATAATACTGACTTGTTTTTAATTCGCCGATGGTTCACTGTTACCGCCCTCGGGATGGTTCTCCCGGGTGTGTTTGCGCATTACCCCCTGCCTGTTCAAACAGGGTGTAATGTGTAAAGAAGAAAACAGGGTCTGATGGCATACTCCAAAAGGGTTATTTCCAACAGAACCTAAGTATATAGAATAAGAACACAACAAGAACCCTTTGATTAACCAGAACAATCGACATCCGTATTTTAAGGAGTAGAGTCGATGGCGGACATTATCGCTACCAATGAAACGATCCTCGTCGTAGGCGGGGGTATCAGCGGGATGAGTGCGGCACTTGAAGCAGCTGAGTGTGGCAAACAGGTCATCCTGATCGAAAAATCACCGTCTGTAGGTGGTCGGGTCAATCAGCTTTATAAGTACTTCCCCAAGCTGTGTTTCCCCACCTGCGGTTTTGAAATCAACCAACGTCGTATGAAGGGCAACAAGAATATTCGCTTGTTGCCGATGACGGAAGTTGCCGACGTGTCCGGTGAGACAGGCAACTACAGCGTGACCCTGAAGACGGCGCCACGCTACGTCAACGAAAACTGTACGGCCTGTGGCGATTGCGCTGCGGCGGTTGAAACCGAATTTGATGATGAGCATAACTATGGCATGAGCAAGCGCAAGGGGGCCTACCTGCCTTCTCGCATGGCCTACCCACAGCGTTATGTCATCGACTCGCGTATGATAGGTACGCCTGATGCCGACAAGGCCAAGGCCGCCTGTAAATATGACGCCATTGACCTCGACATGCAGGAAGAGAGCAACAGCATCACGGTTGGCGCCATCATCTGGGCGACCGGCTGGAAGCCTTTCGATGCCAACAAGATCCAGCCCTATGGTTATGACCGCATCGACAACGTCATCACCTCGGTGGAATTCGAGCGCATGATGGACTCGGCGGGTCCGACCGGTGGTAAACTGGTGCGGCCGAGCGATGGTAAAGAAGCCAAAGACGTGGCCTTTATTCAGTGTGCCGGTTCGCGTGATCGCAACTACCTGAAACACTGTTCACGTATCTGCTGCATGGCCTCGCTCAAACAGTCTACTTACCTGCGTGAGCAGTTCGGTGATGAAGGCAAGTCCTCAATTTACTATATCGATATTCGTGCCATCGACCGTATTGATGACTTCTATCAGAAGGTCCAGGCCGATGAGAATGTCCACTTTATCAAATCCAAGGTTGCCCGTATCGACGAAAATAAAACTAACGGCAATCCTGTCCTGCGTGGTGTGAACACCGAAGGTTATGAGCGTTATGACAACGAGCATGATCTGGTGGTCCTCGCCGTGGGTATGGAACCGAGTGTTCCAGCAGGTGATTTCCCAATTAAAGTAACAGTCAACGAACACGGTTTCATCGAACAGGATGAGTCCAACGGTGGCATTTTTGCTGCAGGTTGTTCAGCCGATGCGCTGGATGTAAACCGTGCGGTGCAGAGTGCGACGGCCAGCGCCTTGCGGGCGATTCAGGTCGTGAACCGCGTTGCCGGGACGGAGGGTTAAGAAGTGGCAGACGAAATCAAGATTGGAGCCTATATCTGTAAGGGTTGCGGCATCGGCGATCGCCTGGATACCGCGCAAATGGCACAAGTTGCCACGCGTGACGTCAAGGCCAGCATTGCAAAAGAGCACGACTTTTTGTGTAACGCCGAAGGCGTGAAAATGATCCAGGACGATATCGACAACGAAGGTGTAAACCGCGTTGCCATTTGCGCCTGTTCACGTCGTGCCAAGACCGAAGCCTTTAACTTTGAAGGTGTGGCCATCACGCGCGGCAATATCCGTGAAGGTGTCTTGTGGGTGCGCCCCGATACCGACGAAGCCAAAGAAACCACCCAGGACATGGCCGATGACTATGTCCGCATGGCGGTGACCGAAGCCAAATTCCAGAAGCCCCCTCATGCCAGCGAAGAGGCCAAGTACGAACGCCACATCCTGGTGGTCGGCGGCGGCATTTCCGGTATGACCGCGGCCATTGAGGCCTCAAAAGCAGGCTATCCGGTGACCCTCGTCGAAAAGACGGGTGCCTTGGGTGGTAATGCGGCCAAGTCCTGGAAGGGTATTCCTCAGCGTGCGCCCTATGCGAGCCCGGCCGATACCGGCGTTGTGGCGTTGGTTAGCCAGATTGAAGCCGATAGCAAGATCAAGGTGCATCTGAGTTCCACGGTTACCAGGACATCCGGTGCACCGGGTCGTTTTGCGGCGGACATCAGTACCGAAAGCGGTTCGACTGCCACCGAAAACTTCGGCGCCATCATCATGGCCTCGGGTTATTCGGAATACGATGCCAATCAGTTGTCTGAATTCAGCTATGGCAAGTCATCCAATGTGGTGACCCAGGCCGAACTGGACGCCATGGCCAAAGAAGCCAATGGCGGTCCTATCAAGACCAAAGACGGCAAGGACGTGAACAGCGTTGCCTTTATCCAGTGTGCCGGTCAGCGTTCTGAAAAAGCAGGTCATTTGCCATATTGTTCCGGTCACTGTTGCCTGACCTCGATCAAGCAGGCTATGTACTTCAAGGATCAAAATCCTGATGTCGATACCAATGTGATCTACTCTGATCTGCGCACCCCGGGTGTCGGAGGTGAAGATTTCTATCGCTCGGGTCAGGACAAGGGTGTCACCTTTACTAAAGGTCAGGTCAACGAAGTTACAACCGATGGCACCGTGAAATTCAAGGACCTGATCCTCAACGAAGATACCGAAGAACAGGCCGACCTGGTTGTTCTGGCCACAGGTCAGGTACCTAACTCCGGACTTGATATCGATGTGGTCGGCCAGGATGAGCCGGGCGAATGGAAATCTAACCCGGATTCAGTACTGAACCTGGAGTATCGTCAGGGTAAAGACATTCCGTTACTGAAGAACGGCTTTAATGATTCACACTTCATTTGTTTCCCTTATGAAACACGCCGTACCGGTATCTACACTTGTGGTCCTGTGCGTCGTCCGATGGATGCCCAGCAGGCGATTGAAGATGCCACCGGTGCCGCATTGAAGGCGATCCAGGCGGTTGAGAATTCCAAACTGGGTCGTGCTGCGCACCCCCGTTCCGGTGATCTCTCCTTCCCGAGCTTCCGTCGTGAAGGTTGTACCCAGTGCAAACGTTGTACCGTGGAATGTCCATTTGGTGCGATTGACGAAGATGAGCAACGCTTCCCGCAGTTCAACGAGGCCCGTTGCCGTCGTTGCGGTACCTGCATGGGGGCCTGTCCGGTACGTGTTATTTCCTTTGAAAACTACTCCGTGGATTCGGTGGGTCAACAGCTGAAGAATGTCGACATCCCTGAAGAGTTTGATGAGAAGCCGCGTATCCTGGTGCTGGCCTGTGAAAATGATGCCTATCCTGCCCTCGACATGGCGGCCATGAACAAGGTGGAATACAGCGCCTTCGCCCGCGTCATTCCGGTGCGTTGCCTTGGTTCGGTGAACCTCATCTGGGTGACCGATGCCCTGAATAGCGGCTATGACGGTATCGTCATGCTGGGTTGTCAGAAGGGTGAGAACTACCAGTGTCACTTTGTGAAGGGTTCTGAAATTGCTCACACTCGTATGAGCAAGGTCGATGACACCTTGCAGTCATTGAGTCTCGAACCCGAACGCGTCGCAATCCACGAGGTCGCGATTACCGATATCGAACGTGCTCCACAGCTGATCAACGACATGGCCGAAGCCATCGAGAAGGTTGGCATGAGCCCCTTCAAGTTCTAGGAGTTGAACATGAGTGCAAATACCGCTGCAGTCGAACGTTATCGCAACAGCTTCCTGAAGGAAGTCGAAGCCAATGTCGAAGAGGGCGACTGGGTCAAGATGTGCATGCAATGTGGCGTGTGCTCCGGCTCCTGTCCTTTCGGACCCCATTGGGACCATCCTCCGCAGGAACTGTTCATGATGATTCGCGCCGGCAAGCGTGAAGAAGTGCTGACCTCCAGTTCCATGTGGATGTGTACTTCATGCTACAACTGTATCGCCCGCTGCCCGCGTGAACTGCCCATTACCCATATTATGCACGGTCTGGCCAATTATGCGCATCGCCTTGGCATTGCGCCCAAGAATCAGCCGACGCGCAAGTTCGCCAAGATGTTCTGGGACAACCTTGCCAAAAAAGGCCGGGTCAACGAACTGAAACTGGGTGTTTCCCTCTACTTCATGAACGGTTTTGTCAGTGGCATTAAAACCGCATTGGCCGCCTTACCAATCGGTATCGGTATGTACAAGACCAAGCGTCTTAACCCCATGGAGTACTTCGGTGGTCACGGTGTGAAAGACACCAGCGGCCTGCACGCTATCCTGAAGAAGGCGCGCGAAATCGAAGACGCCAAGATGAAGAAGTTTTAAGCAAGAGGAATCAACATGGCAAAGAAAGAATATTCATTTTACCCCGGTTGTTCCTCGCAAAAGCTGGCTTCCGGATCCAACTACCAGACTGCCGTCGACTCAATGTGTGACGTGCTGGATATCCAGCTTAACAGCATTCCGGACTGGAACTGCTGCGCCGCCTCTATCGGTTATGCCGAAGGTGGTGAGTTGCCGCGGCTGGCCCTGTCTGCGCGTAACCTGGCCCTGTCTGAACAGGCCAATCCCGGTCAGGATGTAGTTGCCACCTGTGCCGCCTGTTGGCTGGCTACGCGTGAAACCAAGGAGCGTTTACATCAAAATGATGGGCTGATGAAAGAAACCAACGAAGCACTGTCGGCGGCCGGCCTGAATGTGAAGGCCGATCAGAATGTGCGTCACATGGTTGAGGTGCTGGTGGAAGATATCGGTTACGAAGAAATGGGCAAGCACGTCACCAAACCGCTGGATGGTATCAAGATCGCCGGTTATGTCGGTTGTCAGACCAACCGTCCCTTCGGTATCGATGGCGAATCTTTCGAAAATCCGAAATACCTGGACAAGCTGGTGGAAACCATGGGTGCGGAACCGGTTGATAACTACGACAAGAAGGTCTCTTGCTGTGGTGGTGCGCTGGCCTTCTCTGAACCCGAGAAGTCGCAGGCGCTTATCAAAGATATTATTGAAGCGGCCTATGACGGTGGCGCCGATATGATCGTCACACCCTGTCCGGTCTGTCAGATGAACGTCGAAATCTATCAGGACCAAATCAACTCGAAGTACAAGACCAAGTTCAAAATCCCTGTTGTCTATTACTCGACACTGATGTCGGTTGCCTATGGCAAGAGCGCGAAGGAAGCCGGTCTGGATGGACTCGTTATTAAGGCCAAACAGCTGAACGATATCGCATCAAAGTGATATTAGTTATCGTTTAGACAAAAGGGCGCATTTTGCGCCCTTTTTTTGTTTTATACGCCCTTACATTACGTTCGGTATACGCTGACTAAAACGACCGTTTATGTCATTTGGTGAAAGTGTATCTTTTTCCATCCCTTTTACAGTTCAGGCGACGTGGCTGACTGGCTGAACAATGCAGATTCAGCTTGGTCTTTTGCCAACCTTTTTGTTTTTGCAGACCGTGTATATCGATGGCTGGTCCAGGCGTAGCGGCAGAACTGATATCCGTTACATTATAGAGATAATCAACAGTAAACTGACCATTGCGTTTGAAGCCATTGATTGTCGCTTTTGCTGTATACGTGATGAGTGAATTACCCAATGTTCTTGTCAGTTCAGGGGTAAAACAGATAATTTCATTATCACCGCGCGGTAGACAACGGGTCGCAGTGGAAGGAAGGTAATCAACCGGTCTTCCATTGTGCTTCCATTTGTTGCGAAATACGACATTCAGAATTTCCTCTGGCCGTCTTTGTTTCTGGGGCGTGGTGGGCTTAGGCTTAGGTGACGCCACTATTTTGGTGGTGACGCGGGCGGGAGCTGGCTTGGTTTTTTTGGCCGGTTTTGCAGGCGTTGTCCGGCTTGATGTTTTCGCCAGGAGTTTCTGTTTGGCGAGTTCATTGCCATTCTTGGCCGCAAGGCGGTACCACTGTTTGGCCTGGCCGGTATTTTTTTTCATGCCTAAGCCCTGTTCGTAGAATAGGCCGATACTGTATTGGGCATAATCGTGGTTTTGCTCGGCGGCTTTTCGATACCATGAAAGCGCTTGACTCATATCACGGCGCACGCCTGCGCCTTTTTCGTAGGCATGGCCGACATTGAACTGGGCATCAGGATCACCTTTTTTCGCCATAATGAGTTCAATTTTGAACAAACTGTATTCAGGTGAGCTCGCCAGGCAATCAATTGGCACCAGGATAATTAAAGCTATTGTAAGCAGGTATCGGGACATGGGATGTTGGCCATTGCTTTGCTATTGAGGTGTAATCACTTTTTTTTACACGTTGACATGAAGCGCGCCGCCTTGCTTTTGCACGGGTCGGCCTTGAACGTCTGACTCCCTTCTTTTTTATCGGCTTGCCCATTGCCCTGTATTGATTTTTGGGTGACGGCTGCGCCAGGCCTTTTCCTTTCGGTCAGCCGTTTCTGGCTGTACTGGTTTTTTTTACTGGATGCTTTTTCCCGGGCGGCTTTTTTCCTTTCCTCGGCTAGCTGTTCGCGGAGCGCTTTTTCCCGGGCAGCTTTTTTCCTTTCTGCCGCCCGTTGTTCACGTAGCGCTTTTTCTCTGGCATTTTTTTTTGTTTCTGCCGCCCGTTGTTCACGAAGTGCTTTTTCCCTGGCATTTTTTTTTGTTTCTGCGGCCCGTTGCTGACGAAGCCGGTTTTCTCGGATGGCCTTCTCCTTTGCGGCACGTTTTCGTGCAAGCTGTTGTTGAGTATCCTTCGATCCTTTGGTGTTTGCTTTTTGCGCCCTGGATAACTTAATCCGGGCCGGGAGGCCTTTCAGTTTATTTATTGCGCCTTTGCGATTTTGATTGGCGGCTTGAGTATACCAATAACGCGCCTTGGTAAAGTCCTGTTTGACACCTCGCCCTTCTTCAAACATTTCACCTACTTTTTCCTGAGCGGCGGCATTGCCTTGTTTGGCCAATTTTACTTGAAAGTCGAAAACAATTTGCCATACGTCCTTTTCCGCCGCTCCGGCGGGGGTGAGCAGGGTCATCAACAGCATCACGGCTTGAATGATTTTCAATACATTAAACGGGTATATTGTTGAGTTTGTAACCATCGGCCGCTCTACCTGTGCTGTGATGAGCACCTATGGAATAATAAGTAATACTTTTACGCCACGCCCGAGGTGGCGGCCCTCGATATAGCCCAAACCACCGGGTGTCTCCTTCACCCATTTCTGTACGGCCTGGTTGTCTTTGAGGGTCTCGGGCGGCGACCCCTTGCCGGAAAATTTTCGGCGTGACCAGTAACGGCTTATCTGACTTTCTGTTTTTTTCAAGACCTTCTTAACAAACGCACTGCGGGCAGGTCTGGTTTTTTCCTGATGTGCCGGCCTGGCCCTGCTGCCATCGCTGAATGATTTTGTGGTGCCCATGTAGATATTAAAAAGTTCTGTCATGCTGATACCCTCGATATTGGTACCAGGGTGGGTGATGATCACCAGGTCACTTGCCATCGCCTGAGGCATGGCGCCAGTAGCAATAACCAGTAGCGGGATTAAGGCGAGTCTTCTGAGTAGTTTATGCATCATCATTGATCCCTAAAAAATAACATCAACACCAAGGCTGTAGATGGTGGCTTTTTCGGTCGGTGATTCAAATAGCCCATAACCATAGTCACCGGTTGTGAAGTCTCCGGGGTCTCTATCGGTTTTGACATAATTGACTTCAAATTTAAGGGCGGCATTTTCCTCGAAGTCGTAGCGGAGCCCGGTTTTGATCGACTCCTGTTTTAGTGCAAATATGGAATCATCCTTGCCCTTATCGATGCGGGCATAGGTGATGTGGGGGAGAAAATTGCCGATGCGATAACCCAGGGTGGTGTAGTGGGCGTCCTGATCGGGGAAGGCCATCTCCATTTCCTCCACGGTCTCACGGCGGATAAACTCGGAGTAGATGACGATATTTTGCCAGTCCAGATTGAACCCGACACCCCCAAAGCTGCCCATCAGGTCCTCCAGACCCATGCTTGGGACATCGACCTTGGTTTCGAAATAGCCTACGCGGAAGTTGAAGATGTCATTGCCAATACTGGTGTTAAAACCGAGCATGTTGCGGGTGACAAAGGTGAATGTTTCATCTTTTTGGGCGGGAGTACTGCTATAGTCTGCGGCAGGGGCGTGGGTAACGGCTGTGTTGTTGTTACTGCCGCCGTACAGCTGGAATAGAAAATTCCAACTGCCGAGATTGGTTGAGTACAGCATATCCAGCCCGTTGAGGGCCTTCATGGGGTTGGTGCTGTAGACTTCTTCCGGTGGCCGTATCCAGGGGTAGGCATAGCCCACCTCGGCATAGTCCGAGATCATGAAGCTCGGCAGTTTGACTTTACCCATTCGCAGTTCTAAATCGGGTGTTATCTGGTAGCCGGCGTAGGCCCAGGTCGCTTCAAAACCAAATTGCCGATCCTGTTGTTCTCCGCCCGTTGCTTCCAGCACGGTTGTGAAGCTCATACGTTGGTTAATCGCTGCCGAGAACTGGATGCCGATGCGGCTGTCAGGGCCATCGAAGCGGACATTTTTTGTTGCGGTGTTATTGTAATAATCAATATTGTCTTCGTTATCGCTATAGGTGCCGATAGCGCTAAAATAGCCGCTGACTTCAACTTCTGCCGCATCGAGATTGATGCTGGCGATAGACAATACTGCAGAGAGAGAGAGGCTAGTCAATAAACGATTCATGTGTTTCTCCACATGGTTGTTACATTTTATGTCCCGGTCTTTAAGTGTTTATTTTTATGAAGATGCATTTATGGCATGGTCCGGCAATCAGATCTTTATTCCATGTTGAACAGGCAAATTAAACAACAATCGCTAAGCCAATGCCTGGGCATTTACACCAATTTTTGGATTATGTGCATTAAACACACTGGGATGGCTTTGACCCTTATTGGCGCAAATGCTAACAGGGTCTAGTCAATCCGTATCCGCCATAGTGGCGCTTGAAAGCTATATGGGTTGCCACAGAACAGACGTGATGGCGTGTATTCGGAACTTTCCGCTTGATCATCGCTCAAGTCATACTGCCGAGTATCTATGGTATGTAAACCCATACATATGGTACATGCAATGAATTTTCTCTTCAGTGACTAAAGGTACATTCATGCCGTTATATTGGGCGTGGGTCGGATTTGTCAGTCGCCGATATATTTATCGATAGGGTCGTTTTGTTTGGCCAGTTCGGCTTCGGCCTGGCGACGTAATTCGAGGGTTTCCTTACGTTCTTCCATGCGTTTGTCGTAGGCGCCATCTTTTAACGGAATGCTTTGTTCGCCGAACAGGACCTGTTTGAGCAGTCGGTAGGCAAATTTCAGGCACTCGATGTCATCATCGTTGATGAGTTGGAATTCTTCATCGGAGATATCGTATACCGTTTTGAAATTCGGGGTGTTGAGGAATTGCTTAAAGCGGTCGATGTCGTAACAGGCCAGAAAGAAGAACTGGAAGCTGGTGGGGCTGGGTGCGCCAATAGAGGGGCCACCAGACTTTTTCTTCAGGATCAGGCGATAATATTCGCGGTTCAGTTCGTCGTATTCTTCGACACCCTGTTCTTTACGATAGTCGGCGACAGTGATTTCGCGCTTTTCCTTGTGTCCCATGCAGTGGGGTTCTTCTACCAGGGCGTAGTGCTGTTCGTCGTGATATTCGTCGGACTTACGTGAGGACATCAGGGCGACGGGGTAGTAACGACAGGCCGAGGGACGGTCCTCGTAGACGGTACAGCCCTTTTCCTCGTCCATGAACAGACATACCGGGTCGATGTCCGTGGTGCGCATTTTCACGCCGGGCATGCCGTGGGCATCCAGCTCAAAGGGGACAGTGTGCTTCTTCAAGAACTCGGTTGAGGTCAGGCCCAGACGATTCTTGAGACGGATAATATCGTAGGGGGCGAGGGTGATATCGGCCTGTTTGCAGCAGGCGTTAAAGCAGGAGATGCCGGGTTTGCACTCAAAGCAGATCTTGCTGTCCAGCTCCAGTTGGTTGGGCAATACCGGGCTGCTGAAAGGGATATCTTCAAATTTGTTGTCGCTCATTGTCTTGCTTCCATCGAGAAAAGTACGTTAGTGAACCGCCCATTATACCGGAAAATCCGGGGCGAGGATCGAGGTTCGAGGGCCAAGGAGAGGTTTTTTTGTCCTAAATTCCAGCTATTTTAGTCCCATATTACTCGCCCCTCGAACCTC
>Ga0209633_10001710_pt1 | contig 22104 bp, 15 predicted proteins | sample Cruoilmetagenom1_FD_187290 | JGI IMG/M metagenome (GOLD analysis project Ga0209633, IMG submission 187290) | Oil polluted marine microbial communities from Coal Oil Point, Santa Barbara, California, USA - Sample 1 (SPAdes) (version 2) | ecosystem: Environmental > Aquatic > Marine > Oil seeps ... | reverse complement strand
ATTTTTTGCAACAATGAAATTCTGCCCGAAATTATTAAATGCATAGAATAAATTTTCGATATCGATGTTTTTTAAATTACTTTGACTTTGTAAAACAAGATCGTTATTATATTTCTGAATTACAACCCCGCCAAGTCTGGCATAACCTTTCATACTATTAAAAGATATCTCGCGCAAGGAAAACATTCGTGGTTTATAACTTACTTTTCCTCTTATATCTGAGGCATGAAATTTACTAAACGAAAATTTGTTTACTTCAATATTCATATTCATTTGTAAATTTTTCGGGAAGCTTATATGGAAATCATCATTCCCCTTTTTCCCATCTTTTTTACTTATAAATTTTCCTACATCAATCTTATCTGATTTTACTTCGCCACTTAAATATACCTTATCTTTCTTTTTAAAGAAATTGTATACATTACTTGCCAAACCGTTTATTAAAAAGTCGTTTTCGTTAATTTCGAAATACAAATCGTTAATATAAACATCTTCGTTAATATTAGCAAAACCGGAAATATTCTCTATCTCGTAATTTGAATTTTTCAGTTTAAGCAAACCTTCATTAATTCTTATATCGCAGTAAAAATTTGATAAGAAAATACTACAAACATTAAATTTTTCGATATTTCCGACATAACCAAATTTAATCTCTGCTTCACCATCGATTTTTTCAATAGTATCGTTTTCCAAAATCTGAGATATCTCATTAAGTTTTATTTTTGCTTTTGAATTAAATTTTAATATTGGCGATTCGAAATTCTTCACTTCAAGTTCTCCGGTAAAATTGCTTTTGTTTATTTCTGCATAAATATCGTTTAATATCAAGCTAGAAGTCTGGGCATTACTTTTATTCCCGTTTGAGTATGCTCCACTAAATTTAATATTTTTTATTTGTGCTTTATTAAGCCAATATTCACCATTTTTTAATGATAAATCGGCAATTATTGAGGGGAAACTTGTTTTAGTAAAGCTCCCTTTTATTGTAGAAGTAAGACTAATTTTACCATTAGATATATTATTATTATACTTATTAACAATTGTGTCGGGTATTAATTGGCATATTTTTTTTACATCAGCATTAGAAGTAATTAAACTTAAATCGAATTCTGTTTCTTTATTTTTTGTTATTCCTCCTGATATATTAATTGGGCAAGTATTAATTGTTAAATTAGCCTTTCTTACATAATATTCGTTTTTATCTACTTCAACATCACAATTTATATCGGCAGGTACATTATTGAGATATGTTTTTGATTGTATACTTAGTTTATTTACATAATTTGAGATAGATACTTTTAAATCAAATTTGTCTTTGTAAAAATTACCTTTTAAAACAGATTTATGTATCAGACTGTTAAAAACAATATTTTTTGAAGCATTGCAATATAAAATTCTGGAATTCTGGAATTTTAATTCGTTAATATTTAGCACATAACTTGCACTATCACTCTTCTGATTATCTGTCTTTTCGACAAAATTATAATTTGTTTCCGATTTGTTATTAACAAATAAATTAATTTTTGCATTATCGAAAAGGACATGTTTTATTTTATACTTTTTTGTAAGAATATCTATTAAGTGAAATTGTAAAAATACATTCTTAGCGCTAAATAAAGTATCGGTTTTATATCCTAAAATTTTAGGAGTAAAATATTCATCAGTAAAAGCAACAACATTATTTAATTCTATTGAAGCATATGGGAATTTTTTAAATAAACGTAGATTTACCTCATCAACATCAACTTTAACAACAATTTGCTTGTTAACCTCTTTAATAATATAATTTGTAAGGCCTTCTTTGTTAAAATAAGCAATCACAACAATTATACTTATTAAAAATATAAAAGCTAATACTAGTCCTAAAAATAGCGAGCGAATTGTTCTCATTTAATCTAATTTTTCATTCATTCTCAAAATAAATATAAATATTTTTAAATTTATTAAAGATACAAGATTAATATTAGAAGTCATTTTCTCAACTAATAACTAAATTCGTTTTACAAATTTTTTCTGTATTTAAAATGTATAACCAATTCGAAGATTTATATTAAACAATATTTCGCTTTCGTTATCAGTATATCCGGCACTTTTTGCAAAAACATATCTATAAGCCAATCCTACACCTGTTTCGAAATTAAAATGATTTCCAATAGTTCTTCTTATTCCCCACCTTGGAATAATATATATTTGACTTATAAGCGATAAATTATCGTAGTTTGAAATAACAAACCAATCGGGATAATAGCTAGTTTTTAGTGCAATATAATTTCCACTATTGTTTTTTATATTTTTCGATTTAGAATCTCTTTTCTTTAAATTATAATACCATCGAGGTTCCAAAGTAATTACCGGAACTAAGACAATGCCTGTTTTACTATAAAAACTACCACCAAATATTTCGCTATCGAATCCTATTTCGCTTCTTAACGAAATTTCGTTTGTTAATTTTGATTCGTTATGTCCCCATATTCCTAAAAAGCCGGTTTGTATTTCATTAATAACCTTTTCTACACTAATTTCTTGTCCTTTTACAACAATTGTTAAAGTACATAAAGCAATAATTGCAATGTATTTTCTCATGTTTTTTAAATATTATGGCATGGGTTGAGATTGTACTATAAATCTCAATTTTAATTATGAACTGTTTCGTTATTTTTAGGTTTTACTGATTACGAACGTATTTACATCTATTTTATTCTACAAAAAAAGGAAAGAATTATAAATCCTTTCCTTTTTCAAATGTTTTTTACAATTTATTACAATGCTGAACTAATTAAGAAAGTAGCAGCAAATGCAATAATAGCATATAACTCAGGAAATACTGCTAAAATAAGAGTATTACCAAATACATCGTATCCTGAACCAATTGTTGAAATACCATTAGAAGTAACAGATCCTTGTTGAATTGCAGAAAGTAAACCTACAAAACCAAGAAATACGCCCATTGATAAAACAGCAACTCCATTAAACATTGTCATTTCTGGAGTAATAATTCCATAAAGTTTGTCGATAACAAAATATCCACCAAAACCATATAAACCTTGTGTTCCCGGTAATGCTGCCAATAACATATAATTTCCGAATTTATCAGAATCTTTTTTTAATGCTCCAATAGATGCATTTCCACCCATAGATACACCAATTGCACTACCTATTCCGGTTAAACCGATCATTAACGCTAGCCCTGTATAAGCCAAAATTATTGCTGTACTCATAATTTTATTCTCCTTTTAATTAATTTTTATTTTATTTATATACTATTTCGAAAATGGATTATATCTTTTACCTCCACCTGTAAATCCTGCATTCTTATAAAATTCTACAAATGTAAGTCGCAATGGATGAACAAAAGCACCCAATCCGGCTAAGAAAATATTTAGTCCATGACCAATAATTAATAGTAAGATAAAAAATATCCAACCTACATAATGAATTTGTAGAAATTGTGATGCTATTTGATTAAAAACCAAGCCTAAAATAGCGCTTGAAATACCTAATGCAAATAATCTAATATACGATAACATATCACCAAATACACCGGTAACCATGTTATACACATCGTAAATTCCAATTCCGATATTTGCAAAAACGCTTTTTTCAGGATTAGAAAATAAGATAATCATAACTCCACTGATTAGAAGAAAAACATTCTGTAGAATTCCAGAAAAGGCAAATTCTATTCCTGCTTTTTCTAAACCGTATAATGATCCCATGCTTAATATCAAAAATATCCATCCTATTGTTGATATTGCGTATTTAATGCCACCCTGCTTTATTTGATTAGCAACTTTAATAAACATACCAAACAATATTTGAACTATCCCTAAACCAATAGAAAGGTAAAACATGTCTAATGGTTCAAGAAATATATTTTTAAATGGGATAAAATCTACTTTAGCTAACTCTACTCCAAAGAATGTTCCTGAAACCATTCCCATAATTATTGTTGCAACACCAAGCCAAGATGCTAATGTTAACATTGGTTTTAAGCTAGCTTTTGCTTTTTTACGGAAAATAAGAGTAGCTATTAAAATAAATATTCCATATCCTGTATCTCCAACACAAAATCCGAAAAACAGCATAAAAAATGGAGCTAAAAATGGAGTCATATCAACCTCATTATAATCGGGTAAGGAAAATAAATCACCAATAGGCTCAAACAATTTAATAAACTTATTATTTTTTAAAAGAATAGGTACATTATCAGATTTATTTGGCTCCGACAATAAATAAAACACATTATTCTCGTCGAGAAAATTATTTATTGTCTCTTCTTTATTTTCGGGTACCCAACCTTCCAGAAGCATTATTTTCGCATCAGCTTCTTTTTTAGTGTTTTTTAATGCTAAATCGAATTTTACTTCTTCTTCAAATTTATTCTTTATTTCTTCAAGTATATCCTTATAATTAGCAGCACAAGCATCGAAAAAGGTATTTATTTCTTCTATTCTATCTTTATATTTCTTTTCTTGATTAATTAACTCTGATAAAGAATTTTCGTGCATAGAAAATTCATCAGCATTAATATCTATTTTTTGACCTTCTTCTTGAAGAATAACGAAATATCTAATATTGTTAATTTTATTTAACTCAGATAAATAAAATTCAGATTCCCATTTTGTATTGTAATTTTTTTCGCTACAAGTAAAAAAACGAGGAGTAAGACCAATTTCGGTAAATTTATTCTGGATATCTTTAGAATAGTTTCCCCAAGGTTTAAGTTTCTGAATCTCTTTCGATAAAGTAACAATTTCTTGTTGTATATCAGAAATTTCGTCTTTGTTTTTTTTAATAATATCGATAATCTCTTCACCGGAAATGTTTTTATCAATATCTTTTATATTATCGACAATTTTCCTAGTTAAAAGAAATTTTTGGATTTTGTTTATTTCATTTATCTGATTTATTAACTTCTGTGTTTTTTCGTCGATAGATTTTTTTCTTTCTACGATGTGCAAAACACCAAGTTCTTGAAGTTTCTCAAGAAACTTAACATATTCCATATGAAATATCAAGAACGAATATTTTTTCATTGGAGTAATCATTATGCCACCTCCTTCTGCTGTTGTCGTTTCTTAACTATTTTCTGCGATGATTTAGAAAGATTTTCTTCGTCTTCGAGAAAACGTTTTACTTTTTGAATTGCTTCTTGGTATCCAGGAATTTGGACTTTTTCGTAAAGATTTACTTTTTGAGTAGTCTTTTTTCTAGCATAATTAAGCAATTCCATTTTTTTATGAAAAACTTCGCCTTCAATAGAAATTTTTATCAATTCTTTAATTATTTCTATTCCTTTAATAAACCATGTAGGCTTATTAAAAAGGCTAAACTCTTTGATATCGAAAATAATATCGTCTAAGACAGGAGTTCTTGTACCTGCTATTTTCTTAATCGACAATTTTACATCTTTAATAGCAACTAGTTCTTTATCGAATTCTCCCCAAAGGCGAACCATATTGTCATACTGTTGTATATGCTCTTTAAGTTGTCGTTCGAAATTATCCGATTTTTCCTTTGCCTTCTTAACTTCCATTCTTAAAGCCGATTCTTTACTTTGCAATGTAGGCAAAGCTCTAACTCGAATCTTAAGTTGCTTGTTTATTATTTGTAAAGAAGTCTTATTATATTGAAATTTTATTGCCATAACTCTTATTTATCGCTATTTTTTGGCCAATATTTGTCAACAACATCTTGTTTAATACCAACTTCAACCGGATTAAAATATTTATTAAAAAGACCCCAAGTTGTATCTAGCATACTATTAACATCAACATTAACATCAATTGCCAGAAGCTTATTAGAATAATCTTTTGCAAAATCTATTGTTCTTTCGTCGTAAGGAGTAAGTTCAAAACCATTTTCGAGTTTTGTTTTTGCAGAAGCTGCATCGGCATATAATCTAACGGCAGCATTCATAACTTGAGGATGATCATCACGTGTTTTTTTACCAATAACTAATTGTTTTAAACGCGATAAACTTCTAAAAGGGTCAACAATTACTTTTCCAATATCTGTATCTTTTCTCAAAAATAATTGTCCTTCGGTAATATATCCTGTATTATCAGGAATAGCATGAGTAATATCTCCACCCGATAATGTTGTAACAGCAATAATTGTAATTGATCCACCTTCGGGAAATTGTACTGCTTTCTCGTATATTTTAGCAAGGTCGCTATATAAGGAACCCGGCATACTATCTTTAGATGGAATTTGATCCATTCTATTAGAAACAATACTTAAAGCATCGGCATATAATGTCATATCTGTTAAAAGCACAAGAACTTTTTCATGTTTTTCTACTGCAAAATATTCAGCTGCAGTAAGTGCCATATCAGGAACAAGGAGACGTTCAACAGGAGGGTTTTCAGTAGTATTTACGAAACTAATAATACGTTCGAGAGCTCCGGCATTGTCGAATACATTTTTATAAAACAGGTAATCGTCGTTAGTTAATCCCATACCACCAAGAATAATTTTATCGGCATCTGCTCTAAGAGCAACATTTGCCATTACTTGGTTATAAGGTTGGTCGGGATCGGCAAAAAACGGTATTTTTTGTCCTGTTACCAAGGCATTATTAAGGTCGATACCTGCAATTCCTGTAGGAATAAATTCTGAAGGTTGTTTTCTTCTAACAGGGTTCACTGATGGTCCTCCAATTTGCACTTCTTTTCCTTCTACTTTTGGGCCTCCATCAATAGGGTCTCCATAGGCATTAAAAAATCTTCCTGCAAGTTCGTCTCCTACTTTTAAGACTGGAGGTCTTCCGAGAAAAATAATTTCTGCATTTGTAGGAATACCCTCTGTACCCGAGAAAATTTGAAGAGTAACATCGTCGCCAATAATTTTTACAACTTGGGCTAATCTGCCATTAACTAAAGCCATTTCTTCATAACCAACTCCTGGTGCATTTAAAGAGCAAGTAGCTTTAGTAATTTGTGTAATTTTTGTATAAATTTTTTGAAAAGCTTTTGTTTCCATTATGCAATCTTTCTTTCTTGGATTTGTAACTTAAGTTCGTTCTCGTAATTTGTAAATTCTTCTGAATTAAATATAGAATAATTCATCTGTTTCATTTGATTTATCAGCTTCTTAAAGAAAATTGCGACTTCATCGAATGACTCGAAAGAGAATTTAGTATTATAAATATCCAAAATAACATTTAACATATATTTTTGTCTATCCATAGGAGTAGAAGCATCGACTTTATCGAAAGCATCTTGCTGTAATATTACAAAATCTATTACTTCAGCTTTCCAGAATCTTTCATGATAATCAATAGGTACACCATCATCGCCAAGAATATTAATTTGCTCTTGAGATTCTTTACCTCTAATAAGAATATTCTTTACAAAGCTTAATTTTTCCGGCCAATCTTTGTCGATATTTTCCCTCATATATTCTTCAATTTCAGGATATTCGGCATATTTAGAATAACTGTCGATAGCATCGATAGCAGGATATCTTTTACTATCGGCTCTATCTTGAGAAAGAGCATAAAAACAACGAGCAGCTTTTTTTGTTGATTCTGTAACGGGCTCTTTAAGGTTACCACCGGCAGGCGAAACAGTTCCAATAAAAGTAATTGATCCGGTTTCTTTATTATTCAAATACACAAAACCGGCTCTTGAATAGAAATTTGAGATAATTGCGGGTAAATCCATTGGAAATGCATCAGGTCCCGGAAGTTCTTCCATTCTATTCGACATTTCTCGTAGTGCTTGTGCCCAACGAGATGTTGAATCGGCAAGCATAAGTACTTTTAATCCCATAGCTCTATAATATTCAGCAATTGTCATTGCAGTATATACAGATGCTTCACGAGCAGCAACGGGCATATTCGAAGTGTTTGCAATAATAGTAGTACGTTCCATTAGCATACGTCCGGTGCGAGGATCTTTTATTTCCGGAAATTCGGCAAAGATTTCTACAACCTCGTTAGCACGCTCACCACAAGCAGCAACAATAATCATGTCGGCATCTGCCTGTTTAGAAAGACCATGTTGTAATACAGTTTTTCCTGTACCAAATGGTCCTGGAATAAATCCTGTACCTCCTTCAGCAATTGGATTTAAAGTATCGATAGTACGAACACCTGTTTCCATTAATCTAAATGGGCGTGGTTTTTCTAAATATGCTTTAATTGGCATTTTTACAGGCCAGTTCTGCACCATTGTTACTTCTATATCTTTACCTTCTTTATCGGTAATTACGGCCATAGTATCGTTAATAAGATACTCTCCTTTTTCTGTTACTTTCTTAACTGTATATTTACCTTTGAATAGAAACGGCACCATTATTTTATGAGGCATCCAATTTTCTTTAACTTCGCCCAACCAACTTCCTGCTTCGACAATATCTCCGGCTTTAGCAATAGGTTTGAATTCCCATTTTTTGTCGTCGTCTAATGGATTTGTGTGCTCGCCTCTTTTAAGAAAAACACCTTCCATTTTATCTAGATCGTTTTGTAATCCATCGTAGTTTTTCGACAAAATTCCAGGTCCTAATTTTACTTCAAGCATATGACCTGAGAATTCAACTACTTTGCCAATTTTTAAACCACGAGTACTCTCAAATACTTGCACATAAGCCTGTTTTCCAACTACTTTAATAACTTCCGCCATTAATTTAGTACCATCTAAATCGATATAACATATCTCATTCTGATGCACAGGACCATCAATATTAACAAATACTAAATTTGCTATGATTCCTGCAACTGTTCCTTTTGTAATATTATTTTTTTCTTTCATTTACTGAAAATTCTTTAGGAAATTCGTAACTTGATTTTATATTACTAATTATTTGCTCTAACATTTGTTTTCCTGTATCAAAATCTAGTTCGAGCCATCTATAAGCAATATTTAATTTTAATAAATACGCCAAAATAATTTCAATAGAAAAATATTCGAAAAGGCTTAATTCTTCGATCTTTTCCCATTTCATTTTATCAATTTCTCTTTCTTTTGCCAGTACATTACTTTTTTCCGACAATGATATTAATTGGCTAATATAGGGGATGTCAACTTCTAGTCCGAAATCTTTTGAATTACTATTAAGTATTGATTTTGCTACAAAATTATTTCCAACTATCTGTTTTTCTTTATCGATATTATACTTTCGACAATTAATAGCTGATAATAAATTTTCTAAATTTAATTTGTAATCAAACCATTCGACTAGGAATTTATTCTTAATATTATTTTGAATGTGCTCATAGTACATTTCGGTAATAATATTTTCCCATGATTTTATGGTTGAAATATTCTCGTCCTTATACATCTCAACAAACTTATACATATACGAAGGAAGAATATTTTCTGCATCTTCTGTAAGTTCGTTTTCTATTTGCTCTAAAGAATAATTTCCAAGTTTATTGAAGTTGTCATAATTTTCTTGCAGAACATTAAGGAGATTCATATTATCGTAAGGAAGGAAAATAGATTGCACAAGCTTATAATCTGACTGATGCAATTCAGAAGCAAGAACATCTTTAAACTCACTAAGAGAAAAAGACAGTTCTGTTTCGTCGAGAAAAAACTCTGGCAATCCTGCTACTAGGCAATGATAATAATTTCGAAACATATGCTATTCTCCTTGATAAAGTATTTCTATTGTTTTTGGTCGTAAATACATCTTAAAAAAAATTTCGAAATCTTCTTCAGAAAAACTAATTTTATAAGAACCATCGGCAGGTCCTATTTTGAATCCTCCTTTAATATTATCTGAGAAGGCTAATTCTAGTCCTGCATTTAACTCTTCACTAACTTTGCCATTAAAATATTTTTCGAATTCATTTTCCTGTTTTTCAGGTAAAAGAACTGACAAATCAATAGCTTCACCTTTTGTTGGATTCCAATTATTAACAACAGTTTTAATAAGTTCTTTTACAAAATCGTTGTCGTTAAAAGCGGCTTTTGTTTGAGAACTAATAGCTTTACTTGAAACAATATCAGTAATTTTTTGCTTAATCGTTCTTATTGTTTGCTTTGCGGCAAGAGCAAGTTCTGATTCTACATTTTTCTTAGTATCAGAGGCTTTTTTATTAGCATCTTCGATTATTATATTTGCTTTTTTCTGAGCTTGATTTTGAATTTTTTCAGCTTCATTTTTAGCATTGGCAATAATCTCTTCTGCTTCTTTATTGGCTTTATTTACACCTTCGTTATATAACTTTTGGGTTAATTCCTGAAGTTTGTTTTCCATGATTTATAATTATTAAAACTTTTTTTACAAATATAATTTTTATGCTATTACTCGCACATTTTTCTTAAATTGATTTTCTTATTCTTAGAAATATTTTCGACAAAAATATATTTTCAAATTCAAAACAACAAATTTTATTGTTATATTTTTAACATTGTTATATTTTAAACACTTCTTTTCTATTTCTTAAAACTCTGATATATTAAATAAACATCAAAAATTGTATATATTACATATAAAATCAAGAATATTATTAGGAAATTTAGAGCCTTCTCTTTAAAAATAAATACATATGAAACAATAAATACTAAATACGATATCATCTTAATTCCGCTATTTATCATAAAGCTGTATATAAATTTTGATGATTTATCTTCTTTTGTTTTTAGTATTCCTCTGTGAAAAACAGCTGTTAGTATAGATATAAAAGCTAGAATAATGAAATAAACAGGTAGGTAATGGTCTTTTAGAAATGTGCTAAAAACAACAAATCCAACAATAATAATAAAACTTGTTAATATTGCTTCTTTAATTAAAAATGATTTCAAATCCTTTCCCATATTATTTTCTTATAAAATCTTTAATTGCATAGTATGTAGCTAATACAATTCCAAATATTGTGAGAACAAACGTAAATAAAGGGAATTCTATTTTTTTTACTAAATTATCTAATTTAATACCTCCAAACACTCCAACCATAATAATAGCTATCATTTGAAAAGCTAGGTTGGAGTATTTTAGATATTGATTAATTTCTTTTTTATTCTTTTGCTTGGAATTTGTTTTCTTTTTTTCCATTAAACGATACTTGTTCGTTCATAAGACAATTTCCTGTAAATATTGAACCTGGTTCTATTGCAAGTTTTTTTGTTGAAATATCTCCAAGAATTTTTGCAGTAGTTTTTAAAGATAGTAATTCCAGAACCTTAATTTTTCCTTCTACAAGACCTAAGACATCGGAGTTTTTACATATTATTTCGCCTTTAATTTTACCGGTTTCTCCAATAACCAATTTTCCTTTTGTCTCGAGATTTCCATTTAATGTTCCATCTATTCGTATGTCGCTATTCGACTTAATATCTCCTGCTATTTCAGTCCCTATACCAATTAAGTTTATAGCATGGTTCTCTGTTTCTATGATTTTCGCCATTTCTTTAGATTCTTTATTATTAAATACTTCTATTACTTACTCAAAAATTAAGTTACAAATATATAAAATTATAATTCAGTTATTTTCAAAATTATAAAATAATTTAATACCTATTCTTTCTTCTAACTAATGTAAATTATTATTGCTTACTGTTTACATAATTTAACACAAATTACTGCTCCCAATAAATTGTTATATATATTGATACTATATAACCCTTTTAATCGATTTTTATTGCCCCAATATTTACAAAAAATGGGACTATTCTATATCGAATAGTCCCATTAATAAAAGAAATCGTTTAATTATCTTTCAAATTCGGTGATATTATTAGAAATTTTTAAAATTTTAATTATTTCATCATCAGCATTTTTTATAGGAGTATATGTTTCTGAGAACAAAAATTTCTTTCCATTAACATCTATTTCTGTTGTTTCTTTCCTTGTTTTTCCTATTTGCAAATCGCTCCAGAATTTATTATAATCTTCTCTTTGTTCTTCAGAGAATTTAACATTTCCTGAGTGATGGGTTCCAACAATTTCATCTTTAGTAATACCCAAAAGTTTTGAATAATTATCATTAATATCGGTAATATATCCATCTAGATTATATTCGATAACGAAGCTTGAATTATTTAAAGCATCAATTAAGCCATCAGATTCTGTACTCTTTCGTAACGATTCTTCTTGTGTTGCTTGAAGTTCTTCCATGTTTTGACGCATTTCTTCTTCTTGGGCAGCCATTTCTTCGGCTTGTTGTTGCGATTTTTCAAGTAATTCTGCTGTTCGAATATTTACTCTTACAGCCGATAATGTTGCCGCAATACTCTCTGCAACTTTCTCGACAAATTTTATTTCGTGTTTTTCTATTTCTTTAAACGATGCTATTTCAACAATACCTAATACATTATCGTCTAATTTTAATGGGACAATAAGTAAGCTTCCCGGATTTGCTCCACCTAAGCCGGAAGTTATAGATATATAATCTTGAGGAATATCTGTCATATAGATTGTCTTTTTCTCTTGAGCACAAGTACCTATAAGACCTTCTCCCATTTCGATTTCTTTTTTAATATATTTTCTTCTATCATAAGCAAATGCCGATAACAGTTGAATACTATTGTCTTCATCTTTCTCTTTATTTATTACAAATAAACCTCCTTGATTTGCATTAAGATAATTTACAAGATTCTGAATAATTTGATTTGACAACTCTGTAAAATCATCATTATTTTGTCGTAATATATCGGCGAATTTTGCTAAACCTTCATTTGCCCATGTACGTTTTCCATCTTCTATTTTTCTTATTTTCTCTTCTTCTTTAGCCTTAATTAAACTATTTCTCATTTCAATCAAAGACTTTCCCAGAATATCTTTATCGCTTAATATTTTAAGTTCAGAATCTAGTTTTCCGTCGCCAATATTTTTAGAAAAATCGGCCTTTTCATTTAATGCAATAATTGATTTATTTAGAGCATTACTCATTTCTTCTATTTCGTCTCCCGAATTTATTAATATATCCGATGAATTATCTATATGTCCGATTGAAAGTTCATTTAATAATCCAGTGAATTTAACTACAGGTTTTGTTATTCGTCTTGTAAGAAACCACACAACAATTCCTAAAACTAAAAATGCAATTATTCCAATAATTGTGTTTATTATAAAATCGTTTTGGGCTTTTTGTTGTATTATTTCTAATGGGAACGATATAGCTAATGCCCATGAAAATTTTGAATTCCCAACTTGTATTGGCACATATGTAACATAAGTTTCAATTCCTTCGGCATTTGTTTTTACATAATTAAACGCCTTTTTCTCTTTAATCTGTTTAAGAACATTGTGTTTTTTATTTTCTTCGGGATTAATATCAGAAAAAGATTTTCCGATTAATTCTCCGTTAGAATGTCCCACAAATAAACCTCCATACGAAATCAGAAAAGCATTACTTCCTTCGAAAGGATGAATTTCTGAAACAATTTTTTGAAATCGTTCGCAAGAAATATCAACACCTACTACACCTATAAACTTATTGTTCTCTTTTATTGGAGCTATAAGACTAGTCATCAAGATTTCATCCTTTTTACTTCCTGTATAAGAATATAAATATGGTTCTTCCATAGACTCAATAGCATCTTTTTTAAGTCTGGCATAATCAGCAGGGTCTCCATCCATGCTTTTATATGAGATTCCCTTTTTTATTTTACCATTATCTCTCCAATATTCATGTACAAATCTTCCAAACGATTTATTATATGATTTATCGATATTACTTAACTCCCAGCTATCCCAAATACCATAATATTGAGGGTGTTCAAAAAACACTTCTCCATACATGTTTCCGAATATTTCTTTCCATTCCTTTTCGGGGATCTGTTTATATACTCTAACAGCTTCTGCTAAAGTACGAACAGCAGACATTTCCGACTCTAATGTTGATTCGATTTGATTTGCATATTGAATAACATAACTGTCGGCTAATTTTGTAGCATCGTTATATGACTGGGTTCTAGCATTTATACTAATAAAAGCTAAAATCAAAACATATATTATAAGTGTAATACTCAAAATATAAAGAACTAGTTTTTGTTGTATTTTAAACTTTATTTTCATTCTAAAAAATTTTAATATTAAATACTTAAACAATTAAAGTTAATTTGTTTAAACAAATTTTGATTTGTCGAAATCAGAAATTTCATTGGAAATTTTCAATATCTTATCTACTTCGCCATCATCATTAAATATTGGAGTATATGTTTCTAGAAACACAAATGATTTTCCACCAACTACAGCCCTTGTTGTTTCATTTTTAATTTTTCCGGATTTTAAATCATCCCAAAACATATCATATCTTTCTTTTTGTTTTTCATCAAACTCCATTTTATCGGAATGATGCAATCCTATAACTTCATGTTCTCTAAGATTAAGTAATTTAAGAAATTTCTCGTTAACCGAAGTAATAAAACCGTTAATATCGTATTCAACAATATATGAAGCATTATTTAAAGCTTGAACAAGTCCTTCCATTTTGGAACCTTTTCTTGACGATTCTTCTTGAGTAGCTTGAAGTTCTTCCATATTTTGACGCATTTCTTCTTCTTGAGCGGCAAGCTCTTCGGCCTGTTGTTGCGATTTTTCTAGCAATTCGTTGGTTTTAATATGCATCTTCACAGCCGAAAGAGTTGATGCAATATTTTGTGCTACTTTTTCTACAAAATCTATTTGATATTTTTCAAATTCCTTAAACGATGCTATTTCAATAACACCATACACTTCATCTTCAAGCTTTAAAGGAACAAGCAACAAACTATTCGGATTTGCATCACCAAGACCCGATGTTATTTCAATATAATCTTCGGGAATATCTGTCATAAATATTGTTTCTTTTTCAAGAACACATGTTCCGATAATAGTTTCTTTAAGTTTAATCTTATTATCAAGATATCTTTTTCTATCGTATGCAAATGCTGATTGTTGTTCTAGAAATTTATCATTAGGATCATTATCATTTATTAGAAATAAGCCTCCTTGATTTGCCTTTAAATATATTATTAGTTCTTTTAATACTATATTGGTTAATAATTCCAGATTGTTATTATTAGAACGTAAGATATCTGAGAATTTTGCTATTCCTTCGTTTGCCCATTGACGTTTTTTATCAACTTCTAGTCTAATATCTTCCTTTTCTTTTGCCTTTTTTAAGCTATCGCGCATATTTATCAACGAAATTCCAAGGCTGTCATTATCACTTAATAGCTCAAAATTATAATCTAAATCTCCTTTTCTTATACGATCGGCAAATTCTGCTTTAATAACAAGCCCTTTCATTGAATCGTTCAAAGCATTAGCCATTTCTTCAATTTCATCTCCGGAATCAATATTAACAATCATCTTATGATTTGTATTTCCTGTTGCTAATTGCTTTAATAGTTTTGTAATTTTTTCAATTGGATCTGAAATATTTTTAGTTATAATAAATATTGTAAAACTTAATAGTAAGATTCCTACAATACCAATAATTATTGACACCATAAAATTTCTGTCGGCCTGAGCCATTATTGAACTTAATGGCACCGATATTCCAATATACCATGACATTCCGGTTCTTCCTACTTCAATTGGAGAAAATGCTATATATTGAGATTCACCTTTTTCGTTTTTTGTTTTTAACGAAAAGCTAGTGGCTTTCTTCAATTGTTTAGCTAAATCTATTTTATCTCCAAATTCGTCTGTAAATTCGGCATCGGTATTTAATTTTTCTTTATTAGGATTGCCAGCATATTTGCCATCATGACTAAGTAAGAATGCATAACTCCCTTTGAATTGTTTTAATTTTATTTGCTCTATTAATTTTTGAAAACTATCGAGGGTAATATCTGCTCCAACCATTCCTATATAAGTAGCATCAACCATTATTGGAGAAACTAATGTTGTCATTATTTTTCTTTCGCTTTTATTCTCGACAAACACATCGGCATAAATTGGAAGAATAAGTTCCTGGGCTTTGGTTTTAATATGTGCATAGATTTCAGGATCGCCATTTAAACTCCTCATTTTCTTAGAACTTTTATATTCTCCTTTATCGAGAAAATGTTCGTTTGCAATTCTGCCATATGGCTTTTTCCAAGTAGAATCGATTTGATTTAACTCCCAACAATCCCAGATATTATAAAATGCAGGGTTATCTTTAAAAACCTTATCGGTAATATGCATGTTAAGAGCACTCCACTCTTTGCGCGATAAATCATTATATGTTTCGTATGCTTTAGACAAGGTTCTAACAACAGCAATATTCTGATTAAATTCTGCTTGTATTTTATTAGCATATTTTTCAGAAAAGGCATCAACAAGATTTATTGATTCCTTGTATGTATTACTCTGAGCATTTATACTTATATACCCAATTGCTGCAATATAAACAATTACAGAAATACCTATAAGATATAATTGCATTTTGTTTTTTAAATTCAACTTTATTTTCATTCGAATAAATATTGCTTAATTTATTTTTTTAATTTCTTTAATAATAATTATTTTTCTTTTCTTGACTTAGTATTATTGACAGCTAAAAACATTACTTTTTCTATATCGCCTTCTTCATTATAAACAGGGTTAAATGAAGTAATTAAGCATATAGCTTCGTCATTCTTATTTTTATACTCTAGTATTTTACTATAAGAATTTCCTCTACGAATATTGTTCCAAATCGATTCGAAATTTTCCTTTTCCGCCTCCGGAATAATTAAGTCGATTTTTCTATTATTAATTTCATCTATCTCGTATATAAATGTTTTTAAAAATAAAGGATTAGGATTAATTATTATACCATTAAGATCTAGCTCTGTTTTCAGAATAAAATTATCAATAGCACCCATTATTCCATGCATTTCATCTTCTCGTCGTCTGGCTTCTTCTTGTGTAGCTTGCAATTCTTCCATATTTTGGCGCATTTCTTCTTCTTGAGCAGACATTTCTTCTGATTGTTGTTGCGATTGTTCAAGAAGTTGCGATGTTTGAATATTTATTTTTACTGACGAAATAGTAGATGCAATACTTTCGGCAACCTTTTCGATAAAGTTTATTTCGTTTTCTTCAAAATCGTTGAATGAAGCAATTTCTATAACACCTAGAACTTTTTCGTCGATTGTAAGAGGCACCAATAATAAACTTCTTGGATTACTTCCTCCTAATCCGGATGTAATTTGAACATAATTATCGGGGATTTCTGTTAAATGAATTGTTTCTTTTTCAACTGCACAGGTACCGATTAATCCTTCTCCTGCTTCTATTTGTTTTTCTTTATGTTTTTTTCTGCTATATGCATACGATGCAAGTAATTCAAATACAGGTTTTGATGAATCATCGTCGTTAAGAATAAATATTCCTCCCTGGTTTGCTTCTAAATAAGCTATTAAATTACTAATTATTTCGTCGCCAAGTTTACTTAAATCGTCATTATTTTGTCGTAGGATCTCGGCAAATTTTGCCAAGCCTTCGTTTACCCAACGACGTTTCTGATTCTCTTCTTGGCGTTTTTCATCTTCTTTATCGGCTTTAACTAAACTATTACGCATATCTATTAATGATTTACCTAATACATCGTCGTTACTAAGTAACTCAAATTTATAATCTAATTTCCCTTTACCAATATTATCTGCAAAATCAACTTTTTTCTTTAATTCATCGACAGATTTATTTAAAGCATTAGCCATTTCTTCAATCTCGTCGCCGGTTTTTATTTCTATCTTCATCTTCTCGTCAACATGTCCTTTAGCAAGGTTTTTTAGAAGTTGGGTAATTTTTATAATTGAGTTAGTTATACTTTTACCAATAAAATAAATAACTATTGAAATAATTAATATACCAAGAATTCCTATAATAATAGAAATTCTAAAATTCCTATTGGCTTCTTGCATAATTGTTTTAACAGGTACAGATATAGCAATCGACCAAGGAGTTGATGTGTTAAATATTTCAATAGGTACATACGACACATAATTTTCTACTCCAAATTTATCTACACTTGTATAACTGAAACTTTCACCTTTTTTTACTTTTTCTGAAATCTTATATTTTTCTTCTTCATCAGGGAAAACTTTTTCAATTCTCTCATTTAAAAGCTCTTTATCGGGATGCCCAGCAATAACACCTCCATTAGAAATCATATATGCATAACTTCCTTCGAAAGGTCGAATTTTATCAACAATATCTTGAAACTGCAATAATGTAATATCGTAAGCAACAACAGCAACAAATTTCCCATTCTCAACAATTGGAGCACTTAGGCTTGTCAATAATAATGATTCTGTTTTTTCGCCTGTTAATATATCGAAATAAGGCTCGTTAATATTAGGCACAAGAACTGATTTTGTTTCTGCATAAAGTTTTGAATCTCCATCTAAACTTCTAATATCAACATTATCTTTAACAAACCCTTTGTCGCGCCAAAACGAATGGCTAATTCTCCCATAAGGTTTATCCCAATTTGGGTCTATCTCGCTTAACTCCCAACTATCCCATAGAGCATAGATATTAGGATCTCGACTTATTATCTCGGAATACATTTTGTGAATCATGTCTTGCCACTCGTCCTTCTCATAATCTTTATAAACATGTAAGGCATTACTAAGAGCCGCAACAGCTGAGAATTCAGCATCTAATTTTACTTTAATATTTTTTGCCGATTTCTGAACTTGTTCATTTGTTACATTTATAGCATCGCTATATGCCTTTTTTCTAGCATTAAAGCTAATATATCCAATAGCTAAAACAAAGACAATAATTGCTGTTACTATAGTAAACAACTGTATTTTTTGCTGAATATTGAGTTTGATTTTCATAGATTGTGCATTTTATTTTAGATGGACAACAAATTTTTTATCAAATAAATAACATTATAGGTCTGATATTTAACTTATTCAATTTACTAAAAATTGAAATATGAATTAGTAAATAACATGCTAATAATTAACAATAGTATAATAATATTTAATAAAACCCTAAACTTACATTTTTTTATATAAATATCAAATTTTTATAATTCGAAAGTTATGCAATAATAGTTTCTGACTAAAAATAATACTACTTAATTTTTTGGATACTAAAAAATTAGCAAATTGTATATTAATCTGAACTCTGTTTAATATAATTGCAAGGAATAGTTTTTTAGTTCTTTTGAATATTCTCGAGCATTAGGGTAAACCAATTCTAACAAATCCCAAAACTCTTTTTTATGATTTTTTTCTTTCGTATGACAGAGTTCGTGTAGGATTACATAATCGATTAAATAATCGGGCAATCGTAATAAATGAATATTTAGGTTTATGTTATTTGTTGATGAACAACTACCCCATAATGTTTTTGCATTTTTTATAAATACCTTTTTATATACAAAACCATGTATTTTTGCCAAATACTCTACTCTTTGTGGGAAAAACTCTTTTGCTTCTATTCTTAAGGCATATTCTATACCTTGTCGTATTTTGGTTTGAGCACTTGGTTTATCAATAGGTATATCGGAAGGACACATAATATTAATAACATTATCGAGCAAATTTACCTTGTAATTACTTTTATTGTAAGAAACTATATTTAGTGTGCGTTTTCTGGTTTTAAAATTTGTTGAATGATTAAATATAGTTATATTTTCTTCGAGTAACTTTATCTTCGACAAATTCTTGACTATCCAATTTTGTTTTAATTCAACAAATTTCTTAGCAGTTTTATAACTAACATAGTAGGGAATTGTAACACATACTCCTTTAATTGGTTTAATAGAAATTGTTACTCTTTTTGCTTTTTTACTTTTTCTAATTTTTATATCTCCAATACTCTCGTAAAATATTGTTATTTCGTTCATGAAAACATTATAACTAATTATGATAAATATTTTGCTACAATATTAATTAAACTTTTAATACTATAGGGTTTTGTTATAATATCGTTATATCCATATTCTAACAATTGACTTTGTTCATCGAGTAATGCATAAGCTGTTTGGGCAATTATTGGAATATTAATATTTTTTTCTCTAATTATTTTCACTGTACTATTCCCATCTAGTTTTGGCATTTTTACATCCATAAGAATTATATCGGGATTATATTCTGCATTAATTAATTCTAAGACTTCTTCCCCATTTTTAGCCCACAATATTGATGCTTTAGTATGTTTTAATATACTCTCAAGAAAAAAGTAATTATTCTCTTCATCTTCAGCAACAATAATTTTTTTACCTTCCCAATTCATAAGTTCAGGTTTATTATTGTTAATAAAATTTGTTTTTTTATTACTCTCCGGTTTATACGGAAGACAAAATGAAAACAAGGTCCCTTCACCTTCTTTTGATTCAATTTCTATTTCTCCTCCCAATAAATGAACTAATTCTTTCGAAATTGCCAATCCTATTCCTGCTCCTCCATATTTTCGGGTATGACTTTCTTCCACTTGCCGAAATCTATCGAAAATTACTTTCTTCTTATCTTTAGATAATCCAATACCTGTATCTTTTACATAAAACTGTATTTTATCAACTAAGATCTCATATCCAAATTCGACATATCCATTATGTGTAAATTTCAAGCCATTATCGATAAAGGCAGACATTATTTGTTTTAATCTTCTATAATCGGAATAAATAATTATATTATTTGATTTCTCTATTTTCATTTTTAAATCAATTCCGGTTTTATTATTACCTGAAAATATAAATAGAAGTTCTTCAAATAACTCTTTTAAATTACATTTATTAATATTAATTGTTAGTTCTTGTGCTTCTAATTTCGAGATATCTATTATATCGTCAATAATTTTTAATAATTTTATACCGCTAGTATTGATATATTTAATATAATTCGCTTTAGATTCTTTTGAAATATCAGGTGTTTCGAGCAATGAAGAAAATCCCATGATTGAATTCATTGGAGTTCTTATTTCGTGAGAGATATTGGCTAAGAAAGATGATTTTAGCCTTTCCGATTCTTCTGCTTTATCTTTTGCTTCGTTTAATCTATTCTCGAATTCTTTTTGTTGTGTAATATCTCTATATATAACATAAATTCCCAATTGTCCGTATTTCAATTCTATTGATGTAGCTATTATTGAAACATTTATTCTCTTTCCGTTCTTACATATTCGTATTCCGTCAGACTCAATATATTTTAACTTTGAAATTTCGACAGTATTAACTCGTGCTTGTTCAAATAAATTTTCGGGAACTATAAGTCTATCAACTTCTTTATTTACTAATTCTTCTTGTTCGAAACCAAAAAGCTTAACAAATTTCTGATTAACTCTTTTAATTCTACCTGTCATGTCTAAAATAGCAATAGCTTCGGGAGCAATATCAAACAATCTTTCAAAGTATGCTTCTTCTTTTTCTTTTTCAACAACAGCTTTTCGAATATCCTTTATAATTTTATTTGTATAAGAAGCCAAAATCTTAAATTCGTAAAAATTCATTTTATCAACATCAATCAATATATTTTCTTTTGCTGCTTTATTAAAGAATGTCAAAAAGATTTGTAAATTTTTCTTTGATTTTCGAGCAAAAAAACCATAGAACAACAATATAACAATAAGTATAAAAAGTAATACAATAACAATAATTACAATTTGCTTTTTAATATTTTTTTCTAATTCTTCTCGTTTGTTATTAATTATTTTATTTACTTCGTCGATATAAACTCCTGCTCCAATCATCCATTGCCATTGGGAGACTCCCTTAACAAATGACATTTTCGGCATTGGTATTGAATCTTCTAATTTTCTCCACGAATAATATATAAAATCTCCATCCTTATTTTCTACAGCTTTACGTTCTTCTTGAATTACTTTTATACCATTAGGATCTTCAAGGTTCCAAAGATTAATATCTTCTTTTATTACTTCACCATCGGTAATTAATGCTTTTCCGTTATAGGTATTTATAAAAATATAGCCTCCATTCTCGAATCGAATTTGTGAAATTCCGTTTAATACATCTTTTTTTACATTCTCTTCATAGTCGATTAAGAACTCGTTAGCAGAAATAATTATATCTAATGGTTTAAAATATTTTACATAACTAATTTTTTCATAAACTTTATTCTTTTGCTTTGTTTCCCTATTCCAATATTCCGATATAAAACCTTCGTTTGTATTATTTATTAAATTAATTTTATCTTTAATAAAGAAATTCCCTTTACTATCGGTTTTAGCAATAATATTTTTATTTTCCAGACTTTGATTTTCTGAATCGAGAATAAC
>Ga0209633_10001709_pt1 | contig 22106 bp, 23 predicted proteins | sample Cruoilmetagenom1_FD_187290 | JGI IMG/M metagenome (GOLD analysis project Ga0209633, IMG submission 187290) | Oil polluted marine microbial communities from Coal Oil Point, Santa Barbara, California, USA - Sample 1 (SPAdes) (version 2) | ecosystem: Environmental > Aquatic > Marine > Oil seeps ... | reverse complement strand
AATTAAGGGAAGCTTACAGCGCGAATTTGTAACTCATGCTTTTTACATGACAAAGACCTTTTAGATTTCAAAACCTGACAGGTCTGGTAACCTAATTCCTTAATTATTATCAGTTTTAAATTGGTGGATTTTCAATTGTTATTTTTCGTCCCGTTAGGGACTTTTCTATAGGTAACATAAAGTCTTTATGTTGGTAAGTGTGCCTTTTGGGTACACCATATGTTGTACCTAAAGGCACAATTTTTAACCTGTTTTTTGACTTTTACCTATATAAAGTCCCTAACGGGACGAATGATATTTCCACTAGAGTAATCATTTTTTTGTTTTACCATTGTGGATTTTTTCTGTCAAAACAGGTTGTCTTACATATTATTACTTGCGAAATCTATGTTTAAAACACCACATTTCGCAAGTAATAATTGATGTTTTCAAACGGAAGCTATTAATTTCATCAGGATTGAGACCTTTCAGGTTTTCAAAACATGAAAGGTCTGAAAACTTAGAACCATAGTGGTAAAAAGTAAAAATTTGGTGATTATCCTGCAAGGCTTCAAAAACCTTGTAGGTATGTAATAGAATAGGTTCAATATTAAACTCTAAACTTTATTCCCATCCAAATAACCACCTAATTTATCTAAAGAATCATCCCAAAACTGAGAATAAAACTGCATCCATTTATTAACTTCCTTTAATGGTTTTGGGTCTGCAAAGCAGAAGCGATTTCTACCTTGTTCGTCCATTTTTACAAGTCCAGCATCATTTAAGATCTTAATGTGTTTGGTTACACCTTGTCTGGTCATTTCAAACTGATTTGAAATTTGAGTAATAGATAATGCTGAGGTTGCAATCACTAAGGCGTGAAATATATCACGCCTTGTAGGATCTGCAATGGCTTTAAATAGTTTGGTGATATTATCTTGCATTAGTTTCTTCTTTTAAATAGTTAGTTAAACCGTTAATACAATTATCCCAACCTCCATTAAAACTTTCGAACATAGCAATGGCAGTTTCGCCAGCATAATTTTCAATACCAGAATGTTCTAAATGTAATTTTGTAGCATTACCAAGATCTTCTAATTTCCAAGTAACAGTTGTTTCTACTTTAGTATCTGCAACAATCCAAGTATAAACTAATGTATAAGGATTGGCTTCTTTTACAGTTCCGCTTATGGTTGTGCAACCTTTTTCATTGGCTTCTGAAGTAAAAGTGTAGTTATATCCTTTTTCGGCTTTAAAGTCGGCTTGGATAAACCATGTTGAAATTTCTTCGGCTTTTGTAATGGCATTCCAGATGTGATCTATTGAATGATTAAATACCTTTTCTTTTGTGATTGTTTTGTTCATAATGTTCGTTTTTAATTGTTTATATGCAACTTTACGGTTGCTAAATTACACAAATAAATTTAATTAGCAACTAAAAGGTTGCTTAAATTGATTTAAGCCTGCGCAAAGGATGGAAACGGCATCCTTTTTTTTGCTGCCACTTATGGCAAAAAAAAGATATAGTGTACAGCCTGGTTCATGCGCCCAAAAGAATATATATTTAACAAATAGCATCATAATCAAATCAAATACTGCCAATGTAAGGTTTGGCAAAATTTTTGACTAATTTTGTGTATTGGTCGTAAGACAGGTTTATTAAAAAGAAGTAGAATACAATTAAAAATAAATATTATGGCATTAGAAATAACAGATGCAAATTTTGAAGAAACAGTATTAAAAAGTAAACAACCAGTAATGGTAGATTTCTGGGCTGCTTGGTGTGGACCTTGTCGTATGGTTGGACCAATCATTGACGAAATCAGTACAGAATACGATGGTAAAGCTGTAGTTGGTAAGGTAGATGTTGATGCAAATCAGGAATTTGCTGCTAAATATGGTGTTAGAAATATCCCAACGGTTTTGATATTTAAAGATGGTGAAGTTGTTGGTCGCCAAGTAGGAGTTGCGCCTAAAAATGCATATTCTGAAGCTATCGATGCACTTTTATAGTCTATACTCAAAAGAATAGTTCTAAAAGAAACTAAAAAAGGTTTGCCAATACGGCAAACCTTTTTTAGTTTGGAGCCTATTAGAATAAAGAATCGTTTTTGTCATTCCGACAGAGCGAAATATGAGCGGCGAGGAATCTCACGAGTTAGATTTCTCACTTTCGTTCGAAATGACTTAACATTTTGTTATAGAGATAGAATACATGGATTTACAACAAGAACTCAATAAAGCTGGAGGTTTTAAAAACTTAGAATTACTCGCCAAACAAGTGGTAGAGGGTTTTATTGCTGGTATGCATAAAAGTCCGTTTCATGGATTTTCGGCAGAGTTTGCTGAGCATAAAATTTACAATCAAGGTGAAAGCACCAAACATATTGATTGGAAACTCTATGCTAAAACTGATCGTTTATATACGAAGCGTTATGATGAGGAAACTAATTTGCGCTGTCATATTATATTAGATAATAGCAGCTCTATGCATTATCCGGAAACGGCTGGTACATCTATTGATAATCTTAATAAAGTGGCATTTTCTGCTTTGGCAAGTGCATCCCTTATGCATATACTTAAAAAGCAGCGCGATGCTATTGGTTTGAGTATTTATAGTGATGATTATGATTTCTATTCTCCAGAAAAGGGTAGTGAGCGTCATCACCAAATGTTATTACATAAGTTGAGTGCCGCTGTAATTTCTAAACCGGAATCTAAAACAACGGAAACATATAGATATTTGCATCAGATTGCAGAAAAGATTCATCGCAGATCTTTGATTTTTGTGTTTACAGATATGTTTCAAACGTCTGAAGATGATGAAAAACTATTTGAAGCATTGCGACATTTAAAACATAATAAGCATGAAGTGGTATTATTTCATGTTTTTGATAAGGAAAAAGAACTGGCTTTTAATTTTGATAATAGACCAAAACGATTTATCGATGTAGAGACAGGTGACCATATTAATTTGTACGCAGATAATATTAAAGAGAACTACGAAAAAGCTGTACGCGACTACTTTACAGACTTAAGAATACGATGCGGACAATACCGAATTAAGTACGTAGAAGCTGATATAAACGCTGGGTTTAACAAGATATTGACGACCTATATGATAGAGCGTCAAAAATTTGTTTAGATTTTTGATCTCATCTTGACTTTTTATTTTACCTGCAAATCATACATTTTTCACTCTAATTTTACCATTTTTAGCTTCCGTAGCTTAGGCTACGAAAGAAAAAAATGATTTCATTAGAACACAAAAGCCATAATTTTCGGTTTAAAATTAAAAGCCAAGAAGAAATCAATATTATTTTTTTAGTTTTTTGTTTGTGATATTAAAAATGCAATGTATATTTGCCCTCGCAATTAAGCAACGGTCTGGTAGTTCAGTTGGTTAGAATGTCGCCCTGTCACGGCGAAGGTCGCGGGTTCGAGTCCCGTCCAGACCGCTAAAATTGCAAAATTAAAGCTTCAAGAAATTGAGGCTTTTTTTAAGCAAGATTCCCATTTTTATGGGAATGATAATGTTGTGTTGTTCCAAGAGGAATCTTGGACGTAGTTTACCAAAGCAATTTGGTAATCCAATGAAAGGCTTTCCTTTTTTCTTTACAGAAAATTGGGATGCTTTTTTGTTTTAGGAAAGTTTGTAGAAACTCTAATTTGACTTTTTTAGCAAGAATTTATATTTAAAGGTTTTAGATAAAATATTGAAATTCAGATTGTTTCATTTAGTTAAGTAAAATAGGACTGTTTTATTTCTATATAACAGGTGACTTCTATAAAACACTAGTGTCTTAATAATGCTATTAATCATTAAAAAATGGGTTGCGAGAAATTGTAACCCTTTTTTATGCTTTATTGAGTTTTGATATTGTAAAATGCTAAAAAATAAAAATGTTTTATTATTGTTTAAACCTTGAGTTTTCAACAGGTTATGAACAAAATAATGTTTTTAATCGAGTAATAAAAGCATTTAATCGAAGATGTATTAGGAAGTTTCGAAAATACTTCTATATTTGTAATCCTTCTTAAGACCTCAAATCGCTTATAAAGGAAAATTTTAATCCATTTTACTATTAGACATTTATGTGTCTAGAAAACGTCCCTCGTTTTAAATTTTAGTATCATTTTTAGGTTCCGCCTAAAATAGTTAATAATCCATTCCCTTCCCTCGGAATAGCGTTTTACGTTATGCATTTTTAATGTTAACTATTTTGTAAACCCTAAATTAATACTATATATGAAAACCCTGAAAATTACTTTAGCTCTTGTAGCTGTACTATTATTGACTGTTTCTGGTGTGAAGTCTGAGACTGACACTGTTAATGGAGATGAACCTACTTATAAGGAATATGATAACAATGATTTAATTGCTCACAGAAGAGGAAAAGCAAAGCTGATTAGTCACGGCTAAATTGCAGTTAAAATATACCATTATTAAGCTCTAATTTTTTATTAGGGCTTTTTGCTTTCAAAATATTTAATATACCTTTGGTATAAACTAATACCATTGAGGGCATTTCTTTTACTTTTATTTATTTGTGCAAGAAGTTTTGGGCAAAATCCTGATCCAAAAACGATATCGTTTAAAATAGATTCGCTCATAGAACATTCCAAAGATACTAGTCATTCTTTAGGTGATCGAATATCAATAAGCCTTCACTCTGCTAATATTGCTAAAACAACAAATATAGATTCTTTAATATTAAAGGCCAATCGAAACCTCTCATTAGCATACTATTTTGCAGAAGATTTTGATAAATACGTGCCTTTAAATCAAATTAATTTTAAATTAGCTAAAAAACTTAAAGATACTTCTGCCCTTGCAGTATCTTCAGGTAACCTTGCTAGCTATTATAAATATATTGGATTAAATGATAGTGCTTTTTTTTATTTTTCTAAATCTCTTAAATATTTTTCTAAATTAAAGGATCAAAAAAAAGAAGCTTATTCCTTATTAAGTATCGCTGATTTACAATTTAATGAGAAGGATTACACATCTAGTGAGAAAAATGCTATTCAGGCTATAAAACTTTTGAATAAATTACCTGAAAATGAGGACAATTTAGATGATTTATGGATATTGAATAATCGACTGGCAGATATATCATCTGAATTAAATCAGTTTGATAAATCAATTCAATATTATAATAAGGCAATTAATATTGCTAACAATAAGAAAGACGGTCTAATAAACAGAGCCTATTCTATTAATAACAAGGCATTCGTATATAAGCAAATTCACAATTACGAAAAAGCAATTGAATTATATAAGAGTTTAATACCATTAAGAGTAAATTATCAAGAGGAGGATCCTACATTTTACGCTTTGATTATTAGTAATCTCGCTCATACAGAATTTCTTCAAGGCAGTAAAAATTATCCAAAACTTTCAAAAGATTTTAAAGAGGCTTACGATTTAACTGTTAAGTACGACGATAAGCTTACAAGAATGGCTGTCACTGTTGATATGTCTAAATTTTACCTTGAATTAGGTAAAATAGATTCTGCTCATATAAATGCTAAGGAAGCTTATAACATTTCTAAAGAATTATATGCTAACGATTATACTTTAGACGCTTTATTATTGCTCTCAAAGATAGAAAATGGTGAAGAAGGAAAGCAACACCTAATCGAACATATTAATTTAAGTGATAGCTTATTAAACATCGAACGAAATGTTAGAAATAAATTCGTTAGAATAGAATACGAAACCGACCAACTAGAAGCCGAAAACGAACAAATCTCTAAAGAAAATTTATATTTAATTATGTTGTCTATTGGTCTGCTTTTGACTGCAATACTAATCTATGTTGTAATTTCTCAACGTGCAAAAAACAGAAAGCTAAAGCTAATGCAAGTGCAGCAAAAGGCAAACGAAGACATTTATAATCTAATGTTAGGACAACAAGATAAGGTAGACGAGGCAAGAGCAAAAGAGAAAACACGAGTGTCCGAAGAGTTACACGATGGTGTTTTAGGACGGCTTTTTGGAGTGCGGTTGAGTTTAGATAGTATTAACTTTAATGAAGGTAAAGAAGCCATGATGAGTAGGGCAAAATATATTGCCCAACTTCAAACCGTTGAACAAGAAATACGTAAAATATCACATGAGTTAAATACCGATTTTGTTTCAGGTTCTGGATTTATAGATATAGTTTCAGAACTAATTGAAACCCAAACCCAAGCTTACAATTTGGAGCATAAGTTTAATTATACATTTGATATCAGTTGGGATTTGGTGTCTAATAAAACTAAGATTAATATTTATAGAATCATCCAAGAGTCTATGCAAAATATCTATAAGCATGCTAATGCAAAGGCTATAAAAATTAGTATTTCATTAGAAAAAAACGTAATTTGCTTAGACATCATTGATGATGGAGATGGTTTTGATACTTCTAAAAGTAAAAAAGGTATTGGTTTAAAAAATATGACTTCGCGTGTAGAAGGCATTAATGGAGAAATCGCTTTTGCATCTCAATCTGGTAATGGTACAGAAGTTAATGTTAAGATTCCCTATACAAACCAATCCACGTGACCTGAGCGTAGAACGATTTTCAATACTTATAGATTTGCTTATTGCGCGAACAGTCCTGATAATTATTGAGATGACCATAAAATAACAATAAATATAAACACATGAAACATATCAACATTTTAATGGTAGATGATCACCCAATTATAATTGAGGGTTATCAAAATGTGTTAATGGCAACAAAGCAAGACGATCAAACTTTGCATATAGACACGGCAAATAATTGTGATGAAGCGGTTTCAATGATAGTAAAAGCGTCAAAAAAATACCCTTATCATGTCTGTTTTTTTGATATCAGCTTACCAGCTTCTGAAGATGGAAAGTATGCTTCTGGTGAGGATTTGGCTTTATTGGCAAAGAAATTAATGCCTAGAGCTAAGATTGTAATACTTACCATGTTTAACGAGACGTTTAGAATTCATAACATAATTAAAGAAATTGATCCACATGGGTTTCTTATAAAAAGCGATTTAACCTCCATGGAATTGGCAGATGGTTTTCAGCAAATTCTAAAATCGCCTCCTTACTATAGTAGTACAGTAAGTAATTACTTAAAGAAAACGGTTTCTAGCGATATTTATGTAGATGATATAAATCGAAAAATTCTACATTTATTATCTCAAGGAATTAAAACTAGAAGCCTAAATGAGTATATAGATATTTCTACAAGTGCTATAGAAAAACGAAAAAAGCAGCTTAAAATATTATTCTCTATTGTAGATGGAAAAGACGAAACTTTAATAAAAGAAGCAAGAGAAAAAGGTTATTTATAAAAAAACAGAAAAAAACATTGCTTTTTTGAACCTAAAAAAATGCTTGTAAGTATTGTTAATTAAGAAAACTACGGTTTTTCCACAGCAAGTTTGCGGTTTTTCCACAGCAAAAAGTTAATGTAGTAAGTTATATTTATCCCATCAACAAGAATTAATTAATCCCTCGTTAAGTAATTGTTGAATTAATAGCAAGAAAATTAACCTAGTTACATCTTATGTGGCTAGGTTTTTTCTTTATCCAGAATTGTCTAATACCAACTTGCATTATGTTCCGAGAGTTTTACAATAAAAAAGCCTAGGTAAACTATAGCAACTATAAATTTTAAAAAGGTTGAAGCTATAAATCCTAAAAACGAACCAAAGGCAGCTTTCAGTGCTTTATTTATGTCATTTCTATGCATCATTTCGCCAATCAATGCACCAATAAATGGACCAATGATAATACCAAATGGAATAGGTGAGAGTAGCCCTATTATTAAACCAAGTGTTGTACCAATCATTCCAGTTCTACTACCTCCAAAACGTTTAGTACCAATGGCAGGAATTATATAGTCTAACACATAAATAAAAATAGCTACTAAAAGTGTGACGATTAAAAACGTCTGACTCAGTTCTACACCTTCCGTAAAATGAAGTACTAAAAGACCAGCCCAACTGGTAAGAGGTCCAGGTAAAACTGGTAAAAAACTACCTATTATACCTGAAATTATTAAAAGTAGTGCAACGAGCACCAAAAAAAATTCCATATAAATAATTTAAATTCAAGATATAAGACGCAACAAACAAGCCAAAGTTACATTTTGAACTAAAAAATTAGTTTAAACTAATTTTTTAGTTATATTTGAACCTTGAACTTTGAATTTTAAACCTAAAACATGAAACAATTAACAAAGGCAGAGGAAGAAATAATGCAAGCTTTATGGCAGCTAAAAAAAGCGAATGTAAAGACCATTATAGATATATTACCTGAGCCAAAACCGGCTTACAATACGGTTTCTACAATCGTGAGAATTTTAGAAAGTAAAGGCTTTGTAGATTACGAAAAACAAGGCAAAGGTCATATCTATTTTCCAATTGTAGAAAAAGCATTCTATAGCAATCAGTCCATAAATAAATTGGTAGATAATTACTTTCAAGGCTCTTTTAAAAGTATGGTGTCTTTCTTTGTTCAGAAAAATAATGTTGATGTAAAAGACATTGAAACCTTATTAAACGAAATCAATAAAAAATAATCATCATGCTGTATTCTATTCTTCAAATTATAGCTTTTCAAGCTTTGTTTTTATTGGTTTACGATTTGTTTCTTAAACAAGAAACCTTCTTTAATTATAATAGAGCATATTTAATAATTACGTCTATTCTATCGCTTGCTTTACCATTTATTAAATTTTCAGAATTGAAAACTATGGTAACGAAAGATTTGGTTATTCATCTGCCAGAAGTGTTTATTGGTATAAAAACACCGACGGTTTATGATATTCAAATTGCGGAGCAAGCAGGTATTATTTTAGAGCAACCGCAAACACCAGTTTGGCAACTAATTGCATTTGCAGGTATTGTTATTGCAACGCTCATTTTTCTAGTTAAAATAACAAAACTCTATTGGCTAAAGTATAAAAATCCAAAACGTTGGCAAGGTAATGTGCTCATTGTGAAGTTAATTAAGAGTAGCGTAGCATTTTCATTCTTCAATACTATATTTTTGGGAGAACACATTCCTGAGACAGAAAAACCAACTATTTATGAGCACGAGTTGGTTCATATCAAGGAATTTCACACCTTGGATTTATTGTTTTTTGAGTTCCTTCGTATTGTTTTCTGGTTTAATCCTTTAGTATATATCTATCAAAATAGAATTAAGGAATTACACGAATATATTGCAGATGCCAAAGCCGTTAAACAAAGCGGAAAAACAGAATATTACACAAGTTTACTTAACCAAATTTTAGATGTTAATCACGTTTCATTTACCAACACATTTTTCAAAAAATCATTAATCAAAAAACGAATAGTTATGTTACAAAAATCAAAATCAAAACAGCTTAACCTTATTAAATATGCACTGTTAATTCCTATGGTGTTTGGGATGTTAATTTATACGTCAACAGAAGTTAGAGCACAACAAAAGATTGAAGTTAAACAAGGATTAAATCAAGAATTAACTGATGAGGAACTGATTGAGAAATATTACACTGAAATAATTGAAATAAATAAAGATGACGTTAATAATCAGTACATTATTGAGAATGAATATAACTATTCTTCTAAAAAATATATTCCCACAAAAGATGAATTCCTGAGATACGTAGCATACATGAGATATTTGGGTAAAGAGTTTGAAGCGTTTGCTGCTACAAAAAAGAGGCCAGATCACATAAGCATAAAAGATAGAGAACGTTTTATAGCGTCGTTCTACATCACTAAATCTTATGATGAATACTTAGACTATTTAAAAACGGATGAAGCTGAAAAAAATAGAGAAGTATTTAATTATAACAGAACACTTCAAGTAATTTCTGAGGATATTGATAATTTAATGGAAGAAGAACATAAGGATGCTTATGAAAAAACAAAAGATGTTATTGGTGGAAATATGTACAGAAAACTCATTATTAGAGATAAGAATGAATCTGTTGAAATTACAAAAAACAACTATGATGCTATTGTTCGTTTCTTTTCAACGGATGAAATAAAGTCATTGATAAAGTATGTTGAAACTAAAGGAATTGTGGCGATAGATGAAAATATAGAAGTCCCATTCTCTGTAGTAGATGAAGCTCCAACCTTACCAGAATGCCAAGGTTTACCAAATAATTTAGAACGAAAAAATTGCATGAGTCAATTCGTTAACAAGCATATTGGTAAAAATTTTAATATTAGTTTAGGAGACAGTTTAAGTCCTGGGAAAAAACGAATTTTTGTGCAATTTAAAATTGACACTGATGGTGCAATTAAAGATATTAAAACCAGAGGTCCAAGTGCAGAATTAGAGCAAGAAGCCAAACGTGTTATAGCTACTTTACCGCAGTTTATTCCTGGTAAGCAAAAAGGCGAAGTGGTTGTTGTGCCATTTTCTATACCAATTGTTTTTCAGGTTGCAGAACCAAAAAAGGATTAATCAGTTGTGTATGAATTATTATTTATCTCTTCTAACTTTTATCCTTAGTTTCAATGTATTCGCTCAAAACCTAAAAGAAAAAGCAGATGATTTTTATGCCAATGGAAATTATTCTAAAGCCATTGAAACGTATAAATCGCTTAAAAATTTAGATGCTGTTTACGACGACATTGCCAAAGCGTACATAGTCATTGGGAATTATGGTGAAGCTTTACATTATTACGAAAAAGCGCATAAAGCAAATGAAGAAAATCTTTTAATAAAATACGAATTTGCCAAGCTTTTAACCAAAACAAAAAAGTACCAAGAAGCAAATCAATTGTTTACAAATTTAATTGCTTTAGATAGTCTAAATCCAAATTATTATTACGAATTAGGTGTTGTTTTAGAAAAGCAAAAAGACACGACTGCTTTACAAAAATTCATAAAAACGTATGAACTAGATGGTACACATCAAAAAGCAATTTTTAAAATAGGTAAACACCACCTTATGAAACGAAATTTTGTTGAGGCACACGGTTTTATTGATAGAGGTTTAGAAAGTTATGAAGATAATGTAGGTCTCATAAGTTTAAAAGCTCAAGTTTATTATTACCAAGATTACTATACACATTCCATAACTTGGTTTAAAAGACTTTTAAAATTGGGTGAGAAATCAGAATTCATTCACGAGAAATTAAGCATCAGTTATGCTCAGAATTCAGATTATGAAGATGCTATTTATCATAGAAAAGAAGCTTTGAAATATAATCCCACTGATGCCAATGCGATGTATGTTATTGGAATGTATTACGAACGACTAAGCAATTTTGAAAAAGCTGAAGACTATGTTTCAAAAGCTCTAAAGCTTCAAGACCAATCACTTTCAGACGAGTATCAAAAATTGGGTACAATTCTAAACCGACAGACGAAATACGAAAAAGCCATTAAAGCGTTTCAGAAATCATTAAAAGAAGATCCTTCTAATATGATGTCTGAATTTGGCTTACTGAGAACCAAAGATGAGTTTTATGCAGATTTAGATGCCAAAATTAAGATGTACGAGAACTATGTAAAAAAGAATAAAAAAAGTCCATTTGTAAAATATGCTGAGTCTCGACTCAAAGAATTAAGGGAAGAAAAATTCTTAGAAGAAGATTAAAATTCTAAGAACAAATAAAACGAACCAATAGTCTAAGTTCTAGAATCAAAACCGAAACATCTTATGCTATTTTAAGATAAAATATTGTACTTTTCGCATTCGGAAAACGTACTAATGAGACCAATTGTAATACTTTTTATTTTATTTTTTGCAACCTCTTGCAATTATTTTGAAAAGAAGAAAGTGTATCCTAAAGATTTACTTGAGGAAGAGCTACAGACTTTTAATTGGAACGAGGTAGATACTTATCCAACGTTTAGTAATTGTGATTCCATGACCTCAAAAGAAGAAAGTAAAACCTGTTTTCAAAACACCTTTATTGGCAGTGTAAATGAATTTTTGGAAGCTCAAAATTTGATAGTTTCTAGTGATGTTAACGATACAATTACCTTAAAAATCAAAATTGATAATTATGGAGAATTAATAATTGAGTCCATTAAAATTCAACCAGAAACCATACAAGAAATCCCAGAAATAGATAGTTTGCTGCGTGAGAGTTTAAAAAGTATTCCAAAAATATTTCCTGCTATAAAAAGAGGGCAACAAGTTACTACTGCTTTTGAGTTGCCTGTGATTGTGCAAATAGATTAATGCATTTGTCATGCTGAGCTTGTCGGAGCATCTTTTTTTTTACACGGAAAGCTAAACAAGTGTGTCTGTAATTTGGTAGCTGAGCGTTGGCCATTGAGCGTATTCGAAGTGAGTCCTAAAACCGCAAAGCAAATTTCTGCATCAATCGAAGTACTTCAATATATAACCAAACCAGCGTTGCTAAAAGTCCCCAAGTTGCAATCCATTCCTTATATTTTGGAGCTCTGTTTTTATAACGTTCTATATAATCAAAATCTAAAAGCAAGGCAAAAGAAGCTACAATAGCGGCTAAAACATTAAAGCCAATAGCGAAGTAAGACGTTCCCCAAATGTAGGTTTTAATCCCAAAAAAGCTTAAAATCCAAGATATTAAATACACAACAAAAATACTGACAGTCGCAGTAATAACAACACTTCTTAATTTTTTAGTAACCACAATAATGCGTAATTGGTACAGTAAAAGCATTACAAAAAAAGTAACGATAGTTACACCTATGGCTTGATAAGGTAACTCCGGATAATAACGATGCGCATAAGCAGAAAAACCGCCTAAAAATAAACCTTTGGCAATTACATAAAATGGCACTAAAAATGGTGCCCAATGTTGTCTAATAGAAATTAATACACTTACAATTGCTGCGCCTAACATACCTCCTAATGTAAACCATTGCATGGATATACCAGTTTCATTGAGTTTCCATAAATAGGCTGTAATTGCTGCAATAATTACAATACCAAAAATAGATTTAAAGAAAATACCAGCAACAGACATGGTTTTTGAAGACGATTGAGAATCATCCCAGAAATAACCATTAAATACTGGATTAGAGGTTTTAAAGTTGCGTAATAATCTCACTATAAATTGAACTTATAACCAATAGAGAGGTCTGTCGAAAAATTACCTTGATTATCTAAAAATAGAGCAAAAAGCTCTCCATAAGTAATGGTAATATAGCTATTGCCTCCAATTTTAATATCAGAACCAATACCAAAAATAAAAGGTATGTCAAAAGACGTGTCACTTATGCTTTTTTTGTTACCATTTGCATCTATAGCAGAAGAACTGCTTATATTTAGAGTAGCAAACTTTACTTGACCATAGATAGAAAAAGTAGATTTATTTATTATTCTGTAGCGATAACCTAATGCAATTTCATTAGTACTGTAGTCAAAATAATCTGCATCAAAAGTATGACGAGCTTGAATAAAACCTGAATGACGAGGTAATAAATTTGCTTCAAAAATTTCTAATTCACCTCCAATAAGCAGTACTTTTTTATTATCAGGATTATCAACAAAAGGATTATTGGTTAATCCACCAAAAGCACCCAATCTAAAACCCAATTTTGCAGATTCCACAACAGAAGTATAAGTAGAATCTGCAGAAACATTATAAGTATTAATAAACGATTTTAGATCATAAAGCCTAAATTTTAGTTTATCCGTTTCCATACTATCTGTAAGATTGCTCAATGTGGTTTTGTACTCTTCGAGATAGTTTTTATTCTCGTTCTTTGTGTTTTTTAATTCGGTAATATTACCATTTTCACTTTTTACAAAATAGCGATAAGTACCACTAGCGCTTGTCCAAAGTAAATCTAGCGTGCCTTCGACTTCGGTTTTAAGGTCAAGGATTTCTCCATTAATTGTATAATTTTCTTGACTGTAATTAATCTGAAAAGTCAAGAATAAAAGAATTAATAATAGTAATTTCTTCATTTGTAGTTAGGAATTAATTCAAGTAAAGCTACCAAAAATATTTATTGCAGCACTATTTCTTCGATATTCTACCTTTCCAGTGGTATGATTTAAAAAAAGATAAGAATACAATATATACATTAAAAATAGGATAAATAATACTTGAAAACAAATAAGAAAGTAGCAGGTTTTCTTGTTTAAAAAAACGGGTTGTTTTAAATAATAACAAAAAGTCAATACTAAATTTAATAATAAATAAAGCGACAGCTATTTTTATATAAACAACGTTGAAAATAATAGCAGGTATTAATACTAAACAAACAAAATTCCCTAATAGAACTACCAAGCCAACCAGTTTAGCAAACCAATTATTTAGGTTACTTGTTTTAGAAGCCCAACGCAAACGTTGCTGAATTAAATGCTTAAAATTTATGGCAGGATTTGTTGTTACAATTACTTTCTTAGATTTTAAATAATGAAGTTTTTTAGCATCTTGTTTTAAGAATTTTTCTAGTAGAAATATATCGTCTCCACTCGAGATAGTGTCGTTGCCAACAAAACCGTTTACGGAAATAAATTCAGATTTAAGATAAGCGAAATTCGCTCCATTACACATAAATGGTTTTTTAATTCCAAAACCACCAATAGTAGCACCTTGCAAGCTTAAAAAATCTAAAGTTTGAAAGCGATTTAAAAAAGAAGTTTTACCTTGATAAGTTACAGGAGCCACAATACAATTGGGATTGTTTACCTGAACACATTCATCAAAAATATCTAGCCAATATTTAGGTAAAATACAATCTGCGTCAGTAGTAATAACCCAGTTATATTTAGAAATTTTTATGGCAGAGGTTATCGCGTCTTTTTTCGGTGAATTTGAAGTTCTTTCGTTTTTTATAATTTTAATATGGTCAATTCGAGTGAAATCCTTTTTTTTGGATTTTGTATCGAGAATCTTTTCAATAATTGAGATTGATGTATCTTCGGATTCATCATCTACCAAAATAACTTCAAACAGAGCCTTTGGATAATTCAAATTTGCAATAGATTCTAAAAGCTTTGGTAGGTTTCCGGCTTCATTACGAAACGGAATTATAATTGAAAATTTTGTCTTAGCAGGTAAATCTTGCAGCTTATAATTGTCAACTTTATCAAACCCATAAATCAGTATACCTATAACAATTAGATAAGCAATTATGATAATAATGGCAAATATTGTAAACATTATTCTACTGGTTTTGGGAACTTAAAATTCAACACAAAATAACTTCCAAATATACTTGGAATCACAAAATTAAGCAACCACATTATGGTTGTAATTGAAAGAATGGTAAGTTCAATAACTTCAAGATAACCAAACAAAAAAACAGCAATACTGCCTTTAACAATCACGTCGAAAATTGAAATAGTTGGCAGAATGGATGCCAAAAGGTACATACTTGTAATCACAACCATTGCTTTGGTATAATCTACATCAACTCCAAAAACAGTTAATAAATAATAAAACTGAAATGAAAATATAAGATATCTAATTAAGGACAACGACAGATTTATACCATGTATTTTTAAAGAAATAGATTTTATAAAATTAATAATAGCTGTAAAAGAGAACCCTTTTATTTTAAAGCGTTTTTGCTTTACTCCTAATATTGCGAACAAGCCAAGTATAATAAGTATTGCAACAAACCTAACCACTCTATAATAGTTAACATCTATTTGATAACGATTTACAAATAGTATAAAACCAACAACACCAAAAATTGTTGTTATGGTCATTTGTGCCATATTACCTAAAAGATTCAGTAGTACAATTTTAGTTCTAAATTTCTTTGCATAATAAACTGCCTTCGCACCATAATCTCCAATGCGATTTGGCGTTATTAAGGAAGCAGTTAGTCCTCCTAAACTTTGTTCTAAAGCATTTATAAAAGAAATACGTTTTATAATTTTTACTAAATGTTGCCATTTTAAAATTTCGAAAAACCAATTAACACAGCTTAAAAGGACTAAAAAAGTAATGTTTTTGATCGAAAAAGTGTCATTTTCTTTCAAAAAAGACACAAATTCGCTGAATTCTAAATTGTTGTTTTTAGCAATTTTAGAATAAATAAAATAAAATGCACCAACAACTATACTCAATTTAATAAGTACAAAGAAGAATTGTTTAGTTTTGTAAGGCATATTACAAATAAAACCAAAAACTTACAGATGCAACATTATTTTAAACAATACCTTTTCTTTTTTATTGTCATTTTTATAACGTTTAATAGTCAAGCGCAATTTAAAGATACAGCCAAGTGGAAAGCTCTTTTTGCAATTGGTGTTAATTACCCAACAACAGATGGTTTTGTGCAAGGCTCTTATGCGAAATCGATGAATTTCCCAACGGTTAATTTAGGGATTCAACATATGTTGAATCGAAAATATGGTGTAAAACTAGATTATGGATTTAACCGTTTTAAAAATGCAGAGGGCACTCCAGCATTTAAAATCAACTACTCAAGAGTTAATGCACAGTTTGTTTATGATCCCACACAATATCTCAAGTTTTTACCTATGAGATTGCGTACTGTTGCACACGCTGGTCCAGGTTTGGCAATGGTAAAACCATTGGGCATTTTACGCAATAATAAGCAGACCTATTTAAATCTAAATGCAGGACTAGAAGTGCATTATGCTATAAACGAAAAAGTGGCTATTTACACAGATATTGCTTATTTATACGGAGTAACATCATTAGATAATTACCAACCTATTTCAAGTGGTTATGGAGCTTTTAACGGAAGTGTTTTTAACCTTACCTTTGGTTTGGCAGTGTCATTAAGTGGTTGTCAATATTGTGATTAACTAATAGCATAAATGAGCAAAGAAAAAATTATTTTAGGCATAGATCCTGGTACAACGATTATGGGTTTCGGGCTCATAAAAATTGTAGGTAAGAAAATGGAATTTATGCAACTCAATGAACTTATGCTAAAAAAGTACGATGATCATTACCTGAAACTCAAACTTATTTTTGAACGTACTGTAGAGCTTATAGATACGTACCATCCAGATGAAATAGCTATTGAAGCTCCATTTTTTGGAAAAAACGTACAAAGTATGCTCAAATTAGGACGTGCTCAAGGTGTTGCCATGGCAGCAGGTTTGTCTCGGGAAGTTCCTATTACAGAATATGCTCCAAAAAAAATAAAAATGGCAATTACCGGTAATGGAAATGCCAGTAAAGAGCAAGTTGCAAAAATGTTGCAAAGTATGCTTGGCCTTAAAACAATTCCTAAAAACTTAGACTCTATGGATGGATTGGCAGCGGCTGTTTGCCATTTTTATAATCAAGGTCGTGTTGCCGTTGGTAAAAATTATAGTGGTTGGTCTGCTTTTGTTAAGCAGAATGAGGATAGAATAAAATAAAGTTTTGGAACTACTTATAACACCAAAAACAATACTGATATTAAGAATAGGGTTTCTTTATTTTATAGCTAAGGAATTTTATTTAATAAAATTCAAAGAAAAGAAAAATAAATTCATTTGGTTTTTAATGATAGTAATCTTTGGTTACTATGGATACGCTATTTTTTTAGCCTACAGAAGAAAATTAGTTGTCAAAATGACTTTCAATCCAAAATTCAAATCTAGATAATATTTTATTATGAGATATATTCTATTCATTATTTTATTACTTGTTTTTGGTTGTCAAAACACAACAATGAACAAAAAAACTGATTTAGCTGCTGAAACAGAAATTGAAGAAGTCAAAATAAAAGATAATTGCGATGGTATCGATTTACAATTAGAAAGAACCTATAATAGGTCCGAACTAATGGAACAGCTTGCAAGGCAAGACTTTTTAGACACCATAAACAAACTACCACTAGAGGAAAAACTGATTGCCTTACTCAAAAACAAAGACGAAATTACTTATTTAACACTTTCTAATATGAAACTTAGGAAGCTACCAAAAGAGGTTTTTGAATTTAAGAATTTAGTGGCACTCAATATTTCAGGAAATAATTTTGAAAACAAAGAGAAATTGGTTGAAGACTTAGCAAAGATACCAAACCTTAAAATTTTAAACTTAATATGGTCTAAATTAACAAAGCTTCCAGATAATATTGAATTATTAGCGAATTTAGAAGTCTTGTCATTAGCCAGTAACAACATTTCATTTTTGAGTGAAGATTTGGGAAAACTCACTAAATTGAAATTATTGGGTTTAAGTAATAATAAAAAACTCAAAGATCTTCCAGCTTCAATTAGGAATTTAAAATGCCTTCAGTTATTAAACGTTTCTGGTACTGGATTAACTAGATTGAGAGAAGAGATTTCTGAAAACACAGAATTGGTAATTATTAATGCTAATGCTTCAAAAATTGAAACGATACCAGAGAATATTGGAAATTTAACTAAACTAATTACTCTGAATATAGCAGCAAATAAAATTGTAAATGTTCCAGAATCAATTGGAGAACTTAGCGAATTACAAAGTCTAAGTTTAGGTTCTAATGAGATATTTGAGCTGCCAAAATCACTTTCAAAACTTAAAAAAGTCCAATATATTTCTCTAGATTTTAATAGATTTAAAGAATTTCCAACTGAAACTTTTGGTTTAAATGGTTGTTATAATCTATGGGTTCATAATAATTCCTTTCTAACTATTCCTAATGAAGTAGGTAATATGAAATCCTTAACCCATTTATTGGTAGATCATGAGATAATTTCTGATGAAAATATTGAAGCAATTAAAATTGTAAATCCAGAATTACGTGTTATTCGAGAAGACGCTCAGAAGTATGTAAAAGGCAGAAAAAGAAAAAATTAAATGTCAGGAATATACATTCACATACCATTCTGCAAGCAAGCTTGTCATTATTGCGATTTTCATTTTTCGACCTCATTGAAGAAAAAAGATGAGTTGATAAATGCATTGGCCAAAGAATTAGAACTCAGAAAAGATGAATTTAACAATGCGAGTGTAGAAACCATCTATTTTGGAGGAGGAACTCCTTCTCTATTAACAAATGACGAATTAAAATTCTTAATCAACTCAATTTATAAAAACTACAAAGTTTCAGAAAACCCAGAAATCACACTCGAAGCAAATCCTGATGATTTATCAAAAGATCGAATCATAGAACTATCTAATAGTCCAATCAATCGTTTATCCATAGGTATTCAATCGTTCTTTGAAACCGATTTAAAACTCATGAATCGTGCGCACAACGTAGAAGAAGCTAAAGCTTGTTTAGAAGAAGCGATAAAACACTTTGATAATATTTCACTCGATTTAATTTATGGAATTCCAGGTGCTTCAAACGAACAGTGGTTGGCAAATATTGAAATGGCTTTAAGTTATAATATTCCTCATATTTCGAGTTATGCGTTGACGATTGAACCAAAAACAGCATTGGCATCATTCATAAAAAAAGGAATTATAGATAATGTAGATGACGAGCAAGCGCACGAACAATTTTATATTTTGAAAGATAAATTGGAAGCTTCAGGTTTTGTACATTATGAGTTGTCTAATTTTGGAAAAGATAGTTATTTTAGTAAAAATAATTCAGCCTATTGGCAAGGAAAAGCTTATTTGGGCATTGGGCCTTCAGCACATTCTTTTAATGGAAAACAACGTAGTTGGAATGTAAAAAATAATTCAAAATATATTAAAACTATAGAGCAGAATGAGTTGCCAATTGAGATTGAAACCTTAACACATACAGATCAGTATAACGAATATATAATGACTGGATTGCGAACAATTTGGGGAGTTTCGTTTCATAAAGTAGAAAAAGACTTTGGCACAGTTTTTAAGGATTACTTAATAGAACAATCAGAAATTTTTATAAATCAACATTTATTGTATATTGATAAAGAGCATTTACGCGTTACTAAAAAAGGTCAATTTTTATGTGATGGTATTGCTAGTGAACTATTTAAAATTAATTTATCTTGATTACAACAATACAATACAACACCAGGAAACTAAAAGTAGATTTATCTCAACCTTTAGATATTTCAATACCTCTAACAGGAAAAGCAAACAATGTTAATGCTTGGTATATAGATCCACCTAAAATTGAACCTGAAATTATAGATGGAGAAACGATAAGCGTGGCAGAAGGTGCGGTTGTAAATTTTAATACCATTACTTTTAATCCGCATTCACATGGCACGCATACTGAAACGGTTGGTCATATTACGGAAAAAGTCTATTCTATAAACCAACATTTAAAACAGTTTTTCTTTCTAGCCGAAGTAATAACGGTAGCTCCAGAAAAATTAGATGAAGATTATGTGATTTCGAGAAAACAATTGCAATTTGCTTTAGGAAACAAAAAGCGTGAAGCTATTGTTATTAGAACCATGCCAAATACACGTGAGAAATTTACCAAACAATACTCAAATACAAATCCAACTTATTTGCTAGAGGATGCAGCCGAATACTTAAAAACAAAAGGAATTAAACATCTTCTTATTGATTTGCCAAGTGTAGATAAGGAGCAGGATGGAGGCGAATTATTGGCGCATAATATGTTTTGGAATACCAAAGGAAAGTTGCGATTAGATGCCACCATTACAGAGTTTATATATGTATCTAATAAAATAGAAGATGGTTGTTATATGCTTAATCTTCAAATTGCGCCATTTGAGAATGATGCTAGTCCGAGTAAACCAATTTTGTATAAAATAATTGAATAGCATGTTATGCTCAGTATGTCGAAGCATATTAAGAGTGTAAAATGTGACAACAATTAAGGCTCAGTGTCACATAACAAAAGACAAGTAGAATTAAATAATTAAAATGGAAACCTTTTTTATAATCATCATAAGTATTTTAGTCACTTTAGGTTTAGTGACCATCTATAAACAATGGAAAACTAAGCAAACTACAAATGCACAATCTATTATTCTTTTAGACAAAATAAAACGGGTTTGTAAGTTTATAACTGTAGAAGGTGATTTTGCTGAAATTTACCATTACGAAGACGTTAAAGAGAAGTTTTTAAAATTAATTTCTAGTCGGAAAAAAGCATTAGTTGTTATTAATGCTAAAGCACATGTTGGCTTTGATTTGAGTAAAATACAAATGAGTTCTAATTCTAAAGCGAAAACCGTTGTGCTAACTCATTTTCCTCAACCAGAGGTATTATCTATAGAAAGTGATATTAATTATTACGATAAGAAAGATGGTATGTTTAATAAGTTTGAAGCTTCTGATTTAACAGAATTACACACAAAGGCCAAAGCACATATTATGGATAAAATTCCGGAAAGTGGACTTTATAATGTAGCAAAACAGGAGGCTTTAGATGCGATTCAACTTATTGAAAATTTAGTAGAGACAATAGGTTGGAAATTAGATTATTCAGCTTTAAAGATTGAAGCGTCTGAAGTTAAAAAATTAGAGAATTAATAAATGAAATTCCTGCTTTCACAGGAACTAGAATGAATATAGAACAATACAGAGATTATTGCTTAAGTAAAAAAGCGGTTACCGAACATTTTCCTTTCGATAACGATACACTTGTATTCAAGGTTTTAGGCAAAATGTTTGCTTTAGCATCTTTAAAGCGTTGGGAAAATAGAGAGGCCTTTATTAACTTAAAGTGCGATCCAGAATATGCGCAAGAACTAAGAGCAGAATACGATAGTGTTAAACCTGGTTATCATATGCATAAACTGCAATGGAACAGCGTTTATGTGCATACAGGTGAACTCTCACCAGAACTTATTATAAAATTAATAGACCATTCTTATGATATGGTAGTGAAAGGATTATCTAAAAAGCTGAGAGATAGTCTTTAACTGAATTCTTAAATATTCTACTCACAAAGGTTTATTATCCACTCGACTAAAAAATCTATTTCAGCGAATAATAAACTCTAATTTTAGTGTAAATCTATCATATAACAATCTAATTCACTTGCTAACAATAATTTACAAGTAAATTTGTGCTCATCTGTAAACACTAATAGTTGATATGTTTTGACTATTTTTAAGGAAAACCCAGTTGAAGATTTATAGTTTTAAGGCAAAAGGATTAAAAGATCATAAGACAGATAAAACCATTGAAAACACAATTAACCAAGAGCCAACCATTGTTTTTACTGACCAAAGCATATTGTATGTTAATATTGCAGATTTTGTAGAAATGCATATTAACCTGAGTTCGACGTAAGATTTATTTTCCAGAACCCTAATAAAAGGTGATATTTGAAGTATAAAATAAGAAGTAATATCGAGATATTTTGAAGATTT
>Ga0209633_10001708_pt1 | contig 22108 bp, 19 predicted proteins | sample Cruoilmetagenom1_FD_187290 | JGI IMG/M metagenome (GOLD analysis project Ga0209633, IMG submission 187290) | Oil polluted marine microbial communities from Coal Oil Point, Santa Barbara, California, USA - Sample 1 (SPAdes) (version 2) | ecosystem: Environmental > Aquatic > Marine > Oil seeps ... | reverse complement strand
CATAGAGGTAGCTTCAAGTTCAAATGACTTAAGTCGATTCTATGAAAATACAGGCTTGCAAGATAATCCACTGCAATATCTTGATTATTCTAAGTTAACCTTGGTGCCATTTTTTTAGGTAATTTTGTCCTTAAATAAAACCTAACAATCGCATAAAAAGTAACGTTAAAGCAGGCGTTCTTTTTTACGGTAGTTTGTGTAGGAGTGCTCTTTATTCCATGTTCTTATGAAGTTAGAACTAAAGGATCATAGCTATTATACTGAAATTTATTTACTGACTTCTTCAAATCTTTGTTCTAAATATAGAAATTTTAAAAATATTTAAAGCTATAATTTTAAACTTGAATACAATCTCCTAATTTATAGAAGATATACCATATGAATGAACTGATTAAGAAAGGTTTACTAGGTAGAGATATTGAAGAAAAAGGTCGTACAGCGACACCATTAGAGTTGTTTTATGATCTTATTTTTGTCGTTGCGATTGCTAATTTAGCAGCTGCATTCCATCATGATTATGCAAATAACCATATCGGTCATGGTGTTATTTACTTCTTTATGGTGTTTATGGCCATCTGGTGGGCCTGGAATCAATACACTTGGTTTGCTTCTTCATTTGATAACGATAGCTCAAGGTTTCGTCTAGCAACAATGTGGCAAATGGTGGGTGCTTTGGTGCTCGCAGCGGGCGTAGAAAAAGCCTTTAATGGTGAATTTACCATAGTGATTATTGGCTATGTCATCATTCGATCCTCTTCTATCTATTTATGGTTTAGGGTCGCCAGAGACAATCCAAAGTTTAAAGTAACAGGGATGCGTTATGCCATTGGTATCTTGCTATGTCAGATTGGTTGGATAACCCAAAACTTTTTTGAATTTAGTTATTTTATATTTATCGGTCTGTGGCTTGCCGAGATTTTTGTGCCTTATTATGCCGAATCTCATACGCAAACAAGTTTTCATTCAGAACATATTGAAGAACGTTTTGGATTATTGACAATTATTGTTTTGGGAGAATCTATTCTGGCTTCGACCAATAGTTTTAAATCATTGATTGAGCATTTTTCATACGATGTTTTATTGGTATCTATTGGATGCCTATTAACACTCTTTGGAATTTGGTGGCTTTATTTTAATAGTTCGGTTGAACATCATTTACGAAATAAGGCTACAGCATTCCAATGGGGTTATGGTCACTTTATAATTTTTGGTTCAGCTGCCGCAATCGGTGCATTGGTAAGTGTAAATGTGGATGTATTAACCGATCACGGTAGCATCCAAATAGGTGTCGCTAACTTAGGTTTTGCTGTAGCAGTAGCGTTGTATCTGTTTGGGCTCTGGTTTTGTCAAGAGCGATTGATTGCAAAAGATAAGTGGCAATCATTCTTAATGCTTGCAGTTGCCGGTTGTGTGCTTGTGTTAGGGTTATTACCACATACAATTATGACGACGGGTTTGTTGATTGTTGCGACGGTTATTTATCGACAGTATAAACCTCTCTAGGTGGGAACCTGTTATGTTAATAGAAAAAAATATCTCACTATTGGATGAAATATTGGATGAGTGGAAATCGGTTATTGGTGAGGATTTCGAGGGTTATAAAAACCATGTTTATCGCATGGTTCATTGTTGTTTTTCGTTACATGCTTGCAATAAAGAGGAACGTAAGAAAATTATTATCGCGGGATGCTTTCATGATTTAGGTTTATGGACAGAAAACACAGTTGATTATTTACCTCCTTCAGTATTGTTAGCAAGAGAATACCTAAAAAAGAATGATTTAGAACATTGGTCGCCAGAAATAGAACTGATGATTGATATGCATCATAAAATCAGAAAATATAAGAGCGATGAATATCCATTAGTTGAAATATTCCGTCGAGCAGACCTAGCCGATTTTTCTTTGGGTTTAATAAAAGGCGGTGTACCCAAAGAGATAATGGATGAGCTTAAGGTGGTATTTCCTAATGCTGGATTTCATAAAATGTTGATGAAAGAGCAGGGTAAATGGCTTTTTAAACATCCTTTAAATCCATTTCCAATTATAAAATGGTAATCTAAACGCAAGCCTAGACCAAGACCTAAACCAAAACTATCAACGGGAGAACCGATGGATAAACCAATTGTTGCTGATAACAAACCTAAAGCGGTTATGTTAACTAAAGGTGAAGAATATTATTTTTGTAGCTGTGGTCGATCAAAGAACCAACCTTTTTGTGATGGTTCTCATGCAGGAACCTCTTTTCAGCCCAAGCCATTCACAGCAGAAGAGGATGGAGAGGCATGGTTATGTGCTTGTAAAAGTACCGCGAACGCTCCTTTTTGCGATGGATCACATAAGCAGTTTGCAGATGATCAAGTGGGTAAAGAAAAGCCTGATCAAACAACAAACCCTGATCAAACAACAAACAACGAATCACTCTCTTCCTCAGTACAGCCAACACCCGAAGAACCTACCGTTGCTTTTATTCATCAACTTGCTAAAGAAGGTCTATCAAAATTAGGTCATCATGGTCCGATGACATCAATGGGTGTGCCTAGGCATATGTTACCTCATTGGGATGATATTCAAATTATGGCAGCACAAATGGCAACCAAGCCACTAATGGAAGATATCAACATAGGGACAGAATTGGTTATTGGACCCGAAGCTAAAAAGCCGCTGAAATTAAAGATTCCTCTGTTTGTTTCGGACATGAGTTATGGCTCTCTATCCGAGGAAGCTAAAATAGCATTAGCAAAAGGTGCCGAATTAGCAGGTACAGGAATTTGTTCTGGGGAAGGCGGCATGTTACCAGAGGAACAGGCAGAAAATTCTCGCTATTTCTATGAGCTGGCAAGTGCCCAGTTTGGCTACAAAGAAGAACTATTAACACGTGTACAGGCGTTTCATTTTAAGGGTGGGCAAGGCGCAAAAACAGGAACAGGCGGACACCTTCCGGGTAATAAAAATAGAGGTAAAATATCACAAGTTAGAGATATACCCGAAGGGCAACCGGCAATATCACCTCCTACCTTCAATGATCTTTCAACGGTTGCTGATTTTAAATATTTTGCTGATCATGTTCGAGAGGTGACGGGTGGTATTCCTATTGGTTTTAAGCTCAGTGCGAATCATATCGAGAGGGATATTCAATTTGCACTGGATGCAAGTGCAGATTACATCATATTAGATGGTCGTGGTGGTGGAACAGGTGCAGCTCCAATAATGTTCAGAGACCATATCAGCGTGCCCACTATTCCAGCGCTTGCGCGAGCACGACGTTATCTGGATGATCAAGGCGCAAGCGGTCGAGTGACACTTATTATTACCGGTGGATTGCGTGTACCGATTGATTTTGTAAAAGCATTGGCACTGGGTGCTGATGGCATTGCATTATCAAATAGTGCTATGCAAGCGGTCGGATGTGTCGCTGCAAGAATGTGTAATAGCAATAATTGCCCTGTAGGAATCGCAACCCAAAAACCTGAATTACGCCAACGATTGGATGTTGAGAAATCGTCTCATCAGCTACAGCGATTTTTTAATGCTTCCGTGGAGTTAATGCAAGTAATGGCAAGAGCATGCGGACATGATGATTTAAGCAAATTTAATAAAGATGATCTAGCCACCTGGCATAGAGAGATGGCTTTATTATCAGGAATTAAGTATTCAGGCTTTACTACGCCAACAGGTAATTTATGAAGTTAATAAGATGCGCTTAATATAAATCAATCGAGTCTGATCTCATTGATTTATGACCCCCTTGATTTATAACCCTAGTGATTTACAAAAATTTACTCTTAAAAAACTGAATTGCTCATATTAACAGTCAATTTAGTAGTAGACCTACGCACGATACAAAATGCGAACAAAAAAGCAGGATGGAATCCTACTTAATAGAATAAAAAAACCGAGAAAGTGACAAAAAATATCATATTATTAGTAAGTTATGCGATTTTTTGAAAAAAACGTATAAAATAAATAAGGTTTCCTTATAATATTATTAAGTGGGACGCCGTCCTACTTAATACACTGTTATATTATTAATAAAAAATAGGAAAATTCGTGCAGCTATCAAAATCAAAACTAGGACTTTTCGGAATACTGTTTGGAAGTATTGCTTTAATGCTGGCTTTAGTTTCGTTTTGGTCCGGCCCTTTTTCCCCAAAACCAACTTTGGAAACAACTGTAGTTGAAAAAGCAACATCACTTAGGCAAAAAGCTATAGATGTGCTTAAAGGTAAAGAAGTTAAAAAAACATATATTCAGCCAAGTTGGGACATTGATAAAACAATAGAAACAGCAATCCCAGTAATATCAGTTTTTGCTATTTTATTTGGCTTATTTAGCTTTATTAAAAAAGAATCAACTAGAGTTGCAGGTGGCGCTGCAGCACTCGGTATAAGTGCAATAGTTTTTCAATTTGTAGCAATGTATGCAATGGCATTATTAGTTGTATTGCTAATTGTTGCAGTACTAGGTGCATTAGGTGGAGGCTAATATAACAAGTGACTGTTGTTGGAAAAAAATACGCTGCTCTCCTGTTTTCCACAAAGTCGGATGTTAGGCAACCAATAACATTCACTACCAAAAGGAAAATTAAAAACAATTTAGGCTAATCATGGATATAAAGCTCTTTGTAGTCACAATTATTGCATTCATTATATTTACAACCACCATTACTGCTGGTGAGAAAGAAGATCCTTCTTGGGATCAAGTCGTAAGAGCTGCTTCTTTAATCTCAAACAATTCACAAAGTGTTATTAATCTACTGTCTGTTGCCAAAAATGACATTAATATAAACAAAGAACACTCTAGTTTTAATAAAGAAGCTCTAAAAAGATTTGAAAAGAAAAATACTTATTATGACTTCTTGGAAGAAAATACAGAGAAAGAAGAAATTCCTTTTGCTGTGTTTAAAACAACAATGATGGGATATGGTTTAATGTCTTATTTTGACTGGAAAGATATAAGTAATTCAGCAGAAATGACAGGAGTTTTAAATAACATGCTTAATACTCTAAACATAAAAAAATTAACTAAAGACGAAATAACAAATATCAATACAAAAGTTAATTCAAAACTCGTTGAACCTTATACTTTTAAAAAACAATTTCTAGCAACAAATATGATGATTACGACTGTTGGTTCTATCGTAAAGAAAAGAAATTATAGAGTTCTTTGGTACATTGATATTTCAGATTCTTATAGTTTCTTCCTAGTTACACCGCAAGTGTATGAGCAATTAAATAATACTCAACTAGGAGAAGATCAAGAATTCAAAGAGCCTAAATTCACTTTGGATGGTGACTTAGAGTAGAGAAATACATTGATACTCAATAAAAGCCTAGAGAAATAATTGGACATCCAAGACTTCATTTGCGTTTTTAAGACGTTCATCATGATCACTTATCTAAATAAGTGGTAATTTCAATTATAAATCAATATGTTGTATTAATATTTGTAATTATGTATGTCCAGCATACTAATAAAAAAGTGGATAAGGTTGCTAAAACTAAATTCATAAAAGTGTCTTCTAATCATGATATAGAACAAAAGGCCATAGATGGGATAGCGAGTGTTGGGAAGTATTTACTGCACTAAACAGTAGGAATCCGAGATTCGTTTTAATTCTTTAAATATATCTTAACTGGTTCTAGTAACAATTTATTATCCAGATAGGTTTTTTCTTTTTTTAAGTGTAATTTCCCCTCAGATAACCATTGGATGGCTTTGGGGTAAATAATATGTTCTATTTTATGCACACGTTTGCGAAGTGATTCTTCATCATCGCCTTCTTTGACGGGCACAACCCCATGAACAATCACGTTACCTGCATCAAGTTCGGGAATTACAAAATGAACACTGGCTCCGTGTTCTTTCACTTCGTCTTCAAGCGCACGTTTGTGGGTGTGCAAACCTTTGTAAGCGGGTAACAAAGAAGGGTGGATGTTAATCAATTTTCCCTGATATTTTTTAACAAAGCCGTCACTTAAAATACGCATAAAACCAGAAAGTACGACGAGATCAGGCTGGTATTGATCAATACATTTGGCGAGTTGTTGATCAAATGCTTCGCGTGAATCAAACTGGGTATGATCAAGTGACTCTGTTGGAATGCCTGATTTTTTGGCACGTTCAAGCCCGTAAGCATCGGGACGGTTACTGATAACGGCACTGATTTTTGTATCGTTAGTTTCATTTGCAAGTTGGTCAATAATAGCTTGCAGATTGCTTCCGTTTCCGGAAATTAGAATAACAATAGAATAAGGTGTTGCTGGCATTTAGAAATATAAACGTAAAGAACGTTTAGACGTATTCAATATGCGCTTCAGTTTGATCCGAGGCTTCAATCGTACCGATAACCCAGTTTTCTATGCCTGCATCTTTGAAATGTGCCTGTATTGCGTCTGCATCATTTTTATCAACCACGGCAACCATGCCGATACCACAGTTAAAGGTGCGCAACATTTCACTTTCTTCGATATTGCCTTGTTGTTGAAGCCAATCAAACGCGGCAGGGCGTTGCCAGCTAGATAAATCAATCACGCCTTTGCTGTTTTCTGCCATTACGCGAGGTATGTTCTCGGTAAGCCCGCCACCCGTGATGTGTGCGAGTGCATTGATCTTATGATTTTTTAAGGCATCTAAAATAGATTTAACGTAGATTTTAGTGGGCGCAAGTAAGGATTTTCCGAGTGTTGAACCATCAAATTCGTCGTTCAGCGATGCGCCACTGACTTCGATGACTTTACGAATCAGCGAATAACCGTTTGAATGTGGTCCGGTTGAGGCAAGTCCAATCAGTACGTTGCCGTATTGTATATTTGCGGGGTCAAGAATCTCATCTTTTTCAACCACGCCTACGCTAAAACCTGCGAGATCAAAATCACCTTGTGCGTACATGCCTGGCATTTCGGCAGTTTCACCACCAATTAATGCTGCACCCGATTGAACGCAACCATCGGCAATGCCTTTGATGACATCTTCGGCAATGTCGTTATCTAATTTTGCGGTGGCATAATAATCAAGGAAAAATAAGGGTTCAGCACCCGTTACGATAATGTCATTTACACACATCGCGACCAGATCAATGCCAATGGTATCGTATATCTCTGCATCTATCGCCAGTTTTAGTTTTGTGCCAACGCCATCTGTGCCTGAAACCAAAATCGGTTGCTTATAACCCTCTGGTAACGACATCAGCCCACCAAAACCACCCAGACCACCCATTACTTCGGGGCGTGTAGTGCGTTTTGTGTGTGGTTTAATGCGATCTATTAAAGCGTTTCCGGTATCAATATCAACGCCAGAATCGCGGTAGGTAAGTGGGGTTTTAGAGTCAGACATAATGGGGGGATTCTGTTTTCCAAAAACGGGCATTATAGCTTAAAGGTTGCGTAAGTTTAATGAGTGATTTCAACTTTAAATGAAGTATTATTAAAGGTCTCAATGTAATTAAAAATAAGGGCAACAATGAATAACCCATATGAATCACCTAAGTCTGTTGTTGTAGATGAGAATCAACAATTAGACCCTAACGTTAATAAAAAAACCAAGATACCTAAAGTGATTGGCATTATTCTATTGGTGCTATCGGGTTTTGGCATCATTGGTATGCTGATGAGTCTAGGGATGTGGCTTTCAGGGAATGCAGAACTGATGAATCCGCAGGGACATAGTATACCTTATTTAATAGCGACACTCGTAATGGGTTTTATTAGTTCCTTATGGCCGATTTACTTTTCAATACAATTGATAAAATACCGCGATAGAGGGCGGAAACATTACAACTATTTTATGATTTATTTAGTTATTAGCTTGCCGCTTACTCATTTGTATCGTTACTTTTTTGAACCACAAAGTTTTCAAGCATTTGCCGGAAGCCAATTAATTATTAGTTTGACTACATTGCTGATTAGCTTGCTGATTTACGGTTTTATTTGGTATTTACTTAATAAAGAAAAAACTAAAAAAGCACTTAGTTAAGAACGATAGAATAGCTTATAAACAAAAATAAAACACTCCGTATGGGTAGATCTAATAAGCACTAGAAAAATCATTGATAGTTAATGTTAACTTCCTATAAAATCTTCACGCCTCATCTATTGTTCTAACTTATTAGAATTTCAGTAACATTATCCAGTAACCTAAATCATGAAAAAACTCACAATCTTCCTTTTAGTCATTTTTTTATTTGTCGCATGGGTGATGATGAATAGATCATCTATGGCAAAAGAACCCACTTTACAAGCAATTAAAGAATATGGTTTTCCACTCAGTGGTGTATCAAAAGAACTCAGAAATGATAAAGACATCGTACTCGCAGCCGTTTCATTGGATGGCTATGCATTAGAATTTGCCGGTGATACGTTGAAGAAAGATAAAGAAGTGGTGATTGCAGCTATTGAACAAAATGATTCAGCCCTTGAATATGCTGATATTGATTTGCAGCAAGATGTTGATATAGCAACCATCACAATTAGGAAGAATGGTTACAATATTGATGAATATGACGGAGTTTTTAAAAACAATAAAAAAATGGCATTAATAGCCATACAAGAAACGGGTTATGCACTTGAATACCTTAGCGATGATTTGAAAAAAGATAAAGAGATAGTATTAGCTGCAGTAAATAATAGTGGCGGAGCGCTTGAATATGCAGACGCTAGTTTAAAAAAGGATTTAGATATTGTTTTGGCCGCTGTTACTAACAGCACCAGTGCGCTTCAATATGCTGATGACAGTTTAAAGAAAAATAAAAAGGCAATGCTGAGAGCTGTAAAAGTAAAAAGCGGAGTTGTGGAATATATTGATGACAGCTTAAAGAAAGATCGAGATATTTTTTTAGTTGCAGTACAAGAAAAAAGCGGTACTGCATTAAGTTATGCAGACGATAATTTAATAAAAGATAAAGAAATAGTACTCGCATCTGTGATGGCAAATAGCTACACGCTACACTATGTACACGACAGTCTCAAAAATGATAAAGACATTGTATTGGCTGCGCTTAAGAATAATCACTATGTTGAAAAATATATAAGTGATGAATTAAAAAATGATCCTGAGATTCAAGCGGCGCTGGCAACTAAAATTAAGAAAAAAAATAACACTTTAAGTGCAAAACAAAAAAGCGACAAACATTACGCATTACGAAACACAAATTTAGGACTAAAAAAATTTGATGCTGAATTAAGAAAGGATAAGGATCTTGTTTTAAAATTTATTAAAGAGAATAGTTCAAATTTTAAATTTATAGCTGAAGAACTCAAACAAAATAGAGCATTCGTAAAAGAAGCTGTCAGCATCAATGGAAATAGTCTTGAATTTATGACTGATGAATTTAAAAAAGACAATGAGATTGTACGGCTGGCGATTAAAAAGCATTCAAATTCCTTCTGTTATGCAGATGAGAGCCTTAGAGCAAACAGAGAGTTAGCTTATTATGCTATTAATGATTCAGCTCATACTTTTTCATGTGTTGCAGATAACCTAAAAAGAGAAAAAAGATTTGTTCTAGCTACCGTAAAAAATGGCTCGGGTCTTGAGTATGTAGACGATTCACTAAAAGATGATAAAGACGTTATTTTAGTAGCCGTAAGTGCAAACGCAGATGAGCTTGAATACGCAAGTAAAAGTTTGCAAAATGATAGAGATGTTGTATTAGCTGCCGTCAATCAAGACGGGGCAGCTTTACAGTATGCTGATAAGCGTTTCATGAAAGATAGAACGATTATTACGGTAGCGATTAACAGCTCTGGAAGCTCACTTCATTTTGCTGATGATCGTTTTAAAAATGATAAAGAGATTGTGTTTGCTGCCATTCTTGAATCCGATTATGCATTTGAATCTGCTAGTGATTTATTAAAAAAAGATAAAGACTTTTTATTACGGGTTTTACACGAAAGTCCCAATGCGTATAAACACATTGATGAGAGCTTAAAACAAGATAAAGACCTTGCGCTAGTGATTGTAAAAAAAGATGCTGATTACTTTGAATTATTGTCCGACACGCTTAAAAAAGATCAGGATATTTATATTTATAGTTCTAAGATCACTAAAGAAGAGCTGGCTGAATTAGCATCACAAGGCAACGTGAATGCGGCTTATGTATTAGGTGATCGTTATTATAATGATGATAAAGAAAAAGAGTCAATCCAATGGTATCTGATCGCCGCAAAGCAAGGTTTTGATAAAGCAGAAAATAGCTTAGCCTATATATATTACAACGGCTACGAAGGTGTTGATGTTGATAAAAAGAAAGCTCTTAAATGGTATACCGATGCTGCAATACATGGCAGCGACGATGCTCAAACCGAACTCGCCAAAATTTATAAAGAAGGTGATGACGTACCCAAAAATGTAGAAATGGCAGCGAAATTATTTAAGCAAGCAGCAGACACTGGTCGTAATTTAAGTGCCCAATTTAATCTTGGACTGATTTATGATGAGGAAAGGGAAAAATTAAAAAAGAACAATGAATTTGTAAAATGGTATACCACAGCAGCTATGCGTGGTTATTCTTATGCACAATATAATTTGGCATTGCTTTATGATTACGGCGATGGAGTCGCAGAAAATAAACGAAAAGCATTTCAATGGTTTTTAATGTCAACCAATGACGATGATGAAGATGCACAATACGAAGTAGGGAGTAGATATTATTCTGGTGAAGGCGTAAAAAAGAATAAAGCCGTTGCTCAATTTTGGTTTGAAAAAGCAGCAAAACAGGGAAATAGATCAGCTATGCGTAAATTGAAACATTATGTGTATTAAGGTTTCTGATAAGTCCAAAAATATATAGTCCTACCCACGTAGGAGGGTAGGTATTCTAGCATCGGCACAGTGCCATTTATTGAGATGGATTCCTATCTAAGCTGGAAATAAGACCACTTAATCATAGAATTCCTTAGTAGGTAACAAGCACTACTAAATAATCTTTGTTTGGCACGTTAGCCGAGATAGATTCCTTAAGCTTCAACTTCCGGCATTTTAACCTGAATATGCAATTCGCGTAACTGCTTGCGAGGTACATCCGCAGGTGCTTCGGTTAACATACACGCTGCTGTTTGAGTTTTAGGGAATGCAATCACATCACGTATAGATTCGGTATTCGTCATTAACATGACCAAACGATCTAAACCGAAGGCTAAACCACCCAGTGGTGGACAGCCAAATTCTAATGCTTTTAATAAGAAGCCAAACTTTTCATCCACTTCTTTTTCCGAAATTCCTAGCATTTCAAATACGGCTGATTGCATTTCAGTTTGGTGGATACGAATTGACCCGCCGCCCACTTCGTAACCGTTAATAACCATGTCGTATGCATCCGAAAGTGCTGCGCCAGGGTTTTCTTTAAGTTCGGCTACAGTACCAGTTGTTGCAGTGAATGGATGATGCAGTGCTTGCCAGCGATTGTCTTTTTCGTCCCATTCAAACATAGGAAAATCGACAATCCAAAGTGCTGCCCAATCGCCTTCTAATAGTTCTAAATCTTTGGCAAGTTCTTCGCGTAATGCGCCGAGTGCATCGTTTACAACTTTTGTTTTATCTGCCCCAAAGAAAACTAAATCACCGTCTTCTGCACCAGTTTTTTCCATGATGTTCATGGCAACTTCATCGGGCAAGAATTTAAGAATAGGGGATTGTAATCCGTTTGCGCCATCGGCTAATGTGTTGACTTTAATGTATGCTAAGCCACGCGCACCATAACGAGAAACAAACTTTGTGTAGTTGTCGATATCTTTGCGTGAAAGCTTGGCACCTTGGGGCACACGAAGCGCGGCAACACGACTGCCTTCATCGTTAGCGGGACCGGAGAAGACTTTAAAATCAACGTCTTTCATTTGCTCGCTGACTTCAACTAATTCTAACGGGTTACGCATATCTGGCTTATCTGATCCAAAACGATCCATCGCTTCGGCATGAGTCATGCGTTGAAATGAATCGGGTAACTCAACACCGTTGGTGTCTTTGAAGAGTTTACGAATCATGTTTTCCATCAAGTTCATAACGTCTTCGCCGTTGACGAATGCCATTTCAATATCCACTTGGGTGAATTCTGGTTGACGATCGGCACGTAAATCTTCATCACGGAAACAGCGCGCCATTTGATAATAGCGATCAATACCACCCATCATTAGCATTTGTTTAAAAAGCTGAGGTGATTGCGGTAATGCAAAGAAATTACCGGGGTGCGTTCGGCTTGGAACGATATAATCACGCGCACCTTCAGGTGTTGCTTTGGTGAGTATCGGTGTTTCAATTTCAAGGAAATCATTATCTTCTAGGTAATGACGCATGATGGAACTCATTTTTGCTCGTGTTTTGATACGTTGCTGCATTTCATCGCGGCGTAAATCAACATAACGATAGGTCAAGCGTACATCTTCGTTGACATCATCATCTAATTGGAACGGTGGCGTAGCAGAGGCGCTTAATGTTTCAAGCTCCAGCGCAAACACTTCGATTTTTCCGCTTTTGAGACTGTCATTAAGCATTCCTTCTGGGCGAGAGCGAATGCGTCCTTTAATGCGTAAAATATGTTCATTACGAATGGTTTCTGCTTGAGAAAACATGGTTTTATCATCGGGGTCAAATACCACTTGGACAAGCCCTTCGCCATCACGTAAATCTACAAAAATAACTCCGCCATGGTCACGGCGACGGTTAACCCAACCACATAAGGTAACTTCTTGATCAAGGAGTGTTTCATCAACTAATCCACAACGATGAGTGCGCATATTTAAACCCAGTTTTTATATCTAAAATGAAAGGCGGAATAGTAAGCTTTGTGGCGCAAGGGTGCAAGTAAAAGCAAGTGATTCGTCTATGCCAAACATGTTCAGCTTATGTTTAAACCTGTGTAGATAAAATAGGGCTTTAAAAACGATTTATCTACAAACTATGTTTAAACTTATTCAAGTTATAGGGTCTTTGTGTTTATTAATTGCATTTGCTGTAATGAATGGTGTTACTCAATTATTTCCAGAGCCCTATGGTGATTTATTGCTAAATAATAAATGGCCTTTGTTTGTTGTTGGAGTGATATTAAGCATTTACGGATTTGTAATAAATTTAAGAGCAAAGAAAGAGAGGTTCTCTGCTAGAGAAAAGAACGTTCAGGGTAGTATTTATAAGAAGAATTATCATGCAGAGCAACAACAATACAAAGCAACTGAATTTGTTAAAGAAAGTAAATTTGAAAACAAAGACTTGGCTTTAAAAGTCGATTGGACACCGTTATCATCTGGAAGCGCTAACTTTAAGACTAATCAACTAGTCAAAGTTAAAGATTTTCGTATAGAAGTGATTCGATCAATAGGTGCTTATTTATTTTCTGCTGTGTTTATGTTGATGGGTGCAGGAATACCGGCAACAATTGCCTATATGAACTATAAAGATAAAGGATCAAGCGAAGGATTATTTATTCTTACTCTATTTGCTTTGATCTTTATTGTGATTAGCGTTCTGATGATGATGTTTCCTAGGCCTCGTGTTTTTGATAAACAAAAGGGTTGGTTTTGGGCAGGTAAAAAATCACTGAATCGAGAACAAGATTTTATGCAATTGAAAAAATCGGCACGCTTATCTGATATCGCGGCTATTCAAATTTTGTCGGGTAATAATTCGTCTTACACATCATGGCAGATTAATCTGGTATCACATGATGCACAGCGATTAAATGTAATGGATCATGGCAATAAACAAAGTATTATCAACGATGCACAACTACTCGGTGATTTTTTAGGTGTGCCTGTTTGGGAAAATTCTTAGCCTAAAGTCCGGCGAATCATAAAATATTTGGGCTATTTTTTTCTTTTGTCATGTGATTTTTGGGGTTTCTTTGAAGAAGAACCCGACAAATCACGCAAATTAAGTTTTTGACCTTTTACCCAGACCCCGTGTAAATGTTTCCGAATTTCTTTGGGCATACCATCGGGTAGATCAACCATGCTGTGATCTCCTTGAATAGAAACATTCTGAATGTATTTGCTTTCCACTCCCGCTTCGTTGGCGATAGCTCCTACAATATGTTTTGCTTCTACGCCGTGATCGCTACCAACTTCGAGACGATAAGTGACCATATCGGGCATATTGCTTGATTGTTGTTTTTTATTTGGTTGGCGTTCTTGACGTTCGCTATTGTCCCTGTGCGTCTTTTGACCTCTATTGGATTCATTTGAACGACGTTCTCTGCCGTTTTCTACGCGCCTTTGGTCACGTCGTTCACTGTTTTCTCTACGGTTGCTATTGTCTCTTTCTTTACGATTATTTTTGCCACGACGAGTGTCAGATTGTTCGCTAAATGCAAGGTCTGGCATTTTATTAGGGGTGCTTAATAGCGGACGATCTCGTTGTACTAAAAAGGCGAGGGTAGCCGCGATTTGTTCTAAGCTCATCTCACTTTCTGATTCTAGTTCGGTGATTATATTTTGGTAAAAGTCCAGTTCCTGAGAAGCAGCTGTTTCAATCACCATTTGTTTAAAGCGGTTGATTCGGGCTGCGCTAATATCTTGTGGTGAAGGCAGTTTTAAGGGTTCAATTTTTTGTCCAGTTGCACGTTCAATACTTTGTAACATACGATTGCCACGTGGTGGCACAAACAATATTGCTGTACCGCTACGTCCTGCACGACCGGTTCTACCGATACGATGCACATATGATTCATTATCGGATGGCATATCATAATTGATAACATGGGTAATGCGTTCGACATCCAAGCCACGTGCAACCACATCGGTTGCGACGATAATATCTAATGTGCCTTTTTTAAGGCGATTAATAGTTTTTTCGCGGGTGGATTGTTGAATATCACCGTTCAAGGCTATTGATGCATAACCCCGTGCAGACAATTTTTCTGCAAGTTCTGTGGTCATGTTTTTGGTGCGTACAAAAATGATGATCGCGCCAAATTCTTCAGACTCTAAAATGCGGGTTAGGGCATCCAGTTTGTGTGAGGTTTTTCCTTGCCAGTATTGTTGGGTGATGGTCGAAACAGTGGCTGTTTTGGTTTTAACTTTTATTTCAACAGGGTCTTTCAGGTAGTTTTTACTGATGCGGCGAATTGCCGTTGGCATAGTCGCAGAGAAGAGAACTAGCTGTCGCTCATCTGGCGTTTCTTTCAAAATTGTTTCAATATCGTCGATAAAACCCATACGAAGCATTTCATCTGCTTCATCTAATACTACGGTTTTAAGATTGCTAAGTTTGAGTGTTTTACGGCGTAAATGATCCATTACGCGTCCTGGTGTACCAACAACAACATGTACGGCACGGCGTAGTTGTTTGAGTTGGATACCAATATTTTGTCCACCGTAAATAGGTAGCACATGAAAACCTTTAAGGTGGCGCGCATAACTTTGCATTGCTTCGGCAACTTGAATGGCGAGCTCACGTGTGGGTGCTAACACTATGATTTGTGGGTCTTTTTGGCTGAGATCAAGATGGCTTAATAAAGGTAAAGCGAATGCTGCTGTTTTTCCTGTACCTGTTTGTGCTTGCCCGAGTAAATCGTGACCTTCAAGTAATGGTGGAATACTTTCTGCCTGAATGGGCGAAGGTGTTTCATAACCGGCTTCTTCAATGGCTTGTAAAATAGGTTTGGATAAACCTAAATCAGAAAAAGGAATAGCAGGTTTGTTTTCGGTTGAATCAGACATAATACGTACAAGAAGGGAAGTGGGGCGCGGATTATACGCTTTTAGCTTACGCTTTACACGTATTCGTTTTTATTTCTTGAAGAGTACACTGTCAATATAATGTAGACAGTGTACTAGATCATGAGACTTAATGTTTAATGATGTTCTTTAGTATGTTTTTGTACCGTCTCAGGCGTTACAACACCGAGTGACATGACGAGTTTTAGTGCGTCTTCCACATCAATATCCAATTCTGTTACATCGTTTCTGGGAATGTAGAGAATAAAACCAGAGGTAGGGTTGGGCGTTGTTGGCACAAAAATAGTCAATAACTCTTCTCCAGTGACTTTTTCAAATGCTTTTGGGCTATCGCCCGTTTTAAAACCGAGTGTCCAGATTTCCTTGCGTGGGTATTCGATCAAAAAGACTTCATTGAATGTTTCATTCTCCGGTGATAAAACAGTTGCAGTGACTTGTTTTACAGCCGAATAAATACTTCTGACTAAAGGAATACGATCGAGTAATTTTTCTGCCCATTTAATCAAACGACGACCGACAAAATTGGTGAGAATAAACCCTGTAACAAAAATTACTATGGCGCTAATGAAAATACCTAAACCTGGAATATCAAAACCAAGTAGTGCCTCTGGTCGCCACGAAGGGGGTAGCAGAAGGATTGTTTTATCAAGTAAGTCTACTAGTAGTTTGATGACTAATATGGTGATACCCAACGGTATCCAGATCAAAAGACCAGTGATGATAAATTTACGGAGTTTTGCGAACATAAAGGATTAACCAAGCACTAAGAGATGCTCATTATAGGGTTTAAAGATAGATGAAACTGCGTTTATTTATAATTTATTTTTTCGTCTACGCACAGATAAACTCATTAGCAATAACAGTTCAAACCAAATTAGGCTACCACCACCGTTTTGTGAAGGGATTGCGCCAGAACTGCCGTCATCAGAGCCACCATCTCCAGAGCCACTGTCACCAGAACCACCGTCTCCAGAACCGCCATCTCCAGAACCACCGTCTCCAGAACCATCATCTCCAGAACCATCATCTCCAGAACCACCGTCACCAGAACCACCATCTCCAGAGTCGCCCTGATTATTATCGGCAAGCGTTAATAAACCATCTGCATAACTGTGAGATAAATCTTTGTGATGCGAACTTAATTCACCGAGTGACTCATCAAAAACATAGGGAGCCACAGAAGAATTAAGAATAATAGCGGTTGCGCCTAATGCATTTATTTTCTCAATAATTAAAGTCATATTTGCGAGATAGTCTTGAGAAGAGGTATGTTGCCAATAATCATTTGTACTTAATGTAACCCAAAAAAAATCAGGTGCAGCTTCATTTGGTGGGAAGTTATCATCAAAAGTATTTAAGGTATCGTTAGTACGACTGCCCCCAACAGCTTTGTTAATTGTATTAGTTACATTAATTTTAGATTTAATGCGGTTTTCAATTACGCCATTATCTAACCAGCTATCGCCAATAAAAGCATGTACTTTGTTTTCTAATAAATCAGTATCTAGTTGACTGATGGAAAAATCGGCAAGTGCTTTGTAACCCACTGAATTAGGGTGTGATGAATCCTTGTAGAAATTCCAGAGATGGTTACCTGCCGCAATACTCGCATCAAGCTCTTGGGTTAAAGTAATTGTATTGCCATTTTTATTTGCTACTTGTGCAACATGGTAATTCCCCGATGTTGATAAATAGACGATTAATTCTGATTCATGTAGGTTTGAATCACCATTTAAAATAATGGTTTTGTCACCTTTCTTGGCATTATTTGCCAAATTAAATGGTGTTAATCCTCCATTTTCTCGCCAAGTATGAGGCTCTCCATTAAGTAGCTGATAATGAATAGGGATTAGTTTGAAATCCAATGTTCCATTTCTTTGTGCTAATGATGAAGAAACTAATACAGTTACAAGGGCTGTTTTTATCTGATGATTGTTATCTGTTATTTCATACCAAAATGAATCAATGCCGCTAAAGCCTTGAGCTGGCGTGTAATTTATTTTTGTTTTTGATAAATTAATGACTGCCTTTCCACCTTCTTGTGAAAAAGCACTTACTGCTGAAATACTAAGATTGATACCTTTGTCATTTTTTAAAACATCCACAGAACGTGTTTTATTTACTTGTGTAGCACTATGATCTGCACTTGCTTGTATTGCTTCGAATGCATTATCTGCAATCGCACTATTAGATAGACTAAATAGTATAAATAAAGCAGATAAAGCATATTTTAAAATGCGCATATTCAATCTCGGAAAGTAATTCAGGGTAATTAGTGTAATTAAGAAACCTCTGATCAAGTCCAATTATTTTTAGCTTGCTAAAACAGCCGATATTTTCTACGAAGATCGCCGCAATATTTAGTGCTTTGCTTGCAAATGACTTAAAAGCGAATGCAGAATGACTATTACGGCTCACCTCGGAACAAATCAGGACAATTCTATCTCAGCCTAAATCTAACCGGACTTAATCAGAGATTTCTTAAGGTATATAAATCCAACGGTAATTTAATATCAATTAAAGTTCAAAGCTTCTTATAAAGGATAAATTGACTGCATTTACAGATGAAGTGCACCTTAAGTTTTTGTAGCTTGATCAGAACTTATATAAACAGTAACCTAATCTCCGAAGTTTTAATCAAGCTTGTAATGATTGTTTTTATATGAAAACTACACAAGCAAAATCACAGGAAAATAATGGAAACAGTATTGGTAACAGGTTGTTCTAGCGGTATTGGATATTATGTAGCAAAAGGTCTAAAAGAACGTGGTTACAATGTTTATACCACGGCGCGTAAAGAAGACGATATTCAACGTTTAATTTCTGAAGGTTTTAAATGCTTGCAATTGGATTATGGCGACTCAGAAAGCGTTCAAGATTTAGCCAATGAGCTGATGTTATTAGTTGGCACTAATTTATATGCGGTGTTTCATAACGGTGCTTATGGGCAACCTGGCGCGGTAGAAGATCTTACGCGCGAGACGATTGAGAAACAATTTGCTACAAACGTATTCGGTTGGATGGAGCTAAATAATCGACTGATTGTATTAATGCGCCACAATAACCGCGGACGCATTATATTTAATAGCTCGGTACTGGGTTTAATCTCCCTTCCTTTTCGTGGTGCGTATAATGCCAGTAAATATGCAATTGAAGGTTTTGCCGATACCTTGCGATTGGAACTTTCCGATACCAATGTCAAAGTATCTTTAATTGAACCGGGCCCTGTGGAAAGTCATTTTAGACCGAATGCGCTTCAGGCATTGAAAGATAATATCAATATGGAAGATAGTGTACATCGAGATCGTTATCGGAAAACAGTGGGGCGATTGGAAAAAGAAGGTGCGGTCGTACCCTTTACATTGCCACCCGAGGCGGTTTTGAAAAAAGTAATTGATGCGCTCGAAAGTAAACGCCCACAAGCGCATTATTATGTAACATTTCCTACTTATCTATTTGGCACACTTAAACGTATGTTGCCGAGTAAATGGTTGGATGCGATTATCCTAAAAATTGCTGGTTCAGAGTTGGACTCATAGACGTAATAGATAGACGCAATAGGAAACTAAGATGCTGGAATATTTGTTTTTTAATCAAGAAATTGCCGATCAATTTGTCCTGTTTCTCAAACTAAAAAATTTAGAATGGGAGCAAGTTAACGATCCTATGCTGGATTCAATCGTCATAAAAACACCCGAAGATATTGACGATGACCTTTGGGATGAGCTGGATGATTATCACGAGAAATTAGGTGTGGATGATCAAAAATTATTAGAAGCAGCCTTGGATGATGGCTCTGAAACCAATGCGGCCGGTATCTATATCCAGCTTGCCAATGGTGATCAAACCGTTGCTAAGATAAACCCTGATGTTATGAATCGGATGCTAGACGTGATCAGCATGGATGAATTTAATGTTTTCGTAGAAACCATTGTAAGCAGTGTTGAAAAGCCTGATGATTCGCCTATTTGTGAAAAGAAATAATGGTTGGAAGTTATACTATTTAAAAGATTTGTTTACTTTCGATTCTTTTTCCAGCGTTTCTTACGTTCTATTTTATTTGATTTCTTATCGGTTTCTTTTTTCTTAGCAGTCTCTTTAGCTTGAGATGTTTCGTGTGCAAAGTCTTCTGGGTTTTCTAGGGTAATCCTACCTAATGTGCCTAATCTATACTCATTAATCAATATTTTACAGGCTTTATCTAATTCAACTTGTCCACCGCCGCGTAAGCATCCGCGTAAACGACCGATGGCTTCGATGAGTTCTATTTCTGTTTGTGGGGCATGCGTAAGCTGATAACGTTGGACTAATAACTCTGGGTAGTGTTGTATTAAATATTCTGCTAAATAAAATGCCGCATCATCGCTATCAAATGCGGTATCTTTAATTGCGCCAGATATTGCCAGTCGATAGCCACTGTGCTCGTTTTCAATATTGCCCCATAATAAACCGGGCGTATCAAATAACACGACGTTGTCGTTTATTTTAATGCGTTGTTGTTGTCTTGTAACTGCCGCTTCATTCCCTGTTTTAGCGATTGTTCTACCAGTAAGAATATTGATAATGGTCGATTTCCCAACATTAGGAATACCTACAATCATCGCTTGAATTTCTTTGTCGCGATTTTCGCCCATAGGGATCATTTTGCGGCACAGTGTTGAAATTTGTTTGATTCTATCGGGTTGGTCGCGAGTAACCGTTAATGTTTTGATTCCCTTGTCTTTCTCATAGTGCTTCTGCCATTGTTCGGTAAGCGTTTGATCTGCAAGGTCTGTTTTGTTGAAAATTTTAATACATGGTTTGTTTCCTCGAATCTTCGCAATCATCGGGTTTTCGCTAGAGCCGGGTAGTCGTGCATCCAACACTTCAATCAATAAATCCATATCAGGAAGTTTTTGATCGATCTCTTTACTGGCCTTATGCATATGACCGGGAAACCATTGTATTTTCATAAAACTATGTCTGAACTTTGATTAGTGATGTTGATTAATTTGTAAATATCGTATTTAAGACTATAACCTTTTTAAAAATTTCCTAAAAGTGATATAGATACATTGAAAGAAATAGGCGATGATTATCGTTTGTGTTTAAGTTAAAGGATTAGGGTCGTGACTAAAAAAGACGTGTTTATTTTTGAAGTTTCTAAAAATAATTTTGATAGTACTGTTATTCAAAATTCACATAAAATCCCCGTTTTGGTTGAGTTTATGGGTATTTGGTCTGGGCCGTGTATTCAAATGTCGGATGAAATTGCGAATTTAGCAACAGAATTTGCAGGACAATTTATTTTTGCAAAGGTAGATGTTGATGAACAGCCTGAGTTGAAGGCTCAATATGAAATTGAGAACGTACCCACTTTGACTGTTATTGTAGATGGCGCAGTTATTCAAACTAAAGAAGGTTTGTTAAACCAAAATGAATTACGTGAGTTATTAAAAGATGTTGGCGTGTATTCTAAAACCAACGAATTACGCTTACAGGCACGCGAAAAACACATGGCTGGCGATACCTCGGCTGCAATACAGTTACTAGCGCAAGCGATGCAAGAAGATCCATCAAATACTGAGGTTGCAATGGATATGGTGCAAATTTTTATCGACTTAAATGAGCTCGATCAAGCTAGAAATTTGTTCAATCAGTTACCTGATAGTGCTAAAAGCACAGATATGGGTAAATCGTTAGTAGGGCAATTAACGTTTTTAGATTTGGCCGAAAAAACGGAAGGAAAGTTCCAGTTACAGCAGAAACTGTTAACCAACCCCAATGATTGTGATGCTTATTTCGATTTGGCGGTTTGCCTGATTGCTGAGCGAGACTATGAAGAAGCGGTCAATCATCTATTTAAAATAATGGAAATTAATTCAAGCTATAAAGATGATGCCGCGCGTGAAATGATCATAAATGTCACCAAGATGTTAGCACCGAATAACCCTGAGTTATCATCAACCTTCCAAAGAAGGTTGAGTTCAATTAGTTTTTCATAAAGGGTTGAAATTTAAAACTTATAGGAATTGCAGTAATATCAAATAAATAAAGTGACTAATTCATCTAGTTTGTTGATTTTATAATCCGCTTTAAAAGTGTGTGTTTCTTGTTCGCGTTGATAATAAAGCGTTGTCATACCCGATTTATGTGCGCTTTCTAAGTTTTCTAGTCGATCATCAATAAAGGCTATTTGATCAGGCGCTAGCCCTGTTTTTTTAATGAGTTGTTGATATATTTCCGGTTGAGGTTTTTTACATCGAGCATGACCACTAAATATTTGCGGCTCAAAAGAGTGATCGAATTGGAATTTTTTGCTTAAATTATCTGCCCAGTCTGGTGGGAAATTGGAAAGGATTGATAAACGATAGTGTTTCTTAAGTAGAGAAATTGTCGTTTTGTATTGGGGGTCAAGGCTAAAACTGTTGAGAAATTCTGCGCGTAAATTTTTATTAGCTAACAG
>Ga0209633_10001707_pt1 | contig 22111 bp, 20 predicted proteins | sample Cruoilmetagenom1_FD_187290 | JGI IMG/M metagenome (GOLD analysis project Ga0209633, IMG submission 187290) | Oil polluted marine microbial communities from Coal Oil Point, Santa Barbara, California, USA - Sample 1 (SPAdes) (version 2) | ecosystem: Environmental > Aquatic > Marine > Oil seeps ... | reverse complement strand
ACGCATCGTCCCGCCTTCGAGATAGGCAGCAAAACCCAGTGAGACCAGGGCAATCTCGAGCGCGGGCCGGGGGCCGGTCTTGGCGAAGCCCGCATGAAAGCCCTTGCCCGGCACCGCGAATTCGATCCCGGTGATGAGCTCGCCCGTCGCCATCTTGGTTCGCCCGGGGCCGGTGAAGATCTCGGTGATCGGGATCGTGCGCGTTTCGACCTTGCCGTTCTTGAACGAGGCCAGCGCGACTTCGGCATCGAGGCAGAGCAGTGGGATCACGAAATCGGCGGCGGGCGAGGCGTTGGCGATATTGCCACCGACGGTGGCGGCATTGCGAATTTGTACGCTTGCGAACTTATCGGCTGTGGCTGGAAGCAAAGGCGCGCTCTTTTGCAGCACCTCGCTCTCGAGCACCTGCGTCATGGTGACCAGCGCGCCGAGGCGAATACGGTCCGATTTTTCCGCGATCCCTTGCAGCTCGGCCACATGCTTGATGTTGACGAGGCGCTTGCCGACCGCGCGGCCCGGCTCGTCCTTCTGGACCCAGAGGTCGGTGCCGCCGGCCACGCAGGTCGCCGCGCCGTCGGCCATTGCCTCGAGCGCGGACTTCAGCGACGTCGGCGCCACGTATTCCTCGAAGGCCGAGGGTTCCTGGAGTTGGGGGAGTGTCATGGTCGTTCCGGTTCCCTAATCGCCCGCCTAGAACCGCATCGGTTCCTGGAAGCGGCCGAAGGCTTCGGTCAACACGGCAGTGATTTCCCCGACCGAGGCATAGGCCTTCACCGCATCCATGATTGCGGGCATGGTGTTGGCGTCACCCTCGGCGGCCGCCTTGAGATCGGCCAGTGCCTTGTCGACGGCGGCCTGATCGCGCGAGGCCTTGGTGTCATTGAGGCGCGCGATCTGCCGGTCGGTGTCTTCCTTCTTGTAAGGATGCATCTCGACCTCGGGCTCGTCCTCCTCGATCTCGTGGCAGTTGACGCCGACCTTGCGGAAGGCGCCGGTCTCCAGATCCTTGTGTTGCTCATAGGCCTGCTTGGAGACATGCGCCTGGATCTCGCCATCGGCGATCATCTTGACGATGCCGCCTTTGTCTTCGATCTCCTTCATGATCCTGACCATCTCGGCTTCCATCTCGTTGGTCAGGGTTTCGACGAAGTAGGAGCCGGCGAGCGGATCGACCGTGTCGGTCATGCCCATCTCTTCGATCAGCAGCTGCATTGTGCGCAGCGATATGCGCTGGGCTTTTTCGCTGGGGATCGTATAGGCCTCGTCGTAGCAGCACAGCGCGATGGTCTGCGCACCGGAAAGCACGCAGCCGAGCGCATAGTAGGCGCCGCGCATGATGTTGTTTTCCGGCTGCTCGATGGTCAGCCCGGCGCCGCCGCCGCCGGCGATCATGCGCAGCCACATCGATTTGGGGTTCTTGGCGCCGTACGTGTTCTTGACGATCTTGGCCCACAGGCGGCGGCCCGCGCGGAACTTGCAGATCTGCTCGAAGAACTGGCCGAAGATGTTGTAGTTGAACGACATGCGGTAGGCGAACTCGTCGATGTCGAGCCCGCGTTTCAGCACCTCGTCGAAATAGGCGCTGGCGATGGCAAAGCCGTAGGCCATCTCCTCGGTCGGCGTCGCCCCCGATTCGCGGATGTGATAGCCGCAAACCGAGACCGGCGAATAGAGCGGTGCGTGCTTGGCGCAGTATTCCATCGTGTCGGCGACGAGACGCACGGAGGGCTCGACCGGGTAGATCCAGGTGCCGCGTCCGACGAATTCCTTCAAAATGTCGTTTTGGCAGGTGCCGCGGAGCTTGGTGAGATCGAAGCCGCGCTTCTCGGCCATCGCCAGATACATCGCGATCATGATCGCGGCGGTGCCGTTGATGGTCAGCGAGACGGTGATGTTCTCGATGTCGATGCCGTCGAAGGCAACCTCGACGTCCTTGAGGGTGTCGATCGCCATGCCGACCCGGCCGACCTCGCCGCCCGCCATCGGATCGTCGCTGTCATAGCCGCACTGGGTCGGCAGATCGAAGGCGACGTTGAGCCCGGTATTGCCGGTCTCGATCAGATACTTGAAGCGCTTGTTGGTGTCCTCGGCGTTGCCGAAGCCGGTGTACTGGCGCATCGTCCAGGGCCGCTTGCGGTACATCATGTCGTGGATGCCGCGGGTGAACGGGAAGGCGCCGGGCGCGCCCACACCGTCGGGCACGCCGGCTTCCTCGATCTTGGTCGCCACCACATCCTCGGCCGTGTAGAGCGGCTTGATCTCGATGCCCGACTCGTTGCGGCGGGTATCGGCGTCCGGTTTACGCTGCACGTTCAAGGGTCTTCTCCTTGATGAAATCGACGATGTCCTGGAGCTTCGAGCCGGTATTGAAGACGGCGTCGAGGCCTATTTTCAAAAGCGCTTCATGGTCTTCGCGCGGCACGTTGCCGCCGATCAGCCAGAGGCGGTCGGACAGCCCGTATTCCTCGAGCAGTTCGGCGAGGCGCTGGCAGATCGGGATATGCGAGCCCGACAGGATCGAGAGTGCGATTACGTCGACATCTTCGTCGCGGGCGGCATTGGCGATCATCTCCGGGCTCTGGCGCAGGCCCGTATAGATGACCTCGAACCCGGCATCGACCAGCGCACGCACGACGATCTTGGCCCCGACGTCGTGGCCGTCGAGGCCGGGCTTGGCAACCAGAATGCGGATTTTCTTGTCAGCCATTATGCGTCGCTCCGATCCTCACTCCGCTGCCTGCGAGGTGGGCTCGTAGCCATAGACCTCGCGGGCGGTATCTTCCGAAATGATGCCATTGCGGACTTCCTCGGCGAGCTTGGCGCGGTCGCGTTTCTTGGGATCGCCATAGCCGCCGCCGCCGCCGGCCTGTTGGAAATAGACCGTGCCCTTGGGCAATCCGGTGATGAGATCCTTGTTGAGCGGCACCACATCGTTGCCGTCGGGGGTGGTGAGCCTGATCGTGTTGAGCGTACCCAGCCCGCCGCCGAAGAGCCCGAAGGCCGGCTCGAAGTCGCCGTCGCCGAAGGTCACGAGCTGGGTGTCGTCGGAGCCAAACTCGTAGACCGTCTCGATGCCGATGCCGCCGCGCCACTGCCCGGCGCCGGCCGAATCGGTGAGGTATTCGTGCTTGACCAAGCGGTGCGGCGACTGCTGCTCGAACATCTCATAATCCTGGTCGAGTACGCCGCCCGAGGCGTCGATCATGCCGATATGGTCGTAGCCGTCGGTGCCGTTCATGGCGCCGGCGCCGCCTTTCATGCCCATGAAGAAGATGTCGACGTAGTCGTCATCCTTTTCCGCATCGAAGCCCGTCGTAAGCGACGAGAGCAGGTTGTTCCAGCCCGCCGTCACGCGGTCGGGGATCGCCGGGGCCAGTGCACGCTGGATCGCATCGGCGTTGGGCGGGCAGAGATGGTTGCCAAAGGTGGTCGCCGCCGGATAGCCGGCATTGAGGATAGTGCCCTCGGGAATGATGATCTCGAGCGGCGCCAGCATGCCCTCGTTGTGCGGGATGTCGGGGTTGACCATCTGCAACAGCGTCAGCGCCGTCGCGCTCGCGCTCGATGTGTAGGTGCCGTTGACGAAGCCGTTGGTGCGGCCATCGGTCTTGGAGTAGTCGAATTTGATCGCCTTGTCCTCGACCTCGATGTCGACGCGGATGGTGTATTTGGAGCCCTTGTTCTTGCCGTCGTAATAGACGTAGCCCTCGCCCGAATAATTTCCGTTCGGGATCGAGCCGATTTCGGCTTCCATCATCTTCTGCGTTGCATCGAACAGCGCGAGCTTGTGGCGCTCGAAGACGCCGAGCCCGTGTTTTTCGAGCAGCGCCACCATGCGCCGCGCGCCGACGTTGGTTGCGCCCATCTGCGAGCGCATGTCCTCCTGGACGATGTCGAAGCGGATGTTGGCAAAGATCAGGTCCCAGACATCCTTGCGGAAGGTGCCGCCGTCGAAGACCTTGACCGGCGGGATGCGGATGCCCTCCTGCCAGACCTCGACGGCGTTGGGGTTGTAGCCGCCGGCGACCGCGCCGCCGATATCGGCCTGGTGGCCCTTCACCGCCGTCCAGGCGACCAGCTTGTCCTCGAAGAAGATGGGCCGGAACGCGGCGACGTCGTTGTTCTGGTTGCCCATCGAGAAGACGTCGTTGTGGAAGATGACGTCGCCCGGCTTAAAGTCGCCCTCGAAATACTCGATGATGTATTTGCACACAGGCGCCAGCGAGAAGGCGAGGATCGGCAGGTTCTCGGTCTGCTCCAGCATCCGGCCTTCGCCGTCATAGAGCCCGGTCACGAAATCCTTGGCCTCGCAGAGGATGGGCGAACGCGCGGTCTGCTCGACCGACATGCTCATCTCGTCGGTGATCGACTTGAAGGCGCGCGCGAAGACCGACAGTAGGATCGGATCGATATCGGATTTAGATGTCGTCATCTCTGTTCCCTCGTGCCACCAGCCGCGTAGTGCCTGGAGCCATACTTCGAGATGCGCCTGCGGCGCTCCTCAGGATGAAGCTGTGTTTTGATCGTTCGAATTCCAACCGACGCATCATTCAAAACACCAAACGGAGCTTCATCCTGAGGAGCCCGCGTAGCGGGCGTCTCGAAGGACGAAGCGGGCCGCATGCTCGCAGCGACGGCCACCTCCCTCATGCCACGGCCTCCAGGATCGGTTTGACCAGTTCCTCGCGGCCCTTCTGGTAGACCGCGAAGGAGCCGAACTGGTCGCAGACGCAGTCGTATGACTGGGTGACCAGGATCGAGGTGTTTTCCTGCTCGATGATCGCGGGGCCCGTGATCCGATAGCCGAACTTGGTCGTGTGCCCATCATAGACCGGAACGGTTGTTTCCTTGCCTGTCTCGGGGACGATGATCCTGCGCTCGCCCTTGAGCGAAGGCGACGGGTCGGACCCAGCGTAGCTTTCCTGGCTGTAGGCGGGCTTGTCGGTGCGGCCGATGGCTTGCAGACGAATATTGATGATCTCCACGGGCGTGCCCTGCTCCTCCAGCGAATAGCCGTAGAGCCGGTTGTGCTCGGCGTGGAACAGCGCCTTGATCGCCTCGCCGTCCCTGGCCTCGACCGCGCTGATCGGCGCCTCGTGAGTGACCTCGTGGTACTGCTTGGCGTAGCGTGCGTCGAGCTTGAGGACATAGTCGCGTCGGTCCGTGGCGATGCTTTCGCTGTCGAGCAGGGCATCGCCCTCGCCGCGCATCTCCGCGATCAACGTGGAGAATTTGTCCCAATCGCCATCGTCGATGCGGCGGACATAGCTGCGCACGAAGTCGTGCTTCAAATCCGACATCAGCATGCCGGCGGCGCAGAAGATCGAGCTTTCGCGCGGCACCACAAGTAGCGGGATTTCCAGCTCGTCGCCGATCATGCAGGCGTGATTGGGACCAGCGCCGCCAGCCACCACCATCGGGAACTCGCGCGGATCGAAGCCGCGCTTGATGGTGATCTCGCGCACGCCCTGGGCCATGTTGTTGTTGATGACGCGGTACATGCCGAGCGCGGCTTCCTCGACCGACATGCCCAGCGGCTTGGCGATCTTGGTTTCGATGGCCCGGCGCGCGGCGTCGATGTCGAGCTTGAGGCGTCCGCCGGCGAAATAGCCGGGATCGAGATAGCCCAGTACCAGATCGGCATCGGTGCAGGCCGGCAACTCGCCGCCCTGGCCGTAGCAGACCGGCCCCGGATCGGCGCCCGCGCTTTGCGGGCCCATACGGAGGAGCCCGCCCTCGTCGATCCAGCCGATCGAGCCGCCGCCCGCACCGATGGTCACGATGTCGAGCATCGGCAGGGCGATGCGATAGCGGTTGATCTCGCCCTCGTTCGCGGTGATCGGCACGCCGTCGAGCACCATCGCGGCATCGAAGCTGGTGCCGCCCATGTCGACGGTGAGGCAGTTCTTCTGGCCGTGCGCCTCGGCGTAGCCGAGCCCCGCGACCGGGCCCGCGGCCGGCCCCGACAACAGCGTCATCGCCGCCGTGGTCTGCGCCGTCTCGGGCAGCACCACGCCGCCATTCGACTGCATGATCAAGAGCACGCCGGTGAAGCCGACTTGCGCCAGGCGCTTCATCAGCGCGTCGATGTACGAGCGCAGCTTGGGGCCATTGTATGAGTTCAGAACCGTCGTCGAGACGCGGTTATAGAAGCGGATCGAGGGCAAGAGCTCGGCCGAGACGGTGAGATAGGCGTCCGGCATCTCCTTTGCCACCAGCTCGCCCGCGGCCTTTTCGTGTTCGGGATTGGCAAAGGCGTTCATGAAGCAGATCGCCACCGCCTCGACGCCCTCCGCCTTGAAGGTCTCGATCGCTGCGCGGACATCGTCGAGTTCGAGCCCTTCGAGCTCGCGGCCCTTGCGGTCGAGCCGGCCGCGCACGCCGGCGCGCAGATAGCGCGGCACCAGGGGCGGAACGTTGGTATAGCGGTTGTTGTATTGCTCCTCGCGGATGCCGCGGCGCATCTCCAGCGCATCGCGCACGCCCTCGGTGGTGATGAGACCCGTCTTGGCGCCGGTGCGCGTCAAGGTCGCGTTGGTCGTCACCGTGGTGCCGTGCACGATCGTCTCAATGGTCGGCACGAAGGCTTCCAGCGTGCTGCCCGCCGCCTCGGCGATATCGGTCAGCCCGTTGATCAGGCCGATCGAGGGGTCCTTCGGCGTCGAAAGCGTTTTGAAGATTTGCGGTTCCGCGCCGTCCGCGACGACCAGAAAGTCGGTGAAGGTGCCGCCGACGTCGATGCCGATCTTGAGCGTCACGATGCCATCCCTTCCGGTTTTGTGGTGCGCAAGTCATGGCCGGTCTGCGCCAGCCTTGATGCGAATATATCACCGTATTGTTGGATATCAAACAATTTTTATTGTGCCCCGTATCAGCCCCCAAAGTAGCGCTGTGACTGGGAATCCGGCCCTGCTTGCAGTCGCGGGGAGGGCCCATTAGCGTGCAGACACAACCGGCCGCGTCGTTTGGCGGACCAAGGAGGGAGCAAGATTACGATGGCGGAGAAAAAAGTGCTGTTCGAGGCGCGCGAAGGGATCGCGCGCATCACGCTCAACCGGCCGGACGAAGCGAACCCGGTGGACGTCGAGGGCTTGAAGCTGCTGTTCGACTACGCGATCGAGATCGACGAGGATCCCAGCATCCGCGCCGTGCTGCTGACCGCGACCGGAAACTTCTTCTCGTCGGGCGGTGATCTGAAGTTCTTCCATGACAACGCCGCGCGCGTTGGCCAGGTGTTGAAGGAAGGCACGAGCTATCTCCACGCTGCCCAGTCGCGCTTCGCGCGCATGGCGCCGCCGGTGGTGGTGGCGATAAACGGCATCGCCGCGGGCGGCGGAGCGAGCCTCGCCTTCTGCGGCGATATCGTGCTGGCCGCGTCCTCGGCAACCTTCACCATGGGTTACACCGCCGCTGGGCTGTCGCCGGACGGATCGTCGACCTACTACCTGCCGCGCGTAGCCGGCCTTCGCCGGGCCCAGGAGCTGTTCCTCACCAACCGCCACTTCAGCGCCGATGAGGCTGCCGAATGGGGTTTGGTCACTCGGGTCGTGCCCGACGACACGCTGATGGAGGAGGCCGAGGCCTTGGTGGCGAAATTGGCCAAGGGTCCGACCCAGGCCTTCGGGTCGGTCAAATCGCTGCTGGCGGACACGTTCCAGAACTCGCTGGAGACCCAGATCGAGCTCGAGACCCGGCATATCGCGGCCAATGCGGTAGGGCATGACGGGATCGAGGGCATCGATGCCTTCGTCACGAAACGCAAACCCGGTTTCAAGGGGGCGCGATAAGGCGTGCTTCGGCGGAGGGAGTGCCCGTCATCCATCCTTCGAGGCCGCTCTTATCCTGAGGAGCCGCCGCTGACGGCGGAGCCTCGAAGGATGGAAGCCGGTCTCCGCACACTCGTTCGGGCTTATTCGGCGAAAATCCGGACGGCGGTCCGTTTTGTTGGACGCCAAACAAATCCTGGCTATGATGCGCTATGAGCGACCGGACCGAGCCACACCTCCCCACGCGCCGCGTCAACGGAGCGGATCGCACGCGCGCAATCGACTTCGGCGACCTTGATGCCTTCGTGGGCTTTCAGCTCCACCGCGCCCGCAATGTCGCGGCGTCGGTGTTGCATCGCCTGATCGCGCCCGAATTCGTTCCGGGGCATTTCCCGATCCTTTACCTGATCGGGCAAAATCCCGACCGTACCCAATCGGCGATCGCAAAGGCGGTGGGCCTCGATCGCTCTTCGCTGGTGCCGATCCTCAACCGGTTCGAGAAGAACGGCTGGGTCCGCCGCATTCCCTCGCAAGGCGACAAGCGCGCGCATGCCTTGCGCCTGACCCGCGCAGGCGAGCGCAAGGTCCGGGATCTCCACGACAAGGTGACCTCGATGGAGGATCGGATTTCGGACGCGCTGGGCGACGACGGCCAGAAAGCCATGCTCGAAATGTTGCGCCGAATTCAGGACGCATTCGACGCGGCGCGCTGAGTTGGTCGTTGCGGGCCAGCGCACCTGCACATCCCGACACATCTGAACATCCCGACATAGGTCCTTTGCTTCTGGGGGTACTTTGCTTCTGCCGGCCCGGTTGACCGAGGTCAAGGCGCGGCTGCGCGCGGCTTGATCAGATTGGGTAATGACGCCTGAATTGCTCGATCGTTATGGCGGGCCCGTGCCGCGCTACACGAGCTACCCGACCGCGCCGCATTTCTCCGCGGCGGTCGGCCCGGAGGTCTATCGTCAATGGCTTTCCGGGGCGGGTGGGGACGATCCGCTGTCGCTCTACGTCCATGTCCCGTTCTGCCGCACGCTCTGCTGGTTTTGCGGCTGCCACACACGGGCGGTGAACCGCTATTCGCCGGTCGAGGCCTATACCCGGGCGCTGGCCACAGAAGTGGCGCTGGTGTCAAAAGTGATCGGCCAGCGCGCGCCCGTTACGCATCTCCACTTCGGCGGTGGCACGCCGACGATCCTCACCTCGGCGGACTTCGCCGGCTTGATGGACGAATTCGGTGAACGCTTCCATCTTCTGCCCGAAGCCGAGATCAGCGTGGAGATCGATCCGCGCGGCATGAGCCGGCCGGAACTGCGCGGGCTTGCCGAGGCCGGCGTAACGCGGGTCAGCCTCGGCGTGCAGGATCTCGACCCGGCGGTCCAGCGTGCGGTCAACCGCATCCAGCCGCGCGAGCTTACCGAGCAGGTCATCGATTGGTGCCGGGCCTTGGGGATGGCCGGCGTCAATATCGATCTGATGTATGGATTGCCGCACCAGACGGTCGACGGCGTGGCCGCGACCGCGCAGGCGATCGCCGAGATGGCGCCGGACCGCATTGCCCTCTTCGGCTATGCCCACGTTCCCTGGATGAAGCCGAACCAGAAGCTGATCGACGAAGCCGCGCTGGGCGGCGCCTGGGAGCGCTGGCGGCAGGCGGAGGCGGCCGCCGAGGTGCTGGCGGCGGCCGGCTACCGGCCGATCGGGCTCGATCATTTCGCGCGCGACGACGATGCGCTGGCCCGCATGGAGGAAAAAGGCCGCCTGCGCCGAAACTTCCAGGGCTATACCGACGACCAGGCCCGCCTGTTGATCGGCTTCGGCGCCTCGTCGATCAGCGACCTGGGGCAAGGCTACGCCCAGAATGCGGCCGATGTGCGCGAATACATGGACACGGTCACCGGCGGCGGGCTGGCCACCGTCAAGGGCATCGCGCTCGATGCCGAGGACCGCCTGCGCCGCGCCGTGATCGAGCGCCTGATGTGCGATTTCGAGGTCGATTTGGGCGGGCTCGCAAGGTCGTATGGAATGACGCCGGATTGTTTTGCCACCGACAAGGCATCGCTCCACGCGCTGGTTGCCGACGGGCTGGTCGAGGTGGCGGGCGAGCATGTCAGCGTGGTCGAGGCCGGCCGGCCGCTGGTGCGGGTAGTCGCGGCAGCCTTCGATGCTTATCTCGGCCGCAGCGCCGCGCGGCATTCGCGCGCCGTTTGAACCGTTTCGCATACGCGCTCAATCAAAGTTGGCGTTCTCGATCAAAATTGGTCCATTTTGTCGCAGGTGCGCCTTTGCGATGGATGTTGGCAAGGCGGGACTGCGTATCTATTTTGCTGAACGTGACGCTGGCGGGAGAGCCCCTTCGGCGCATTTCTTGTGCGACGGCCGGGATTGTGCGGTTCCACGCCATCTCCCACCGATCGAGCCGGGTTATGCCGGCGCGATGAAGCACCGCAACGGGACTTATGTGACTATCGAACTTACGTGACTATGGCCTGCGACGAGTTTTGGACCGCGACCATGGTTGAGCAAAAGAGTTGAGCGAAAGGAGCTATCGGATGAGGTTTTTGATCGTGCTATTTGCCTCGCTGGCCATGACCGTGGCCGCGGGCTCGGCCTATTCGGCCGGCGATGCGGCGCGGGGCAAGAAGCAGTTCAGCCGCTGCAAGGCGTGCCATGCCGTCAAGGCGGGCAAGAACAAGATCGGCCCGTCTCTGCACGCCATCGTTGGCCGCAAGGCGGCGGACGCGAAGTACAAGTATTCCAAGGGCCTTAAGGCCGCCGGCGAGAAGGGCCTTGTCTGGACGGAAGCGAATTTGATGGAGTACCTGGAAGGTCCGACGAAGTTCCTGAAGAAGTATCTCGGGGCCAAGAAGGTCTCCAACAAGATGAAGAACAAGTTCAAGAAGAAATCGCTGCGCGAGAACATCATCGCCTATCTGGCGACGGTGAAATAACGCGCGCCAGCGGTTCGCGAAGAAAACGGGCGGGGCCGCATGGTCCCGCCCGTTTCGTTTGGTCCGGATGAGTGTTCAGATTTCGATCGTGCTGGCGCGGTTGCGGATCGCGCGCAGTACACTGCAGACCGTGAGCGACGAGGTCTTGGGGTTCTCCGCTAAAGGCTTGCCCCGCAACTCGACGGTTATGGCACCGAAGGCGCCTTCGGCCTCGATCAGGTGAATGTTGCCGCCAGCCTCCGGGTCGGCGACCAGCCGTACGGCGGTATCCGCAAAGCCCATGCCGGCAAGGGCTATCGTGGCCGCGACATTGGCGTTCTTGGGGTAGAGCCGCGCCGCCTCGTCGGCCGGACCGGCATAAAGCTCGGTTGCTCGCGTGAGCGCGTCGAGATCGGCGACTTTTTCGGCCGGCGAGCCCTTCCAGGCCTCCGGCGGTTTGCGCGAGGTGTAGCGCACATGGGCGAGCCCACCCTCGCGCGCGGCGGCGAGCGCGTCGATCCCGCCGATCGCACCGGGCGCGATCAAAAGCTTGGCGCCTCCCGACGCGGCCGCCGCATTGAGGCGTTCATAGAGGGCAGGGTCGGCGAGCGCACCGACGGACACGACAAGAAGGTCGAGGCCACGTGCCAGTGCGGCGACCCCGTGCTCGGCGAGGCCCGCATGTCCGGCCACCTCGACGACAAGCGCGGGCGGCGGCGCCGGGAGACCATCGATCGATCCCACAACCTGGGCGCTGGCGCCGATCTCATCTTGGACCGCGGCCACACGTTCGGGCCGCATGACGAGGGCCGAAATGCGGGCGTGTTCCGAGTTGACAAGGTGCGTGCGGACGTAGCGGCCAATGGCGCCGTGACCGATCAGGGCGATGTCGATCGCCGAGGTCATGCGTGCATCACATCTTGCCGGGGCCGGGAGGGTCGGCGACGGGCGGGCCGGCGAAGCGCTTTGCGTAGGGTCCGACCGCGTTCATGTCGATCTCGACGATGGCCGGTCCGTCTACCGCGAGCGCGCGGGCGAAGGCGTCTGCGAACCCTTCGGATTTGTCCACCCGCTCATGGGCCAGTCCGATCGAAGCGGCAAGAGCACCGAAATCAGGCGTCACCAGATCGGCATAGATGCGGCGGCCGTCATACTGCGCGTCCTGGATGTTGCGGATCACGCCATAGCCCTGATCGTTCATCAACACGAGCGCGATATCGGCTTTTTCCTGAACCGCGGTCGCCAGCTCGCCCAGGCCGAGTGCGAGCCCGCCATCGCCGACCAGCGCCACGGTCTTGCGCCCATCGTTACCGAGTGCGGCGCCGATCGCCATGGCAAGGCCCTGACCGATACCGCCGCCGAGTGGATGCACGCCCTGGCGCGGTCCGCTCAGATCGACGTAGCGGTTGCCCCAGGTGCTGTTCGAAACCGTGATGTCGCGGACCCAGGGCGCGTCCTCCGGCATGGCGGCACGCAGATCGTCGATGATCCGCGCATAGGGCCCGAAGCCGTCGCGCAGGTCTTCGACCGCCGCGGCCCTGGCGGCGGCGAGGTCGCCGGCGAAGCCCGGATCGATCGCGGGCCCGTTGCCCAGGCGCGCGATCAGCCCCCGAAGCGCCAGCGCCGCATCGCCCTGGACGAAGAGTGCGTTGTCGTAAGAGAGGCCGTCCTTGGCCGGATCGGCGTCGATACGGGCCATCGGACGGGGCAGGGCGAGTGTGTTCTTCAGCGTTTCGTTGCCGCGCAGGCGCGAGCCCACGGTGACCATCAGATCGACGCTTTGGTAAAACGCCGCCACCGGCGCCGACGCGTTGAAGGCGCCCAGGCTCAGCGGATGGGTCTCGGGCACGGCGCCGCGACCGTTGACGCTGGTGACGATGCCGATGCCCATGTCGGCGAGCGTGCGCGCCTCGGCCGCCGCGCCATGCGCACCGCCGCCGAGCCAGAACAGCGGACGCTTGGCGTTGCGCACCATATCGGCCAGCGTGTCGAGCGCGGCGGGACCGGGCACCGCAGCCGCAACCGCCGGCATGGCGATCGTCTTCGGCAGCGCGATCGCCGCGGCCTGGACGTCGATCGGGATTTCGACGCTGACCGGACCCGCGGGCGGGGCGAATGCGATCCTGACCGCCTCACGCAGGACGTCGAGGGCTTCTTCGGGCCGCGAAACGCGGAAGAATTTCTTGGAGATAGCGCGCAGCATCCCCGGCTGGTCAGGCGCCTCGTGGATATAGCCGCGGCCCTGGTCGAGAAACCCGGTCTCGATCTGACCGGTCAGATGGAGGAGCGGGGTGCCGGCGGTCAGCGCTTCAACGAGGCTGCCGGCGGCATTTCCCGCCGCAACGCCGGTCGAGGTCACGCCGACGCCGAGCCGGCCGGTCACCCGCGCGCAAGCATCGGCCATGTTGAGCGCGCCGGCCTCGCCGCGCGCCGGCACGAAGCGGATGCGCCCGCGCTGCGCGATCGCATCGAGGATCGGCATGTTGTGGATCGAGATGACGCCGAACGCGGTCTCGACCCCGCAGGTCTCCAGGAAGGCCGCGACGAGCGCGCCGACGGTCGTCGTGGTGGCTGAGTCTGGCGCGCCGTCTGCTGCGGCGGGTTTGGGCTGCTCGTTCATGGGATCCTTATCAACCCTGATAGCCCGGGTCGGGCAGGCCGGCCATCGACTTGCGGATTTCCGGTGAGGGCGGGCCGGCGGTGCCCCAGCGGTCCATCAGATGCGGCACGCGTTTCCACACCTGCGGCTCGTGCGTCGCTTCGTCGATCTGCTCGATCTCGGAAGTGTATTCGATGACGAAGTCGTTGGGGTCGCGAAAATAGGCAAAGACGTTGTTGCCGGGCCCGTGGCGCCCAATGCCCCAGGCGACCGGGACTTCGCTCGATTTCAGCCGGCCGATGCCGCGCATCTGGTCGTCGATCGACGGCATCTCGAAGGCGATGTGATTGAGCGAAGCGTGGTCGGCGCGGTTGAAGGCGATCGAATGGTGATCGGTGTTGCAGCGGATGAACACCATCTGGTTTTCGGACCAGTCGCTGACCCGGAAACCGAGCGCGCGCTCGTAGAACGCCAGGCAGGTTTCAAGCTGCGGCGTATTGAACACGACATGCGTGATCTTGCGTGGCGCCGCCGGCCGGTCGGGGGCCTCGGCGTAGCGGTCGACCCCGGCGGAAATGCGCAGGAGCCGGTTGTCGGGATCGACAACCGCGAAGCCTGTGCCGCCACCCGGTGTGTCATTGGGCCCGATCGGCTGGACGATCTTCGTGCCGTCCGCAACGAGTTGGTCGTGCAGCGCCGCAAGCCGCGCTTCGTCGGGCACGGCAAGTTCTATCCCGACGATGCCGCGCGTCTCGCGGTCGTGCAGCGCCAGGATGTGATGCTCGTGTCCGCTGCCGCGTAGGTAGACCGCGCCGTCCTCGCGGTGAACCGTCTCCAATGCCCAGCGCTCGGTATAAAATGCCTCGGTCTCGGTCAGATTGGGTCCGCCAAGCGCAATGCCGCGGAGCCGGGTAATGCTTGCCTGGGTCATCGTCGCGCTCGCTTTTTGTTGGCGCTCATAATTTGTCTGTGCTGGTCATTTCATTTTGTCGGAGCATCAGGCCGAACGCCGCGCGCCGCGATGGCCCAGCCATTCGGAGATTGTGGCCGCGGTCTCGACCACGGCGTCGCGGATCCGGGTTTCCAGATCGTCGCCGCTCAGAGTCGATTCCGGCGTGGTGATGTTGATCGCGGCGATGACACCGTCCTCGGCATCGAAGACCGGAGCGGCGACGCTGGCGATCCCGCGTTCGAAATTCGAGCGGCTGAGCACGTAGCCTTGTGCCCGGTCGCGGGCGAGCTGGGCGATGAGATCGTCGAGCGTGGTCGCGGTCGCCTTGCTGAAGGCCTCCAGCGACGTGTCCTTGAAGCGCGCGCGCACGTCCTCGGGCGAAAGCTGGGAGAGAATTGCACGGCCCATCGATGTCGCGTGGGCCGGCAGGCGCGAGCCGACCTGGATGTGGCTGGTTAGCGCCTTCTGGTCGGCATGGCGGGCGACATAGACGATCTCGGCGCCGTCGAGCACTGCCAGATGCGCCGAGCATTGGGTGCGGTCGCGCAAGGCCACCAGGTGCGGCTGGGCGATCTCGACAATCTCGATCGAGGCGAGGAAGGCAAAGCCGAGGCCGAGCACGCGGGGTCCGAGGCGGTAGGCCTTCGTCGTCTCGTCGCGCACCAGATAGCCGAGCTCGGCGAGCGTATAGGCGATCCGAAACGCCGAGGACCGCGTCAGGCCGACTGCGCGCGCGAGATCGGCCAGCGACAGCGCCGGCCGTTCGGCGGTGAAGGCCGCAAGCATGCCAAGCCCGCGCGCCAGACCCGGCACCATGTAGCGCTCGTCGGCGGCACCTTCGGCGCTCTTGACCGTGTTGTCGGCTGCGTCGGTCATGCGGCGGCGCGCTCCTGGTCGGCCAGGAAGTCGGAAAGCACGGCGTTGAAATGCTCCGGCGCCTCGACGTAGGGCAGATGGCCCAGCCCATCGAGCAGCACGAATCGGCCGTTCAACAGCGCATCGGCGACCCGGCGCCCGCCCTCGGGCGGAGTGACGATATCCTCCGAGCCGGTGAGAACGAGCGCCGGGGCATCGCAGCCCTTGAGGTCTTTGAGCAGGTTCCCTTGTGAAAGCGTGCGCGCGGCCTGGGCGTAACCGTCGGGGCGGACCTGACGCATCACCCCGCGCACCGCCGCGAGCACGTCCTCGCTGGCGCCGGGCCCGACCAACTTGGTTGCGCGGGCTTCCGCCATCTTAGCCGGGCCGTCATTGTAGACGCCGTCGAGGCGCGTCTTCAGCGACGCCTCGCGGGTCTCGGGGTCCGACTCGCCATGGCCGATTGCGGGGTCGGACAGCACCAGCGAGCGCACGCGGGTGCGGTAACGCCCCACAAAGGCGCCGGAAAAGAGCGAGCCCAGCGAGTTGCCCACCAGATGCGCGCTTTCGATGCCGAGCGCGTCGAGGAACGCCGCCAGCGCGTCGGCATAGGCCGCGGTGCCCGGCGTCTCGCCGTCAAGATCGCCCGAGCCTCCATAGCCGGGCGCGTCCCAGGCGATTGCCCGCCAATGCGCGCCGAAATGATCGAGCTGATGGCTCCAGCCGGCCGAGCCCGAGCCGATGCCGTGCAGGAAGACGACCGGTTCACCGGCGCCCGCCTCGCGGTAGCCGATGGTGAGCCCGCCGGCGTCGATCTGTTTCAGCTCATGGTCCGTCATGGTCCGCGTTTCCTCAGTTGAAGACGAAGCCGCCATTGACCGGCAGCAACTGGCCGGTGACGAAACCGGCGCCGTCCGACAGCAGGAAGACGACCGAGCCCACCACGTCGTCGGGGTCCTGGGCCCGCGACATGGCGCGGCCGTCGACATAGTGATCGTGGCGGTCCTGCGGCACGGTCTCCGTGGCTTCGACGCGGGTGAGACCGGGGGCGACGGCGTTCACGGCGATGTTGTCGGGCCCGAGCTCGCGGGCCAGCGCGCGGGTCATCGCGATCACCGCGCCCTTGCTGGAGACATAGTGCAGCAGCCGGGGTGCGCCCCAGAGCGCGGTGTCGGAGGCGATGTTGACGATGCGCGCGCCGCCCGCGGCCTTGCGCAGCAGCGGCGCGCAGGCCTTCACCGCCAGCCAGGTGCCGCGCACGTTTACCTGCATCACCCGGTCCCAGGTCTCGATATCGATCTCCTCGAAAGTCTTGCCGCCGATACCGGTGGCGATGGCGCCGTTGTTGACCAGCCCGTCGATCCGCCCGCAGCGCGCCTCGATGGTTGCCGCCATCGCTGAGACGCTGGTGGGGTCGCCCAGATCGACCGGCACGAAGAGCGTCTCGTAGCCGGCATGGCCGATCGCCTCGGCCGTATCGCGGCCCCACGCCTCGTTGATCTCGGCGATCACGACCATCTCGGCGCCGGCTTCCGCGCTGGCTTCGGCGAAGGCACGGCCGAGCCCGCGTCCCGCGCCGGTCACCACGATCACCTTGCCGTCGAGCTGGCCCAAAGTGCCCCGGTCTCCCCAATGTGCCTCGATCTTCTATGTTGCCTATTTCTTCGGGCGCTTGATCCGGGCCAGTGGATGGTCGGGTGGGTATGTCGGCGTGACCGGCTTGGGATTGCCCAGCATCACGCACATAAGGGCTTCTTCCTGACCGTCATTCACCAGGCCGCGATAGAGGCCCGGCGGAACCGAGATCAGATCGCGTTCCTTCAGAACCGTCTCGAAGCGCTCGCCGTCCTGTTCGACAAACAAGCTGATGCGCCCGCGCAGCATGAAGAAAACCTCCTCCACATCGTCATGGACATGGATCGGGCCTTCGCAGCCGGCGGGCAGCACCATCGTGGAAAAGGTGAAATGCTCGGCTGCTACAGTGTTGGCGTCCGATCCGATGCCGGTGCCGCCGGTGCCCATGTAGCGCATCTGCGCGCGCCGGTACTTGGGATCGTAATCGGCCTGGAACTTCAGCGCATCCCAATCATAGCGGCGGGTATCGTAGCGCGCGATCCGGCTTTCCACCCAGTCGCCGAGGCTCATCTCGTCCGGCTTGCCGCCGGCCGTTTCGTCATCTTTGAGGGCCGTCTGTGCGCTCATGATCGCGGTCTCCCTGATTGATCGAACTTGATAGCGCTGCTTTGGGTCTCGATCGGCTACTCGGCCGCGGCGGCTTCGCGCTCCAGCGCCGCCAGTGCCTCGAGCTGGGCCTTGGCTTCGGTCTCCAGGATACGGCGGATCCGCGCCATGCCCGTGTCGTGCTGATAAAGGAACTCCCGGTCGCGCGCGTCCGGCGTCATGTTTTCCAGAACGACCCGGTCCTGCTCCAGCACGTCCCAGTGCAGGCCCTCCAGCCGGTTGCGGTACATGAAGCGCCAAAGATCACGTTGCCAGCCTGACACTTTGCGATTGCGCCAGAAATAGACCTGGCATGTCGTCTCATCGATCGGCGTCACGCAGCCAACGATGCCGAACAGCCCGCCGGGGCCGGCCGACTTGCGGTAGGGGATGGCAAGGCGCAGAAAAAGCGCGCCCGTGTCGCTGAACTCCACCCAATCGAAATTGATGTCGCGCTGGGTTTCTTTTTCGAAGACCAGGCCCGTGGCGGTCTTGGAAACCTTCATGCTCGCCTGCTTGTCGCCCTCAGCCATCGAGTGCGACTGCGCGTGCAGGTAGGCGCCGTGCATCGGGTCCATGACGTTGTCGACCGCGTATCGGTAGTTGCATCGCCAGATCGCCGTGCACAGCATCGCGGCGTATTCGTCGGTGTTGGCGAGCTCCTCGGGCAATACGAGATCGACCGGCTCGGGATGGGTGGCATCGCCGAAGTAGGCAAAGACCGCGCCCTCGATTTCGCGCACCGGGTAGCTCACCACAGGTTTGGTGCCTTCCAGCGGGCAGCGCTCGACCGCCGGCACCGTCTTGACCTCGCCGTCGCCGCCGACCTCGATGCCGTGATACCAGCAAGCCAGCCGGTCGCCGAGGTTCCAGCCGAGCGAGAGCCGCGCGCCGCGATGCGGGCAGCGATCCTCGATCGCGTGCGGCGTCCCGTCCGCGTCGCGCCAGAGCGCGATGTTCTGGCCCAGGCGTGTCACGCCGATGGGTTGCGTGCCCACCTGCCAACTCGGCGCCACCGGATACCAGCGACTGCGCAAGCCTTGATTGACCAGCGCTTCGATCGCGTTCTTGTCGACTGTGGCTGCGGTCATAACGAACCTCGTTGCCTGATCAATTCGGGGATCATGTCGCGGGTCATACCCGCATCGCCACATCGCCGAAATCGCGCTGGGGCATGTAGCGCAGTACCCGGCGTTCGGCGAGGATGACAAGCGAATAGGCGATGATGCCGATGAGGGTCAGAAGGATGATGGCGGCGAAGACCGCGCCGGTATTGCCCTGACCCTCGCCCTGAACCAGAAGATAGCCGAGCCCGGTATTGCCGCCCACGAACTCGCCCACGGTGACGCCGATGACGGCGAGGGTGGAGCCAATGCGCAGGCCCGAGAATAGCGAGGGCATCGAGGCTGGGAATTCGATCTTCCAGAAGATCTGCCAGCGCGACGCCTTGAAAGAGCGCGCGAGGTTGATCAGCGCCGGGTCGACCGTGCGCACCGAAGTCAGCACATTGATCAGGATCGGGAAGAACACGATCAAGACCGCGACCAGGATCTTCGGCGTGATGTTGTAGCCGAACCACAGGATGAAGAGCGGCGCGAAGGCGACCTTGGGCGCGATCTGCAGAGCCAGGATATAGGGCGAGGCGATGATCTCCGTGGTCGGCGACATGCCGAGCAGATAGCCGATCACGGCACCCAGCAGGCAGCCCAGAACGAATCCGACCAGCACCTCGAAGCAGGTAATGCCGGTGTGCAGCAGCAGCTCGCTATTGTGATAAAGGTGCACGCCCTCGGAGATCACCAGCGAGAGGCGCGGAATGTTGTAGGGCGCGATGCCGAGCAGCACCGGTCCCCATTCCCAGCCGGCAATGAAAAGCACGAGAACTATGGCGCTCAGCCAGGTTTCCTTGCGATTGAAGCGGCCACGCATGCGTCCCATGGCGCCGGCCGTCCCCGGGGCCGCGGCCGCTGCGCCAATGGGGACGGGCGCCGGCTCGATCGTCGCCGCCGCGCAGCAGGTCGCCGCCGCGCAACTCCGCGCGGCGTCGGGACGGGGGACCGCGGGCGCGAGCGTACCGCTCTCTCGCGCGCCCATCACGCCGCCTCCAGATCGTCGCCGATGTGCAACAGGCTCATCAGCTTGGCGATGTAGTCGGCCATCTTGGCGTGACTGCGGCGCGCGATCGGCTTCTCGCGCCCGGGCATCTCGACCGCGATCTCCTCGATGATGCGGCCGGGGCGCGCGGACATCACCAGAACGCGGTCGGACAGCGCCACTGCTTCGACGAGGTCGTGGGTGATCAGGAAGGCGGTTTTGCCTTCGTCCTTCAGCGTGCGTGCGAGATCGGTCTGCAGGACCATCTTGGTCTGCGCGTCGAGGGCGGAGAAGGGCTCGTCGAGCAGCAGCACGTCGGGGTCCATCGCCATGGTGCGCGCCAGCGCCGCGCGTTGGCGCATGCCGCCGGAAAGCTGGTGGGGATAGGCGTTGGCGAATTCGCTCAAATGGTATTTGTCGATCAGGCGCAGCGCCACGGCGCGGCGGTTTTCCTTGGCGACGCCCTGGATTTCCTGACCCAGTTCGACGTTGTCGCGGATCGTGCGCCAAGGCAGCAGCAGGTCCTTTTGCAACATGAAGGCGACATGCGAGTTCGGGCCGTCGACCTGCTCGCCATCGACGAGCACCGTGCCCTCGTTGGGCCGGTCGAGCCCGGAGCCGAGATTGAGCAGGGTGCTCTTGCCGCAGCCGCTGGGCCCGATCAGCGAGACGACCTCGCCGTCCGCCAGCGCCAGCGAGACCTCCTCGACCGCGGTGATCACCGGATCCTGGCCGTTGCCGACGTTTCGGTTGCCGAAGCGCTTGGTCACGGCGCGGAATTCCAGCCGGGGCGTTGCCATCGGTGCCCTCCTGCTCCGGTCAGGTCCCGCCGCCGACCGGCTTGCCGTCGCCGAGCCGCGCCATCATCGAAGTGAACGAACTTTCGGTCCAGGGCTTGCCGTCGGGGTCGGCCGGTCCGCTATCATTGAGCCCGTCGATGATGGCGTCGAGCGCGTAAACCTCGCGGGTGAAGAGGACCTCGAGCGCATCGCCAAGCGCGTTCTCATAGTCGCTCGGCAGCGCCGGCCGGGTCTGCCAGCGGATCAGCCGTGGCTGACCGTAGCGCTCGATCGAGCTGGCATCGCCCTTGTTGGCGCCACTGCCAGTTCCGGGGCCAGTTCCGGGGCCAGTTCCAGCGCCAGTTCCAAAGGACCCGCCTTGGGACTCAGCTTGCTGGCCGCTACCTGCGGCAGGTGGCCCAAGATGGGGATTGAAGTCGGGCACGATCGCAACCCTCCCGAGGCTTGCCGCGGTGGCATCTCAGGCCGCCGATCCCGGCATGATAGTTTCGTATACAAAACGTATGTTCTTATACAAAACACACTATCAGCGCCTCGAGTGCGAATCAAGGGCCAAAAGCCAAGAACCGAAGAGCGGCGCTACAGCGACAGCGCCGGCCGGGTCGCTCAGGCGAGTTTCACGAAGATATCGTCGCCTTCGCGCTTGACCTCATAGACGGCAAGGTCGTCCTCGGCGGGCGGCGCCAGGCACTTGCCGGTCTTGATGTCGAACTTGGCGGCATGGAGCGGGCATTCGACCTGGCCGTCCTCCACGAAGCCGTCGGTGAGCAATGCGAAGGCATGGGGACAGACATTCTCGGTCGCCAGAAAGTCGTCGCCGAGCTTGAAAACCGCGATCATTTTATCGCCGATCTCCGCGGCCTTGGGTTCGTCCTCGCTAATCTCGCTTGCGCTCGCGACCTTGTGCCATTCTTCCGCCATCGCTCTCCCCATTTCTTGCTTCGGTTCAGGTTCGTGTCCCCGTAAGGATCGTGGGCAAGGATTACAGGTCGCGCGCCGCCGGGTAAACAGGGCAGCGGTGGCGCGCGGCCCGGCCATGCATGCACGAGCCAAGAGCGTTGATCGGGAGATGCACGCCTGATACGTTGTCTTGCATAGGAACTATTGTTTTGTATATCAAACATTCGGTCTGACGCTCAGCTTCGCGCTTCGTCGCCGATGCGGTAGAGTCGAGAAAGTGGGTCGATATAAAAAGTGGGTCGATATAGAGGATCGATGCGGGCGTGCGGGTCGCGCCTCCAACCAGATCAACGCCGTCGGCCGATGCGCCGACCAAGGCAGACAAGCAAGACGGAAAGGGAGAGTCTCAGCATGCTCAATCGACGGACGACGACAGCGGCGCGCCGGGCGCTCACGGGGGTTGCGGGCGCGGCGCTCGCCATAACCCTTGGTGCGGCTTCGACACATGCCGCGGAGAAAGTGACTTATCTGTTCCCCGCGCCGCCGATCCTGCCGGCCTTCGGGCCGATCCGGCTCGCCAAGGGCAAGGGCTACTACAAGGCCGAGGGCCTAGAAGTCGCCTTCCAGCGGGCCAAGGGCGGCGTCGATGTCGCCAAGCAGGTCGGCGCGGGCAATGCGCATCTCGGCGGCGGCCTCGCCGACGGGCCGATCATCGTGCGCGCCCAGGGCGTGCCGGTGCGCGCGGTTGCCTCCTTCGGTGGCCGCGGCTTCATGCAACTCGTCGTCCGCGCGGATAGCGGCATCAAGTCGCCCAAGGATCTGAAGGGCAAGACGATCTCGGTCATGTCCTACCAGGACACGACATTTTTCGCGCTGCGCGGCATGCTCGCGAGCCAGGGGCTGACGCTGAAGGACGTGAAGGCGATCGCGGTCGGCCCGCGCAACGTGTCGACCATGGTGATCCAGAACAAGGCCGTGGCCTGCGCCTGCGTGCC
>Ga0209633_10001706_pt1 | contig 22113 bp, 26 predicted proteins | sample Cruoilmetagenom1_FD_187290 | JGI IMG/M metagenome (GOLD analysis project Ga0209633, IMG submission 187290) | Oil polluted marine microbial communities from Coal Oil Point, Santa Barbara, California, USA - Sample 1 (SPAdes) (version 2) | ecosystem: Environmental > Aquatic > Marine > Oil seeps ... | reverse complement strand
CTAACGACTTGTTGCATTTTCTCTGCATATGGACGCGAAGCATCCATACGCTCTCTGGCGCGTCGCATTTTTGATGCCGCCACCATTTCCATGGCTTTGGTAATCTTTTTGGTATTTTGAATACTACCAATCTGTGAGCGTATTTCTTTAAGACCTGCCATAGTTACTCCCTATGCCTATCAAGCACGAATTTACCACGCACCTTTCGTTTTAAAGTCTTCAAGCGCACTAGTCATCTCGGCTGCAATTTCATCGCTATAATCGCCAGACTCATTCAAGCTATCAAGAAAATCTGTTTTTTCAGTTCGAACATATGAAAGCATTGCTGCTTCAAAGTCGCCGACTTTATTAACGTCAATATCATCCAAAAATCCTTCATTAGCTGCGAACAAAGAAAATGCAAGCTCACCTGTTTTCAATGGAGAATACTGCTTCTGCGTCATTAATGCCGTTACACGAGCACCACGTTCAAGTTGCTTTCTGGTCCCTTCATCAAGATCAGAGGCAAACTGTGAGAATGCCGCCAATTCACGATACTGAGCCAGATCAAGACGAATACCACCACCAAGCTTCTTGATGATTTTGGTCTGAGCAGCACCACCGACACGTGATACTGAAAGACCCGCATCAATCGCTGGGCGATTTCCTGAGTTAAATAAATCTGTATCAAGAAAGATTTGACCATCTGTAATTGAGATTACGTTTGTTGGTACAAATGCTGATACGTCACCTTCTTGAGTCTCGATGATTGGATAAGCAGTTAAAGAACCTGTTTTACCTTTCACTTTACCTTTGGTGTAACGCTCAACATATTCAGCATTTACGCGTGAAGAACGTTCTAACAAACGAGAATGCAAGAAGAAAACATCACCAGGATATGCTTCACGACCTGGAGGACGACGTAGCAACAAGGATACTTGACGATATGCCCAAGCCTGCTTAGTTAAATCATCATAAATAATTAAAGCATCTTCACCATTATCACGGAAGTACTCACCCATAGCACAACCAGCATAGGGTGCAAGGTATTGCATTGATGCCGGGTCAGAAGCGTTAGCAGCAACCACAATGGTATATTCCATTGCGCCAAACTCCTCCAGTTTGCGCACAACACCCGAAACAGATGAAGCCTTCTGGCCTACTGCAACATAAATACATTTAACGCCTTTACCTTTCTGATTGATAATGGCATCAATGGCAACAGCTGTTTTACCTGTCTGACGGTCGCCGATAATTAATTCACGTTGACCACGACCCACAGGAACCATTGAGTCTAGAGCCTTGATACCTGTTTCCATTGGCTCATCAACTGATTGACGTTCGATAACTCCAGGAGCCTGACGCTCAATTGGATTCATCGATGATGTATTCACCGGTCCTTTACCATCAATTGGCGCACCTAGTGAATCTACAACACGACCCATCAATTCCGGACCCACTGGAACATCAAGAATACGACCCGTACATTTTGCCGTATCACCTTCAGTAATACCTTTGTAGTCACCTAAAACTACCGAACCGACGGAGTCACGTTCAAGATTCAAAGCCAGACCGTAAGCACCATTTGAGAATTCAATCATCTCGCCTGACATTACATCTGACAAACCGTGTATACGCACAATACCATCCATAATGGACACGATAGTACCTTCTGTACGTGCTTCAGCATCTGTATCGAAGCCTTCAATTCGCTTCTTAATCAGATCACTGATTTCTGTGGGGTTAAGTTGCATACTTTTACCTTTTTTTAAATTTTCACTTAGTTATTTGTTTGTCATCACAGACGTCATTTTACCCAAACGTCCTTGAAGAGAACCATCAATTACCAAGTCGCCAGCTTTAATAATTGCACCACCTAATAGTGCCTTATCAACGCTAACCTTAAGTTTCACATCGCGTCCCAAACGCTTTTTAAGCGCTTTAGAAATTGCATCTTCTTCTGCTTTTGTAAGTTTTTTAGCTGCTGTTACAAGCGCCTCAACCGAGCCTTCTGCCTCATCTTTGAGTGTTTCATAAATAACACTCATTTCAGGCAATAATGACAAGCGATCATTCTCAGCCAACATCCTGACCAAATTCTGTGCTTGTTTATCGAGCTTATCATCACAAAGTTTTAGAAATGCATCTGCGCCTGCTTGTTTAGCCATTTTAGGGTTTGCGAGTAATGCCTTTACTTCTTCATTACTTGCAACAGCACCCATGAAACCAAGTGATTCTGACCATGCAGTCAAACTACCTGCCTTTTCAGCTGTTTCAAACACAGCACGTGCATATGGACGAGCAGCTGTAGTTAAATCAGACATAGTATCTTACCTATTCACTCTAGATTTGCGCAATCAGTTCTTTAAGTGCCGCTTTATGCGCACTTGCATCAACTTCTTTACCAAGAATCTTGGATGCTCCGGAAACTGCCAACTCTGACACCTGAACACGCAAAGAATCTTTAGCACGATTTACTTCTTGATCGATCTCAGCTTGAGCACCCGCCATGATGCGGTCAGCCTCTTCAACGGCTTTGCCTTTGGCTTCTTCAATCATTTGAGTATCACGTGTCTTTGCCTGGGCAATTATCTCAGCGGCTTCTACTTTCGCTTTCTTAATCTCTTGCAAAGCCAACTCTTTTGCTGTTTCCTGATCTTTCAGCCCTTTTTCAGAAGCAGCAAGACCATCTGCAATTTTTGCCTTGCGCTCTTCCAGAACCCCAACTATAGGCCCCCAGACAAATTTCGTCGTGAACCAAACAAAAATGGCAAAAACAACCATCTCCAGCAATAATGTTAGGTTAATATTCATTATCTAAACCTTCAAATAAATAAATTTAAGCAACTGCAAATAGAATGTACATTGCAAGACCAACTGCAATCATTGGTACCGCATCAACTAGTCCCATAACAATAAAGAACTGAGTACGAAGCATTGGAATTAATTCTGGTTGACGAGTCGCCCCTTCCAGAAATTTACTACCCAAAACACCGATACCAACAGCAGCACCAAGTGCACCAAGACCCATCATGATTGCACCTGCAATGTAAAGTAATCCAGTTTCCATTATAAAATCCTCTTTAAAAATTAAAAAATATATTTGTTAATCTGTTTAATGATCATGAACCTGATGCGCCATTTCCATATAAACAACAGTCAATGTCATAAATATAAACGCTTGCAAAGTAACAATCAGAATATGGAAGATTGCCCAAACTAATTGCAAGCCACCGCCAAAAACAGCCATCACTGGACCAGCTGTAAGCATTAATGCTATCAAGATAAAAATCATCTCTCCCGCATACATATTTCCAAACAGTCGTAGCGCCAATGAAATAGGTTTAGATATTAACGACACGAACTCCAGAAAAAAGTTAATTGGAATCAAAATAATTTTAACAATCAAGTTCTTTGACTCGAACGGATGTAACGTCAGTTCCCCAGCAAACCCCCCGAAGCCTTTATTCTTAATTGAGTAATATAACACCAATGCAAAGACACTAAGCGCCATAGCAAATGTTACATTAGGATCAGTTGATGGAACTACTTTCTGGAAATGGGCTATCCCAAGCTTATCCAGCACCCAGGGAATCAAATCCACAGGTACTAAATCCATAATATTCATCAAAAACACCCATACAAAGACAGTAAGTGCCAATGGAGCCACTAACTTATTTTGACCTGTAAATGAATCACGGACACTGTTATCTACAAACTCGACAATCCACTCAACAAAATTCTGCATCTTTCCGGGTACGCCAGCAGAAACTTTTTTTGCAACACGTGAAAAATAGAACAGAAAAACGGCACCCAGAAAAATCGACCACAACATAGAATCAACATGCACTGCCCAAAAACCCATCTCTTTAGCTTCTTCAGCAGAGTGAGCAATGCCCCAGTGCCCATCTGGAAAACGACCGTAAGTCAGATTCGCCAAATGATGTCTAATATATTCGGTTGAGGTTAGTGTACCCGCTGCCATATTTATATCTACCTAATTATCTAATCGAGACCTATTCAAGACCAAACTCTCATTCGATCGTCTCTATTCACTTCCCAACCAAGGCATAAAATATGCTAGTTGGGCAACTCCAAACACTGCCAACAAGGGCTTTGCATTTAAATCAAGAAGAGCCAGACCAATGCCTAAGCCCAACAAAACAAACACATACCTCTGTATAACACCAATATAAAGCAATGCCATTATCTGTCCGGAACCTTCACTCGCTGAATCCATCGCTTTTATAGTACGACGAAATAAAATCAAAGAGCTAAAGAGAGCAATTCCTCCTCCATAAGCTGCCGACAAAGCATCAAAACTGCTCATATAATAGTACGAAAAACCTGTCCCTGCCAAAATCAATAGTGTTTGAATCCACAATAAACTATGCATGATTTTACTACCATCTATTTCGAACAGTTTCGAACCGCGCGAATTCTAGCATCACGCTTTCTCACACTCAACTAAACAAACAGAATAAATTAGTAATTTTGTATATTTTAATATTAATTATCAAATTAGTTACGGCTGTCATAAAAAACAACTATAATCTTAATAAAAAAATACAACAAAATCCCGAAAAAATCGGCAGCTAAATCAAGTATCGAGAAAGAACGAAAAGGTGTAAAGTATTGTAATACTTCAATTCCTGCGCCATACAACAATAATGGTAATCCTTTCCATAGCCAGAATGGGTGACGAGAACTCGTCAAGTCCATCAAGAAAGCAAAACCAAAAAAGACTACAACATGAATTAATTTATCATTAATAGAAATGCCAGATGGAAAATCCAGCTTTACCGTGGCTACCCAAACCCCTAATAACATTAGGGTTAAAACAATGGTGCGCGTACTAAACTTAAATACAGCGATTTGCCGCAAATGGCGAACCCAAAGAATTAGTTTATGCATTTACACCCAACCTAATAAAAAACTGAAACGAATAGTATCCATATTAACTACAAATTTCTATTACTAATCCGTTACAATGCCACCCATGGATGTATCCCACATATTAGACGAACTAAACAAGCCCCAGCGTGAAGCAGTCTCGGCAGATCCAATCCCGCAACTTATTCTGGCAGGTGCAGGAAGTGGCAAAACACGCGTTCTGGTACATCGTATTGCCTGGCTGATTCAGGTTATGCAGATTTCACCTTTCGCCATTTTAGCCGTCACTTTTACCAATAAAGCCGCTGCCGAAATGCGTGGGCGCATTGAAGGCTTGCTAGGTTCGCCCGTGGGTGGCATGTGGGTCGGCACCTTTCATGGTTTGTCGCATCGCTTATTACGTCGTCATTGGCAGGAAGCCCAACTACCGCAGAACTTTCAGATACTCGATTCAGATGACCAGTTACGTCTGGTTAAACGTGTTATGCGCGGCCTACAACTGGATGAAAAACTCTGGCCTGCCAAGCAATCCCAGTGGTTTATTAACAACCGCAAAGATGAAGGCGTTCGCCCCCAACACATAGAGGACAAAGGCGATCCTACCACACGACAATTAATTGAGATTTATAGCCAATACGAAGAAGCCTGCCAACGTGCCGGAGTCGTTGATTTTGCCGAGCTCTTATTACGCTCCCTTGAACTACTGCACGATAATGCCGAAATCCTGCTTCATTACCAAAAACGTTTTCAGCATATTCTGGTGGATGAGTTTCAGGATACCAACACGCTACAATACGCATGGATTCGATTGCTCGCGGGTAATAGCATTCCACCTTTTGTAGTGGGTGACGATGACCAATCCATATACGGCTGGCGTGGCGCAAAGATAGAACACATCCAGAATTTCTCACGTGATTTTTCACATACCCAAACCATTAAACTTGAGCAAAATTATCGTTCTTCTGGCAATATACTCAAAGCCGCCAACGCCGTTATTGATAATAATCAGGGACGCTTAGGCAAAAACCTGTGGACAGCTGATGGCGATGGTGAGCAAATCCATCTTTATGCCGCCTACAATGAACTCGATGAAGCCACTTACGTCACATCTCGCATCCAGCAATGGGTGAGCCATGGAAACTCTCATCAGGACATCGCTATCCTGTATCGTTCCAATGCACAGTCACGTGTTTTTGAAAGTATCCTTAATGAAAATGCTATCGCCTACCGGGTTTACGGCGGGCAACGCTTTTTCGAGCGCGCCGAGATCAAAGATGCATTAGCATATTTACGACTATGCTCCAACCGCCATGATGATCCATCCTTTGAGCGTGTTATTAATCAGCCAACACGAGGCATAGGCGATAAAACCGTTGGCATTATTCGAGAACATGCACGCAACTCAAGCACATCAATGTGGCTATCAACTCAGACTTTACTTGAAAATTCAGTTTTTACCGCACGCGCAGGAACAGCCATCTCAGGCTTTGTTAAATTAATAAACAACATGGCAAATGACATCAATGATTTACCACTGGATGAACAGGTTGATCACGTTATCGAAGCATCAAAACTCAAAGATCACTATTTAAAAAAGGAGAAAGGCGACGCAGGACAAGCGCGCATCGAAAACCTCAATGAATTAATCTCGGCAGCACAAGGCTTCACCTATAAACCGGAAGAAGAGCATGCAGATATGGACTTCCTAACTGCTTTTTTAGCGCATGCCTCTCTTGAAGCAGGAGAAGGACAGGGGCAAGCAGGCGACGATTGCGTTCAACTTATGACATTGCACTCTGCAAAAGGGCTAGAATTTCCATTGGTGTTTCTGGTTGGACTAGAAGAAGGGCTATTTCCGCATCAAATGTCCAGAGAAGAACCCGGCAGAATGGAAGAAGAACGTCGCCTCTGTTACGTCGGTATTACGCGGGCAGAAAAACAGCTAGTTATCTGTTACGCAGAACAACGCAGGCTCTATGGAAATACTATGTACGGTGTACCCTCGCGCTTCCTCAAGGAAATTCCTGACTCATTAATTGAAGAAATTCGACCTAAAGTTAAAACCTACAATAATAATAACTGGCAATCAAATTACCAAAGAGAAACCAAACCACGCCCCTCTGTAAGAACCAATGAGACAGGCATGACAATTGGGGCACGAGTTTCACACGCTAAATTTGGCGAAGGAACTATCACCGATGTTGAAGGCGCAGGTTCTCAGGCACGGGTGCAAGTTAATTTTGACTCTGAAGGTAGCAAGTGGCTAGTATTAAGTTACGCGAAGCTTGAGTCGCTTTAGATTTAACAATTAGTCTGATTTTAGATAAAAATCCATGCTCTTTTTTTCACATGACACCCCCCGTGTTTTTAGTATCAGCCAGTATTTAATCCTGAAATCGCTGATGTTGTAATGGGAAATGCATTCCGATAGCGTCGAAATCACGGTCATCATGAATCAAGAATACCCGCTGTTCTATTGCAATTTGAGCGATACAACAATCTATTGGACTTCTTACGGTAAGCCCTTTTTTACGCAGCTCATAAAATATTCGAGCGGCTGCCTGCCATGTTGTTGGAAGTGTTTCTAAATAATCTTGTCCATCAAGGTATTCACTCAGTTTCAACCATTCTTTTTCATTGCTACAACCTTGCAATAATTCAAGTTGCTGGAAACGTGTTAAAACAACATCGCGCCCACCAATTACTTGTCGGAGCTTCTTTGCATAACTTTTAGCTTTGTTTTTACCTAAAATATTAATCCAGATAGAAGTGTCAATCAGAATCATACTTTGCACTTTCCTCAGCAACAGCTCTTAATTCCCTGCTGGACTTATAATCATAGCCATCAACAAATTCAAATTGCCCTGCTAAGTCAAACAAATCTTTCTTCTTCTTGCTGTGAATAAGTTCACGTAAGGCAACATCTACTAACTCACGCTTGGTAGTGATTCCGGTAAGCATGGTTGCCTCACGGACTAGATCTTCATTTAAAACTATATTTGTTCTCATTACGTGGTACCACATACACATTGATAGGTGTATTATACATCGCTACAGATGGGAATAGTAAATAATCTGACAACTTGATACAAATTTAACTTGACCAATAGATTCTTACCAAACTGAACTGAGAGTTTCTTATTTAGCTATTGGTTCACGCTACAAGTCACTTTCTTGTCAACAGCTACAAGAAAGTAACCAAAGAAATGCCTCCTTGATAAACAAGCCGCAAGCGGTTACCTCCTACTCAAAATTTGACGAGGTTTTAGAACTCGCCCCTATGATTTAATCAAAGTATTATTGATTATTTTACTCATTTTGGTTCTGAAATTATTCCATTCTTTTGAGTCCCACTCGTTGTCCACTAGACATTTTTTATAAGCATTTAGGTTGGACTTTAATTTTTTTCCAAAAAGATAGGCATCGATTACTCTATTTTCTTTATCGACTAATGTACATCCAATTCTTGTAATCTTCCAACCACCTGTAGTTTCCCCTTGATGCAAGATTCCACACCTTATATGATCGTATATTTCTGCTCCTTTGTTATTTAACTCTTCAAAGTCAGAATTATCAGTAAAAAATTGCTTAAAAGCTTTATTAGATTTTCTATTTGAATCTCCCCAGCCATTTTTAAATGATTGTAGAGTTTCTATGAGCAAACAATAATTTGCCATCATAGAAAAGCCGTTTTTCTGTTTATAAGTACTTCCATGCTCTTCAAAAGGGTTGATATATCTACTACTTAACCTTTCAAAAATAAATTTAGCTAACGCATCTTTATCCTTATTAAGGATAAGTTTTTGATATTCAGAGACAGTTACTACCTTCTCAGTATCACCATCAAAATATCTAGCTAATTCAACAACACCATTACTTTCCATCGCTGTTTATTATCCTTTTTTACTAGCAGCTCATTGGCACCCTGCATGAATACCAAAAAATGTACAATCTCCTCCTCCGTCACCAACAAAAAATGAAAGCAGATATAGAAATAATATAATTAAAAAAAACATTATGGTCTTTGCAATTAGCTGAAAAAACCTGTCTTTTCTTTTTCCTTTTTTATATTCAGGAGTTGCCTCTATTTTGATAGCCTCAAACGTAGCTTCACAATTTTTAATAACACTCTCACACTCATCAATATAAAGATAAACTGGATGATGTTTATTCCAATTAAAACTATTATCACCATTACTAATCACTTCTGTTACATCATGTCTAGTTCGATGAGCATAAGTATTTACCTTTAGTACGTAATCATAAGGCTTGAATTGTGAATAAAAACCCAGAAGTTTCTTCTCTTTATCAATTGTATTTTGACAATTTTCAATTGTTCGCCAGTTGTATTCTGACATTCTTATTTCCTCATTAAGTCTAAGAAGAAGAAAAGTAATACGATACCATAATCTGGATAATTAGAATAATTAGGGCAGAGATTCGCACTGTTTCTCACCCCTTCAAAAGCAACGAGCATCGCAAGAAATAATGGATCAGGATGAAGGTTGTTTGAGCGAGGTACGAGTGAGTTCCCTTCATCCCCATTATTGCTGAGGAGCACAGTGAACCCGTAGGGTGCTTTTACGGGGCGGCTTTCTTTTGGTTACTTTTCTGTAGCTGTTGACAGAAAAGTAACTCGGAGCCGATAACCAACAATCAGAAGAGAAGCCCACAACCAGCAAGCTACGAAAACCCCACTCAAATCATAAAATAACTCCCTCAACTAGAGCTAATAGAAAAAACTGGAGGGGGTGCCATACAAATAAAATGACTTTTTCTCAATATTCTCTACGCTATAAAAGCAGATTATGAATTAAGTCTCTCAAAACTCATTTTCTTCTTTAACTGAATACGAACCACCACCCCAAACAAAAGCAGCAAAGCCCCCCATGCCAGCACTGGCGGCACAATATCATGGCTATGTGCTATTTGTGTTTGCACATCGACATTCCATATTCCTGCTAGATAATCCACAATCAGCCCAGTTAGAATCGCTACTACCCCTACTCCTGTTAAATAAGCAATTAATGAACGCCTGCCCAGCTCCTTGCCGAAGACTCCCAATGTGGAAATATTAGTCGCTGGTCCTGCCATGAGAAACACCATCGCTGTGCCAGGAGATATACCTGCTAACAATAATCCGGCGGCGATGGGTGTTGATGCAGTAGCGCAAACGTACATGGGTATCCCAATCACTAACATCATTAACATTGCGGGTAGACCACTTCCCCATTCTGCGAGAAAAGTAACGGGAACAAATGTTTTTACCAGCGCGGCAAAAACCAAGCCAATAGCTAACCAAAACAATACTTTATCGAATAAGTCTGTAAATGAATATACGATTCCATCCCATGCTGTTTGCATGAACCCTATTGGCTCTAGAGGTTCTTCTGATTCACTACTACAACATGAGCTAGTTTCTTCTGTGGCAGCTTCGGAGCTACAACAAGAACTTACTTCTTCTTTTGGTGTTTTAGCACTGCAACATGTTGTTTTTTCAGTTAATTCTACTTTTTCAGAACTACAGCAAGATGCTTCTTCAACGGGCTGATCTTTACTTGAGCAACAACTATTCTCGACTGAACTAGCTGCCAAAGCCGCCATACCAGAAACCGAAGTATTCGCTTCAGATCGCCCCACTAATAGGCCCGCAACAATCGCCGAAGTAATCGCCGAAATGGGCCGCACAATCGCCATAAAGGGCCCAAGCAATGCATAGGAGATTGATACTGAATCAATACCTGTTTCTGGCGTTGAAACCAAAAAAGAAACGGTTGCAGGTTTTGATGCACCCGCACGTCGAAGTCCTAGTGCAGCGGGAATCACCCCACAGGAACACAATGGCAAAGGTGCGCCAAATAGAGCAGCCTTTACAACTGAGGGGAAACCATTGCCACTTAAGTGTTTTTGCAAAAGCGAGTTGGGAATCAAAGATTTAATCAGGCCGCCAATAACTAAGCCCAGCACCAACCAGGGCGCAGCTTCCAGCGATAATTCCAATAAATTCTTTAAAAAATCAATCACATTCAATCTCCGTCCAGTGAATTCAAAATTGTACAGGAAGTGGCTGGTTCTAGCCCTCCGCAACAGGCATCTACTACTTTTTGCAAGGCATTATGCATATTCTCTAACTCTTTAATTTTGCATCCTATTTGTTCTAGTTTTTGCTCTGCAATAAATTTCACCTCACCACAACTATGCTGATCACGATCAACCCGCAGCGTTAATAATTCTGTGATTTCCTTTAGTGAAAAACCTACAGATTTCGCTTGCTTGATAAAGTTTAATTGCTTCAATGACTCCTGATCATAGTGACGATAGCCAGAATCACTACGCGAGACAGGTTCTAACAAGCCCTGCTTTTCATAATAACGTAAAGTTTCAACCTGAAAACCCGTGTGTTTTGATAGCTCACCAATTCGCATAATGCATTCCTGTTATCAGAGTAACTTAAATGACTCCAGTATAAACCCTATAGTTAGCTATAGAGTCAAATACTATCAACTAAATCATCGGAAAATACTAGACTATACTTATTAACATCTTTAGAGACTTTAATAAGGAGAACCTGATTAAGTCGATTAAATTTAAGCGCAGAAAAAACTATCGCAATTTTTCACGAAGTGAGCTGGAATGGTTGTTCTCTTGTAGCGATCTTCGTGGAAAATATCGGCGGTTTTAGCAAGCTTAAAATAATTGGACTTGATCAGGATTTCCTTAAGGAATAGTGAAATACGGTGAAAACCTCTTCCGTGCTACAAAATTTATCCAGTGATGATTTTGATATTCTTTGTGCCCACACTATTGAGCGCCACTTCACTGATAATGAAGTTATTTTCAAGGAAGGTGATTCTGCCACTGAATTTTTCTTTGTTAAATCCGGAGAGATCTCTATTCACATCCAGAAATATCATCGCGAAGAAGATATTGCCAATATCTATCAGGGCGAATGTTTCGGTGAGATGGCTATTCTCAATAATACTCGTCGAACCGCATCAGCCAAGGCACTTCAAGACACAACACTACTTTGTCTAGATAAAAAAATATTTAATTCCGTGATTCAAAGCCACCCCAATATTGGCAAAAAGATACATGCCTTAATTATAAAACGTAATGAAGAACTGGCCCTCAAGGAAAGCATTCTGGATTCTAGCGGCTTTCAAACTGCGGGGGTTCATTTGAGCATAAAAGGTGACCCGTCTTTAAGAGAAACTGTTTTTGACCGAGAACGCTACGAGAGCCTGGTTGATAAAATTCTACCTGAACTCATCCCTAATATTGAAACCATATTACTTAAACGAAATGTCTATAGAATCAATATAAACTTTAATAGCGGTGAAGTTGAAATCTATACTATTTTTAATCCTTTTACCCCGGAGACTCACGCTGCCAACAGACTAACTTCACACTCCTATCTTGATCGGCACTTTCCTATGATTGCTTATGATGAAAAGGCTAAAATCATTAAAAGAGTGTTTACATTGCTAGCTCAAGATCCTTATCTAAATAAACTATCATCGCACTGGCAGAATCTGTTTTTTAATCCATTAAAAGACTGGGAACCTGTTGCTATTGAAAAAATCACGCATGCACTATCCCAACTCCGTATACTTCGAAGCCTGGAAAATTACTATTTACGTAACTTTGGAATTAACACCGTCCAAGACGTGATCCGGATGCAATTTAACTGCGACGGTACCCATATTGTTAATAACGAAGATTATCAAAACTTTCTTAGGGAAAATATCTAAGTTGTTTCACATCCTCATGGAGGTTGTGAAAGTATTCTGGAACGAAAGAAAAATATGGAAAAATTGTTCAGATTTTGTACAAAAAAGAAGCGAATAGTGCGCTATTTGCTGAGTTTTTAAGAAAAATTTGTGCAATTTTAACTATTTTTAAGAGTTCCACGAATACTTTCACAGCCTCATGGCACCCCCCCCAGTTTTTTAATGAGCTTGCCGTTTTGTTATTTAAAACGGACAACTCAGTTATTAGAGTGAAACCGTTTGCATCAGAGAAACATTAGCTTAGTTCAGTCGGGATTAAGTCGCTCGTTGTTATAATTGCTGACAATAAGAATAATAACAGTCCCAGAACCCATGAGAATTCTAAAACAGGTCGCTTGCCTGCTAATCTGCCTTTTTTCAATAACAGCTTCACTTTCTGCACTAGCGCTTGAAAATCGTCTTTCGCCATTAGGAATTAATACCAATGAGGTTATGGATATTAATTCCAGCGTACCCTTTGTTGATTTATTCAAACTTGCATCATCTTTTGATGAAGCCCGCCCGTGGTTAACCAAGGGTAATATTCGATATGATGAACATGGTTGGCCGTCGAATCTAAATGGGGGGCAAGCAGGCACTCGTTTTATTAATAACTTACCAGCAGTTTCACTACCACAAGGCATTTATACGGTCTTATATCAAGGTCGTGGCAAAATTAAATATGGTGGCAATGTACGCTTGTTACGCTCTTATAGTGGTAAAGACTTGATTCAACTAAAACCAAATCATGAACGCCGCATTACAGCCACACTGACCATTGTCGAAAGTGACATGAAAGATTATTTACGAGATATTCGTATCATTATGCCAGGTGGTATCTGCAAAGATTCACCTAATGTTCGGGTAAAACACGCCAATGAATGCGGACATAAACCTTTCCTCTCCTTTGTTTCAAATCATCCAAAAATTCTTTTTAACCCGGACTATCTTGATTTTATGAAAGATTTCCGAGTTATCCGCTTTATGAATATGTCTGGTATTACACGCAATAATCTCTCTGAATGGGAGAAGCGACCTAAAATGACAGATGCTACCTGGGGTGGTAAAGAAGGCGTTCGTGGCGCACCCATTGAAGTTATGGTTGCACTCGCCAATGCAGTTAAAGCCGACCCTTGGTTTAACCTGCCTCATCGTGCCGATAATAATTTTGTACTGCAAATGGCGCGTTATGTAAAAACCAATCTAAAACCGGGTTTGAAAAGTTATATTGAATACACCAATGAAGCCTGGAATGGTTTATTCACACAGGCGCATTTTGTAAAAGATCAAGGTGTTCACCTAGGGCTTGATGCAAATAGAACGTACGCGGGCTTTAAATATTATTCACGTCGCAGCGTCGAGATTTTTAAAATTTGGGAAAGAGAATTTGGCAATACCCATCGACTGGTAAGAGTAATGGGCGGCATGGCAACTAATGTACCCATGACTCATATGGTTCTCGGCTTTGAAGATGCTTTCAGACATGTTGACGCACTGGCAGTTGCGCCCTATTTTCATGCGGATCAAAAAGCACAAAAAAGTGTACGCAGTGTGAATGAGTTATTCGCATTATTGAAATCACCGCAAAATAAATATTCCATTCCAAGCACTATAAAAGTTCTTAAAAGACAGTCAGTTGCTTTAAAGCGCTATGGCATCGACATGATTGCCTATGAAGGCGGACAACATCTGGTTGCCTATAAAACGCATTCACATAAAGAAGGCACTAACCCGATCCTGATACAGGCAAATAAAGACAAGCGCATGGCGAATCTTTATTATCAATTTTTACAAGGCTGGAAAGATGCCGGCGGAAAACTGTTTGTAGCATTCTCCGCACCCAGAGAATACAACCATATTGGAAGCTGGGGCATTAAGGAATACATCACACAATCCGTCAATGATGCACCAAAATATCAAGGCTTGATGTACTTTAAGAAAAATAACCGCTGCTGGTGGACTAACTGCGCCACAACCCGACCTATTGCTCGTATGCGTAAACCTGACTTTAACCCAGCTGCAAGCGTGATGGCAAGACGATTTAAACCCGCATTACCAAGAGTAAAACCAACGGTGGTATTGGCAACTACAGAAGATCCTAAAGTTAGGCTCAGAAGTTTTCTGGATAACTAATGACCTTATAAATCAATTGGCACCCCCCCGGGTTTTTAGCATCAGCGGGATATATAGCTTCAGTATTCAGACTATCAACCATCTATCTTAGCTTTCTTGAATTGAATAATAACCTTTAATAAAATTAAATAATGAAATCACCAGAATGGGCATTCGTAGATTTAGAGAACATCGGTTCACTTAATAAAATATCAATACCAAAGTATGATGTTGTCTATGTCTTTGTTGGGGCAAAACAATCTGGAATTTCACTTATTCCTGAATCTTCTGAAAGATTTACTGACATAAAAATCTTAAAGCTTGAAGACATTTCAAAAAATAACTTAGACTTTCATCTTACTTATTATCTTGGTCAGCTAGACTCTAAAGCGAAAAAAGAAGTGACTTTCACAATTATCTCTAATGATGCCGGATTTGATAACTTAATCACACATATTAATAAAACTGGAAGAAAATGTGTCCGATTAAAAGTTGAACATAAAGAAGATATTGTGACTAAGGAGATTTTATTGGGTCTTTTAAGTAGGGATATTAAAAAAACACCAAAAACAGAGCAATCTCTCAAAAACTATATAAAATCACATTTAGGTAACAACAACTCTAATAAAAAGATAGAGACAACATACAACTCTGTTGTTAAAAATAAAAAAATTGCAAATCGAATCAAATCAATTTAATCACCCATGCTAGCAAAGTAGATACTTGGCACCGCCCGGGTTTTGAATGATAGCTCGTTAGTTTTTTTAACGACTGCTAGAATTTATGCAAAGCTCAGCATCAGCTTAAGAATCTCTAATCAAGTGCTTGTGCTATATTTAAATTTCAATACAAGAATAAGGGGGCAGCGTGAGTAACTTTATTTTAGTTTCAATTATTGGATCGGTTGTTTTAACCATTCTTATCAATATTTTGCCACTGATATTTCCAAATGGCGCTGCCAAAATACAACAAAAAATCGAAGAAAATGCAAAACGCGCGATTCAACAACATGAAGATGATAATCAGCCGCGAGTTAAAGTTTTCTTTCCCTGGAAAGCAATGCTAATTATTTCGATTGTGCTAACCGTGCTGGTCAATCTTATAGCCATGTTTGCGCGTTAACCACATACTTCTTTAAATGAAAAAAAGTTACGCACATAAAATAAGAGAAGAAGCCATTGCGATTGCCATTTTTATTGCTGTGATATGGATTGTTTTTGGACTTGATCGGTTCTTACCTTTAGAACAACTAGGGCTAATTCCAAGAAAGTTCAGTGGTTTAATTGGCATTATCAGCATGACATTTCTGCATATCGATTTAGGCCATATTATTGGCAATACCCTACCGCTGACTACACTTCTCGCGTTACTTGCAGGATCTCGCGCAGATAGTCGTAAGGTTGTGGTGCTAGTGACCGTGCTTGGCGGGATTCTGCTGTGGCTATTCGGACGTGATTCAATCCATATCGGCGCCAGCTTACTCATCTTTGGCCTTGCCAGTTTTTTAGTCGTTTCAGGCTTACTTGAAAAACGCACCGTACCCATGGTGATTAGCGTTTTTGTGGCACTTTTTTATGGAACAACCATGCTCAGCGGTATTTCACCCTGGCAAACAGGTGTTTCATGGGAAGGTCATCTATTAGGTGGAATCGCAGGCGCACTAAGTGCATGGATATTAGTAAAAAAGGCCATATAAAACATCATTTTAGTATATTTCACGCCACCCGTTTTTACTATTTCCGAGGCGAAGGGTTTTCATCCAAAAGTGTAAAAGTAGCTAGTAGCACCGAGTCATGTCGTAATTCAGCTTGCCCCTGATCATTAACCATCACAAAAAATTCTTCCTTTTTGTCAGTATTAGTAGAAGCAGTACAATCTAAGCTCAGACCTTTCTCATCGACAGCAGCGCTATTTGCAGAAGTACTCCAAAAACAATGCCATACAGCATTATCCTTTTTGACACTGGTAAATTCAGCCTTGCCCTCAAAACCAACAACCAAGCGCTCAATTCCCCATTCATTATCAGTCGTCGCCTTCCAGACTCCCGTACCTTTATGGGGAGAACAAGCACTTAGTAATACGCTAACTAAAAGAACAAAAGAAAAACGCGAATATAAAAACTTCATAATAAAATCAGAATGGTATTTAAAACACGCAGGCTACCACGCATCGCGACCCGGCTCACCCGTTAATTCAAGTTTACATGACATATTGACCTAAATTGCCCACACTCAAGCTAAGCGAACTTGGTTTATCCCGAGCTTCTCTAAGGGAAGCAGTTCTGCTGAGCGGAGTCGAAGCATGGCACCCCCCTGGTTTTTTGCATCAGACAAGCTTGTACGCCAACAACATAGGTTTGATGGTGTACTAACCCTTGTCAGTTTATACAAAACAGCTTAAACTTCCGCCTCCTTAGCGAGACTGTATATGGAGAAGTGTCCGAGTGGCTTAAGGAGCACGCTTGGAAAGCGTGTGTACGTTAATCCGTACCGAGAGTTCGAATCTCTCCTTCTCCGCCAAACATAAAAAAAACCCACTAAGTTTCACCTAGTGGGTTTTTTTATGTTTGTCAGATCCAGAATTGATTGGAACACAAAAACCGGTTCGAGCCGAGCGTCAGCGAGACAAATACTCTGTTATAATCAGGTAATATACAAAATTGCATTCAATTGCCTGTATGCCCGGACGAAAGGAAACCCTCTTGTGATTTTTCAGATTTTATTCGACCACTTCCCAAATCACCACCAGCTATTGCCGAAGGCTTCTTAATTGGTTTTACCTTTTCAGCTTCTATCCGACCACTTCCCTGATCACCGCTAGATATTGCCGAAGGCTCCTTTGCAATCACAGTTGAATTTGAAAATAGTACTAATGAAGCAATACCCAAGATATTGATCAATACGTGTTTTGTTTTATTGTAATTTGAAGCTCTCATCATTTTTCCTTTTTATGTTGTCAGTGAGTTCAGTGTAAAAGGTTACAAACTAGTATTCTGTGAAATACATCACAATTTTGATACTCAGCCTTATATTTGTATTTGGATAAATAATAGACATCCATTCTTACCTGATTTTCTAGGTTTTAAGATAAAGAGACAGTAACGTATTTATCACTACCCGCGCCAAGCATAATAAAGAAACACATCAAATCCCCATATCACTATATAGCAACCAGTAAGCGCTTAAGCTCACCAAGATCAGCCTGCGCTACCCCAGCGAGTTTTTCCTCATCGGCTATTCGTAGGTTTTTATTATTGCATTCAATCAGGTCTTGCTTTCTTAATTTTTGAAAGACCCGGTTTACATGAATAGCGGTGAGGCCTAGAGCATCGCCAATATCTTCCTGAGTAAAAGGGAATAGAATTCCATCCATCTTATCTTGGTTCAAGGTATCACAATGTGCACTCCCCCGGATATACAGGCTCAGTAATAAGTATGCAACATTGGTTTCGGCATTATAATTGGCGATTGTGGTCATGGTTGACAAGCAACGCGCTGAGAGTATTTCTGTAATTGAATTGATGGCAAAAAATAATTCAGGGAGTTCCGCAATGGTATCTTTAAAACCTTGTATAGGAAACGCACAAACAGTGACTTCTGTCACAGCAATCGCCGAGTGGTCAATGATGTCATTATTACCCGTTTTATAGCTGAGTAAATCACCAGCCAAAGCAAAGCGAAGTATCTGTCGTTTACCACCTTCCAGATCTTTAAATAAAATCACCCAGCCATCATGAATTGTCATAGCTGTATTCGGAGCATCACCTTCTCGGTAAAGGTATTCATCTGGCTGAAATGTCATTTGGCATGAGCGAAGTGCGCGGGCTTTATCAAGATATTTTGTTTCCAACTCGCCGAACAATGCCATTTTCCTTATGGCACAATCTTCACATTTAGGTAAATTATGAGTGATTGTTTTCATTGAACAAAGATACCAACGTTTATGCACTGTGTATAGAAACCTTAAGGAGAACCTGATTAAGTCGATGATATTTAAGCGCAGAAAAAACTGTCGCTATTTTTCACGAAGTGAGCTGGAATGGTTGCTCCCTTGTAGCGATCTTCGTGGGAAATATCGGCAGTTTTAGCAAACTTAAAATTATTGGACTGTATCAGGATCTCCTTGACCCGAGCCCTTTTAATTTAAAGATTCCTTGGCTGATACCAAAAACCCGGGGGGATGCCATGGAGTTTGTTAAAGTTTTTTGAGGCAAAAAAATGGCCACGAAATGTGGCCATTGCTTTATTTACAGTTTTACGAAGCTCGCGCTTCTGTTTTTGCCGTTTTGCTTTGCGGCTTTTTTGATGAACTCCACCCTTTCGCAGGATTTCTGCCTGGGCTACGGGGTTGCGTCTACGATGTAATGTAGGCATTTTCTTTCTCCTCTATTGTTTATAAAATTTATCAAATTCAGAGCTTAAAAATCCCTCTCTCACCGAGAAAGGGATTAACCACTCATGCTGCAATAGGAAGGGTAAACCAGTATGGCTCACTCACTTTCTTTTGCAGTTTTAAAACCCGCTTTTCTCGCATGAGAAACTCAGGGCCTTGGGGTGTTTTCTGAAAACCAAACTGCTTTGGCAACTTGGTGTACAGAGAACGTGGTGGCTTGCTGTATTTGATATGCTTTAACAGCGCGCCGATTTCAAAGCTATGGTAGTAAATGGTATTGATGCCTAATTCATGCCGAATGAAATCAATCGCTGCTGATAACATTGCCTCTTCCCACACTTTCGCATAGGGAGCCAATACATCATTTGCGTATGCCTTTATTTCATCACTGCTGTATTCACCGTACCATGTGTACCCTTCTTTGACTGCTTCTCGTACTTCACGAATCCAGTCACATTGAATTTCCTCGATCAGCACTTCATTGGTTTCGAAATCCATATCAAGTCGCACCCATGCGAGTGTGCCTCGATTGCCTTTCTTTAAGCTGGGATGCCCATACGAGTTGAACGTATGTACATCATCAGGTCGCATCAGTTTTTGAAATTGCTGAGTGTGATCTGTCGCCATATTTAGTTGTAAAACCAGGTGATAACCTTGACGGCTCATTTGATTGTACTTCCAATACTTTTTACCTTCGCCCCATTGAGCAAGTGTAGTCACAAAAGCAAGTGGCTTTTCATCCCAAATCATATCTAGCATTGCTGCTGTAATCATGCCGTTACCTGCTGCTGATAAAACCTTTTTTACAGGTGCTTTATTCAGCAAATTTGCATAAGGAGACTGTCGTAAATGACTAATTGACATCGCTTTCTCGCCAATGTAATCCTTCAATAACATCAATGCATAACGGTCACGAAAGTAGTAAAACTTAGTGCGTTCGCCCGAAAGACAGGCGATGATTTCTTTTAAATCTTGTAGTTCCATAGTATTTTTTAGCAACCCAGCACAATTTTCTAAAGATGTGCTGGGATTTTGCTACTCTAATTGTTTAAATAATCGTATTCGTTCCCTGATTCTCAGAGTCCGTTTAATGGATTCCCCTGTTACGGGGAATCGCCAACTAGCTATATTTGTTTGTGAACACATAATGGTTCTCCTTATTATTCAAAATATTCATAACTTAACCCTTAACACAGACTACTTGTTTTAATGTGTGCACCACCTCAACAAGGTCATGCTGGTTCTTCATTACTTCATCAATATTTTTATACGCTGATGGGATTTCATCCACCACACCTTTATCTTTTCGACACTCAACACCTTCGGTTAAGGCTTCAAGATCAAAGCGATTAAAGTGGCGCTTCGCCATGGTTCGGCTCATCTTTCGCCCTGCTCCATGAGAGCAAGAACAAAATGATGCTTTTGTGCCTTTTCCACAAACGATAAAAGACTTTGCACCCATGCTGCCGGGGATGATTCCTAAATCATCAATACCTGCTCGAATCGCACCTTTACGGGTAATAAATACATTTTCTCCGTAGTGCGTTTCTTTTCGCACATAGTTGTGATGACAGTTGATTGCCTCCTTGGTCGCCACAAATGGTGGCAATTCAGATTGCAAGGCTTTCACGGTTAAGCGCATCATTTCACAACGATTAACCATCGCGTAATCTTGCGCCCATGTGACCGCTTCAACATAGTCGGCAAAATGTTCTGCTCCCTCTGTAAAGTAGGCGAGGTCTTTGTCAGGCAAGTGCCCTAACTGAGTACCCATATCCTTCTTCGCGAGGTTGATAAAATAACGACCGATGGCGTTTCCGATGCCACGACTACCCGAGTGCAACATAATCCAGACATCGTCATTTTCATCAATACAAAGCTCGATAAAGTGATTGCCTCCACCCAAGGTTCCTAACTGTCGACCCCAGGTGTGATGGAAATTACGCACCATTCTGATTAATCCAGGATGCTTATCGGTTATCACTTTCAACGGCTTTTCCATTGAATTCCATGTTGATGCATTGACCGCATCACGTTTATGCATTTCAAACCCTACTGGCACTTTGTCTTCAATCGCGCGCCGCGAACGACGTAATGAATCAGGCAAATCATGTGCTTTCAAGCTGATACGAACGGCATTCATTCCACAACCAATATCAACACCAACCGCCGCTGGAATAATTGCATCTTTAGTTGGAATCACTGAACCAACTGTTGCGCCTTTACCCAAATGCACATCCGGCATTGCCGCTATGTGATGGTGGATAAAAGGCAATTGTGCAATATTATTCAACTGCGTCATTGAATTACTATCAATGTCATTGGTGTATATTTTTACTGGGACTTTGCCTTTGTTTAATGTTTTAAAAATTGGCATTGCTCTGTACCTAAAATTGTTTGTAATCGTCCTTTTTGGGGCATAAAAAAACCCTGAGGACTTGCGTCACTCAGGGTTTTAAATGTTCACACAGAGCTGTCGATTGGACAGATATGCACATTGTGCTGAGTCACGCTTAGTTTAAAACCAGGCTCCCAGCAAAATGGCAGGGAGATTTAGTTATTGAGTCTCTGTATTTGATTGAACATTTATGTCTCCTAAAATTTGTTAAAGCAGTTGTTTGCCAAGGTGTCTCTGATTAAGTACGGTAAAATTTAGGCGCAGAAAAAAGTGTCTGTAATTTCCATGAAGTGAGTAAGAATAGTTATTCTATTGTTACGATCTTCATGGAAATTACAGGCGCTTTTAACAAGTATAAAATTATTGGACTTGATTAGAGACACCGTTTAAGTGCGCGGATTCTGAACCTAATTAATCTATCTGTCAATACTTTTTATTAATGTGCTTGAGCCGAGTCGAAGCAGCCCCCCCAGGGCTAACGCATTAAAATTCTCCAAATAGAACTTTCTGGCGGAAGTCATCATTCCATGCGGTATTAAGCCGCTTCTGCTTAATACTCAGTTTTGAGGG
>Ga0209633_10001705_pt1 | contig 22118 bp, 19 predicted proteins | sample Cruoilmetagenom1_FD_187290 | JGI IMG/M metagenome (GOLD analysis project Ga0209633, IMG submission 187290) | Oil polluted marine microbial communities from Coal Oil Point, Santa Barbara, California, USA - Sample 1 (SPAdes) (version 2) | ecosystem: Environmental > Aquatic > Marine > Oil seeps ... | reverse complement strand
GTTGAGCCTGCCATTGCCATGGGTATCAACTTTACCAACAACATAGCGCTGGCCAACATGGTAATTCAGGGGCGGGGTTATCTTAAATTTAAACCTGCTAAAGCCTTTACTGTCGCCGGCTTCGGAGGCGTTTCATACGACATGTACGGTGCCCTTTCCGGGGATCAGACCTTCTCCAAGAATTTGCTGGCCCCCATGGCAGGAGCCAGAATCACCCTGCTTTTCCTTTACGCCCAATACGATGTTACCTTCTATGAAGCACCCTATCCCATGCGTCATGGCTTTGGTGTGGGATTTGCATTCAAGAAGTAAATCTTATTGAGAGTGAATTGAGAAACCCGGAAAATTATTTTCCGGGTTTTTTAGTTTCTGACGTGAAGTCTCATTCGATTAATATGGAATCCATACTGATAATAAAGACTAAACCTTTATTTATTAATTCAGTGTATTGATACCGCCAGGGCACCTACCACTCTCCGCGTTCAACCAGGAGGCTTCTAAGCCCCTTATAGGCCACTTCCCACTTGTAGCCCGAAGCACTGCGGTTCGGCTGCTGTAATCGGTACTGGTTTTTTTCATATCGGAATTCAAACTTCTGCTGCTTGAAGGTGTTAGCTGCGGTGGTTTCTTTAAGTACAAGGCTGATGATTTCACCACCTGAGTCACCGACTTCAATCCTGTCTTTGTAGAGCCGGGCTTCTCCGGTAATAACCGGCTTCATCGGTTTGGCCCGCTCCCCCTTCATCAGAGTTACATCCGGGTCTCGAAGCAGCACCGGATCGGCTTCCCCGGTGCCTGTTATCCCGGCTGTCCCGGAGTCCAGCGCTTCTTTAATCCGGAGGACTAGCAGGCTGTTCTGCCACTTCACCCAATCACTTGGAGAATCAAACTCCGGTCCGCCCTGGGGATACTGAAAAAAACCGTAACGGTCTATCTCCACACTGTAGCCGCAGCTGCAGAACAAGGTATTTCCTTTTGATTTCATGTTGCCGATTGATTCACATGAGGGGCATAGATAATGAACAAGCTCCAGATGCTCGGCCCTTTTTCTGCTGTGAATCGGCACCATGTTTTCTTTCTGCCATTCATAATCATCCTGTTTGAGGGTTTCATCAATACGCTTTTCAATTTCCGCCAGTTTCATCGTCTTGATTTCATCAGCGTCAATAATTCGGGTAAAGTGAACATCAATACGGGTCCGCCGGATCTGCCAGCTCCACCGTGGCTTGGTGAGATAACCGCCTTTGAAAATCGGTACAATTACCGGTACTTTGAGAAAACGCACCAGCTTGGCAGTCGCAGGAATCAGCTCTTTAGACCTTCCGTCCCAGTTCTGCTCCCCTTCGGGGAAGATTCCCACCGGATAACCCATGGAAATCGCCTTTTTCAGCCCTTCGATGGTAATCATGTCCGACTGACCTTTAACCTTGGGAATCACCCCTCCCCAGATAATAAGGTTTTTTACCAGATCTCGAATTACGCCGTCTGAAGCCACCCAGCGTATCGGCCGGAGCATGGCAAAGCAGAGAATAAAGGGGTCCCACTGGTTGGTATGGTTGGGCAAAAACATAAACGGGCCCCGGGTGGAATACACTACTTTGATATTTTTGTAACGGACGTTCAGTTTTATGGGAATGACAACTCCCAGAACAAACTTTGAAATTAAATTCATCAGAGCATTTATTAATACGAAAAGTATATTTTTAATCATATTCATTTTTCAATATTAAATGACCTCTCCCGCCCTGTCGAGCTAGAATGCCCCGAACCTCCCGACTCTTCCCAAAATGACATTTTTCAGTAGAATAATGCTCTATCCGCCTGAATACGGGAGAAACAGTTATGAATCCGCAAGCCGCCGAACTCAACGCCGTCCTGAAATCAGAAGGACCCGCCGCATACCGGCTCCTTTCCACTAAGGGAAAAAATATCTTTTTTCCCCGTAAGGGCCTGGTGGCCCAGGGACTTGATGCAAAGGGTAAAACAATCAACGCCTCCATCGGAGAGGCCAAGGAAGACGATGGAACGCCCCTGCGCCTGGCCCCCCTGGCAAAACTCATCAACATCCCTCCGGCAGATGCTTTCAGTTATGCGCCGAGCTTCGGTAAGCCGGCTTTACGTGACCGCTGGGCCGAGATGATAAGAGAGAAAAACCCCTCCCTGGGAAATACGCCTTTTTCACGGCCGGTGGCCACCAACGCCCTCACCCACGGACTGGCCGTAGCCGGCTACATGTTCGTCGATGAAGAGGATGAAATCATTCTGCCCCATCATTACTGGGGAAATTACCGGCTGGTATTCTCCGAGGCCTACGGCGGGGTAATGAAAACCTTTGAAACCTTCGACGGAGAAGGCCCGGAGGCCCGGTTCAACATTGAAGCCCTGTCTGCAGCCCTGATGTCCGATGGGGAGAAAAAATTACTGCTGCTGAACTTCCCCAACAACCCCACAGGCTACACCCCGACGATAAGTGAATTCGAAGCTATTATCGATGCCGTTGAAAAAGCCGCTCAGGCGGGGAAAACCATCCTGGCAATTACCGATGATGCCTATTTCGGCCTGGTATTCCGGGAGGGCGTGGCCGGGGAATCCACCTTCGCCCGATTTGCCTCCCTTCATGAGAATGTCGTCGCCTGCAAAGTGGATGGCGCCACCAAAGAGGACTACGTCTGGGGATTCCGGGTAGGCTTTATCAGCTTCGCCGGAAAAGGTTTAAGCACAAAAGCTCTTGCCGCTTTAGAAGACAAAGCCGCCGGCCGGGTAAGGGGCAGCATCTCCAACGATTCCCATCTGGCCCAGTCCCTGCTTCTGGCCGCCTACGGCGATCCATCCTACGGATCTGAGAAAAAACGGGCTTTCAACCTGCTGAAAAGCCGGCATGATGCCCTGGTTGCCGAGCTGAAGGCCCACCCCGAATACTCTGATCGGTTCACCGCTCTTCCCTTCAACTCCGGTTATTTCATGTGTGTTAAAGTAGCTGGAGGAGATGGAGAGGCGGTAAGACAGAAACTCCTGAAGGACTATGATACCGGGGTAATTGCCCTGGGAAATCTGGTGCGTGTAGCTTACTCTTCCCTGCCGGAAGCTCAAATTCCTCAACTGTTTTCCAACCTGTACGCTGCCTGCGGAGAAGTATAACTCAAGGCCCCCTTAAAGCCAGGCACCACCGTCTTCCAGCATCTCATCCTCTACCGGCAGGCCGAAATACGCCAGAATCCCCGCCTGAACCTCATCCAGCCGGGTAATACCCCGGAAGGCGTCCCGGGCCGTCTGGTTTTCACTGAGAAGCAGAACAGGCACCGGATTGAGGGTATGATCGGCAGTTTCAGCGTCTTCACAGTTCCCATGGTCGCTCACCACCATGATGGCGGTTTCTTGAGGGTCGGTCTGTTTTCTCAGGCTAACAAGGAACCTGTTCACTTCGCTTAATGCCCGTTTCAAATCGTCCCGGCGGCCTTTGTGTGCGTAGGTGTCTGTAATAAAGTACTCGTGAAAAACAAAATCCGCTTCACCAAGGATGTTCACCATAAGGTCGGCGGCCTTTTCGGGTTCAATCAGGGGAATATCATATCCCCTCTCCCTCAGGGACCTGTTGGTAAGATCGGCAAACAGAGCTTTGCCTTCATGATAATCCGAAAGAAACCTGAAATCCGTATCCGAGCTGCGTATAGAGAGAGCCGAAACCGGGAAGGCATTTCTCCCCCGTTTCTCCTGCAGCTCTTCCCTTCGGCTGAAGTATTCCGGAGAGTACAGATTAGACGCTGTTACCGAAATTCCTTTTTCAGAGAGCAGCCGCAGAATATTTCTTTCACGAACAAAATTCACCAGAGTTTCATTCGGAAGAGCCGTCAGATGGTATCCCAGAAGAGCCGGTGCATTGATACCGCACATGAGCATGGCCTGTCCTGTGGCAGACTGGGGCCGTCCTGAAATTCCTCCGGTGGCATCAGCAGAAAATAAAACTCCTTTTGAAAACTCCCCGGGCGCGGAATCCTTTACAAACGGAATATCGGCAATACCATCGAGTAAAAACCGGGCGGGGTTTGATTCGTCATTTTTACCCAGTCCGAGTCCGTCGACGAAGAACAGCAGCAACTTCATCCTGACAATTTACACAATCGGATGATACAGAGTCCAACCCTACCGGCGAAATAATCCTTGCGTAACCAGTAATTATTAGGTAATATAGATTAATTATTATATATAAGCCTTTATCATAACAATGAATGTGTTAGCCCTAGGCTACGGCAGGGGTCAATTTATTTTCACAATCAAAGAGGTTGTACCATGAACCGTATTGTCGAAAAACGAAACCTGTCAGAAGACGTCTTCCGCTATACCTTTGAGGCACCGAACATCGCTCGGGAAAGAAAAGCAGGACAGTTTCTTATCGTTCAGCTGGACAACGACTTTGCCGAACGCTTTCCCCTTACCATCGCCGATGCGGATAAAGAAAAGGGTACCATTGATATCATCTTCCAGGCTGTAGGTGCATCCACATTGAAACTGGCGGCTCTGGAAGTAGGTGACTCTATTGCCAATGTTCTGGGACCTCTGGGAACACCCACTCACATCGAAAAACTTGACGGACCAGTGGTTTGTGTAGGCGGCGGTATCGGCGTGGCACCGATGCACCCCATAGTTGAAGCCAACAAAGCCCTCGGAAATAAAATCATCGTAATCATGGGTGCCCGGAACAAAGAACTCCTGATAATGGAAGAGGAGATGAAGGCCCTGGCCGATGAACTTATTATTGTTACCGATGATGGTTCCTACGGGCGCAAAGCCCTGGTAACCGAGCCGCTGAAAGAGCTCTGCGAATCCGAGAATCCCCCCTCCCAGGTAGTGGCTATCGGACCGCCGATTATGATGAAATTCTGTGCGGAAACAACTCGCCCCTTTGAAGTTCCGACCATGGTTTCCCTAAACACCATCATGGTGGATGGAACGGGAATGTGCGGCGGATGCCGGGTAACTGTTGGAGATAGCACAAAGTTCGTCTGTGTGGATGGGCCGGAATTTGATGGTCATAAGGTGGACTTCACCAATATGATGCTGCGTCTGAAAGCCTACAAGCCCCAGGAAGAAGACCATAAATGCCGTATTGGAGTAACAAGCGGAGAAAAGAAATGAGCGAATATATCCTTCCTGAAATTCTGGAGAATGAAGCTGAGAAACTCTGGAAAAATCTCGGAGGCCGGGAGCTGTCGGTTAAAGAACGCCGGTTAATCGGTCAGCAGGATATGCCCACACAGAATCCCGATGATCGCCGGTGCAATATGGAAGAGGTGGCCATAGGCTACACGGAAAATCAGGTGAAGGTGGAAGCCCTCAGATGCCTCCAGTGTAAAAATGCTCCCTGTATCGCCGGTTGCCCTGTGTCCATCGATATTCCGAAATTTATTGCCCATGCCGCCATGGGTGAGTTTGCCGAGTCCATAGCTGTTATCAAGGAATCAAGCCTTCTTCCTGCTATCTGCGGAAGGGTGTGTCCCCAGGAAAAGCAGTGTATGCTCCCCTGTACCGTGGGGAAAATGCTCAAAGATCCTGAAAAAGCAGTGGCAATCGGGCGCATCGAACGGTACGTTTCCGACTGGGAAGTGGAACACGATGCGGTTGCTGCCATTCCCGTATCTGCCGCAACCGGGAAAAAAGTGGCGGTAATCGGCTCCGGACCCTCAGGACTTACAGCGGCTGCCGACATACGCCGGGAAGGCCATGAAGTAACCGTTTTTGAAGCCTTTCACAAGCCCGGCGGTGTAACAGTTTACGGCATCCCTGAATTTCGTCTTCCCAAGGCCATCGTAGAGAGGGATGTTGAGAACCTTGTTGCCATGGGGGTGTTTTTTGAAACTAACTTTCTGGTGGGACGCACCCGGAAAATCGGGGATATGCTCGCCGAAGACGGGTACGATGCCCTTTATATCGCCACCGGTGCGGGACTGCCCAAGTTCATGAATATTCCCGGTGAAAACCTTGTGGGTGTATTTTCGGCCAATGAATACCTTACCCGGTCCAACCTGATGAAGGCCTACGCCACAGAAAAAGCGGACACTCCGATGTACTCGGCAAAAAAAGTCTGTGTCTTCGGCGGGGGGAATGTGGCAATGGATGCCGCAAGAACCGCCGTTCGCCTGGGCGCTGAAGAGGTGCACATCGTCTACCGGCGTACCGAGAAGGAACTCCCCGCCCGTGTTGAGGAAGTACATCATGCCATGGAAGAAGGTGTAATTTTCGATCTTCTCACAAGCCCCACACAAATTTTCGGCGATGAGGAGGGACGTGTAACCTCCATTGAGTGCCTGCACTACGAACTGGGCGAGCCGGACGATTCGGGCAGACGGCGCCCTGTTCCCATTGCAGGCAGCGAGTTCGTCATGGAATGCGATGCCTGCATCACATCGATTGGAAATGCCTCCAACCCTCTCATTAAACAGACCACCCCAGATCTGAACGTGAATAAATGGGGCAACATTATCGTTGAAGAGGCCACCGGGAAAACATCTATCGACAAGGTTTATGCCGGAGGTGACATTGTTCTGGGAGCGGCAACAGTTATCCTCGCAATGGGAGAGGGCCGCCGGGCGGCAAAAGCCATCAACGAGCAGCTGGCCGGATAAAACCTATCTTTCAAATCCGGAATATTTCTCATTGACAGGAAGGTTAAGATAACTTAACGTGGTTATTGTCCTTCGAGGGACATCTTTCAATACCATAAAAGGAGTAATTTTATGAAAAAAATGCAGAAGATTATTGTGCTTTGCCTGATTATCAGTCTGGCAATAGGCTCGTTTGCCTTCGCCGGCGGCGAAAGCGAAATTGCGGGCACTGAGTATTCCCCGGAAATGGATTCCTGGGCACAAGCGGCCCAGCTGGGAAAATATGACAAAAAACAGGACTGGGATGAAATTACAGCCCTGGCCAAAGAAGAGGGCGAAGTAATCATCTACTCCGCTTCTTCAAGAATGGCCGCGGTCGGGGAATCTTTCAGCAAGATGTACCCCGAAATTAAAGTGACATCCCACGATCTGGGTTCGGTGAAAACTTTCGAAAAAACAGTTGGAGAACAGGAAGCCGGGATTTTCAACGCTGATATTATTACAACCGGCGGAAGCGGAAACTTTATTTACGACCTTATTGCAAACAACCGGGTTGTCAATTTTGTACCATCCATGTTTGCCGACCGAATTGCAAAAGAAAACAAAGAACCTGCGCTGGTCCGTATCATGGAAGCCATTGTGTTCATGTACAACACCGAAGTTAACGATGCTCCTCCTATTACCAATCTCTGGGAACTCACTACCGAAGCATACCGGGGCAAAGTTGTTATAAAAGACCCTCTGGCTTCATTGTCCAACCTGATGGGGGTGGCAACAATTGCACAGCATGCCGATGAAATGAAGAAAGCCTACAAAGAGTTTACCGGTGAAGATATTGTTTTGAGTGAAGGTGTTCCGGATGCCGGTTATGAGTTTCTTTACCGCCTGCTCCATAACGACCTGATAATCCTTGATTCCGGAAGTAAAACAACCGGCGCTTCAGGCAAGAAAGGCCAGACCGATCCCCCGGTATCAATCACCTCTTTCACATACCTGCGCTACAATGGAACCAAAGATTATACAAACGGTTTAATCTATCCGGTTGAGCCTGCCGACGGTGTTATTTATCCCACCTATACGGCTATTGCCGCCAGAGCAGCCCATCCCAATGCAGCAAAACTCTTTACAGCATACATGCTGGGTGATCCTTCCATCACTCTGGATACAGTAATAGAAAAGCCCTTTACCGAAGGAAAATCCCTCGAGATTCTCCAGGGATTGGCACCTTATTATGAAATCGGATCTGTCAGTCCCAGGGATGATGTTCCCCTTCCTGAAGGCGGCGAGGCCTGGAATGAGATGAACATGTGGGTGGTTGATCCTGAGTACATGTGGTATGACGCACCGAAAGTTCAGGATTTCTGGATTAAAGAGTCCGCAAGATAAAATCTTCAGTTCGTTCAACCATTACAGGGGCTGAAAACAGCCCCTGTAATCCATTCAAACCAGGTTGGGAAATATATGTCCAAAACTCTTAAATTCTACAGGGCAAAACTGAAATCAAAGCCGGAGCTGACTCTCTCCATTTTTTTCATCATTGTCTTTTCATTTCTGATTGTTGTTCCGTTTCTGAAAATGATTCACACAACTTTTACCTATCAGTCCTACGACCTGCGTCTAGCCAGAGGCGCTGTACAAGGGGCCTTTACCTGGTTTCATTACCAGAGAGTTTTTGCCAGTGATTTAACAAAATCATTCTTCATCACGCCTCTATTAAACAGTATCGGTGTGGGCTTCAGTGTAACCATCATTGCCATGATTCTCGGATCCCTCCTGGCCTGGTTATTTGTGAGAACCGATATTCCCCATAGAAAGTTTTTTCAAACCGTTATTGTTGTTCCCTACATGATTCCATCCTGGGTTATTGCTCTGGCGTGGCAATTGTTTTTTCAGAACACAAGAATCGGCGGGCAGTCGGGTGTACTCAGTACCTTTTTTCATATTGACGTACCGGACTGGCTTTCCTACGGTTTTGTCCCCATCGTTATCTGCCTGGCCCTTCATTATTATTCCTACACCTTTCTTCTGATGTCCGGAGCCCTGCAGACCATCGACTCTGAACTGGAAGAAGCAGGCTCAATTGCCGGATTAAAACGCAGGGAGATATTAAGAAAAATAACCTTTCCCCTGGTACTGCCCGCTCTGGGATCTTCCTTCGTACTCACGGTAACCAGAAGTATGGGAACCTTCGGAACCCCGGCATTACTGGGGCTCCCGGTTCGCTTCTTTACTATTCCCACACAGATTTACGCCATGATAAATGCCAGAAACATGGGTGACAGTTTTGTCCTTGCCTTAGTCCTTATTGTCATGGCCATTACAGCTATATCGATAAACAATAAAATTATCGGGGTACGTAAGAGCTTTGTTACCATGAAAGGCAAAGGGTTCAGGGCAAAACCCATGGAACTGGGTAAAGCAAAGCCTGTTCTTGTTACACTTCTCATCGTTTTTATCATTATGATAATCGTACTTCCCATTATCATGCTTACATGGAGCACTTTTATGCTCCTTCCCGACAATTACTCGTTTTCCAACCTGACAAGCCATTTCTGGGTGGGAAAAAGTGACGCTATGATTTCAAGTGGAGAACCGGGAATATTCCTTAACAGGGGAGTGCTCAGAGCCACACTGAACTCGGTTAAACTTGGTGTGCTGGCATCTATTGTAAATGCCTTTTTAGGACTTCTGATCGGTTATTCAGTCGTTAAAAACCGGGGAACCCGAATATCCAAACTCATTGAAGGGGTTGCCTTCGCACCTTATGTTTTTCCCGGTATTGCATTCAGCGCCATTTACCTGGGCATGTTTTCAAAATCTTTCGGGCCGATTCCCGCGATGTACGGAACCTTCGCTTTGATTCTGCTGATCGTTATTGTGAAAAATCTTCCCTTCTCTTCACGCTCAGGTATTGCCGCCATGCTTCAGGTGGATAAATCCCTGGAAGAAACAGCCAGCATACAGGGAATTCCCTGGCTGAAGAGATTTCGGCTGATTATCCTTCCATTATGTAAAAGCGGTTTCGTTTCCGGTATGCTTCTTACCTTCATCACGGCCATGAGGGAACTCTCACTGGTAATTCTCCTGGTTGCACCGAATACAGGTTTACTCACTACGATGATATTCAGCTACAAAACCCAGGAACAGACCCAGCACGTTAATGGAGTAACACTTATATTGTTAGTAATTATTATTTTGGCAAATATCATTATTAAAAAGTTTGCCAATACCAAAACCGGCCAATCAATAAATCTAGGGTAAGTGATGAGTAAAATCAGTCTTAAAAATTTAACAAAAAAATACGGTTCAGTAACGGCTGTTAATGGTATTAATCTCGATGTTATTGAGGGTGAATTTCTCACCCTCCTCGGTCCCTCGGGTTGCGGAAAGACAACCACCCTGAGGATGATTGCCGGTCTGGAAGAACCCACATCCGGAGAACTGTATTCCGATAAAAAGGTTTTGTTTTCAAAAGAGAAAGGCGTTTACGTTCCTCCTGAGATGCGAAATCTCGGATTTATGTTTCAAAGCTACGCCCTCTGGCCCCATATGAATGTAACAAGGAATATTACTCTGGGCCTTGAGTCAAAAAAAATTCCATCCTCAGAGATTAAAAATAGGGTGAATGATGTTCTAAACAAAGTTCAGTTAAATGGATACGAAGACCGTTATCCCTCGGAACTCTCCGGGGGACAGCAGCAGAGGGTGGCCCTTGCCAGAATGGTTGCCGCAAAATCAGATATTTTTCTGATGGACGAGCCCCTCTCCAACCTGGATGCCATGCTCCGTATTGATATGAGAAGCGAGCTTAAGCATCTCCACAATGAGCTGGGGGCCACAACTGTGTATGTAACCCACGATCAGGTGGAAGCATTAACTCTATCTGACCGTATTGTTGTAATGAATAATGGAAAAATACAACAGTGTGATACACCGGAGGCTATATACAAGAAGCCTCAGAATCTCTTCATTGCAAAGTTCGTCGGAAGCCCTCCCATCAATCTGATGAAGGGAATAATTGTTAAGGAAGATAATTCTCTATTCTTTAAAAACGAAGCTATCAAACTGGAATTAAAAGGGGTTACTGCCCCCGAAACTGAAAACAGCGAAATCATTGCCGCTGTACGGGCTGAAGATATCGCGGTTTCTCCCAGCTCGTCAGAGAAACAATCCGAAGCGTTTAACGTTTACTCTGTTCTGCCTGCAGGCAGTGAAACAATTATCACTCTCCAGCGTGGAGATACAGAACTCGCAGTTAAACTATCCGGATTCTCCAGCACAAAGATGAACGACAGCATCTCAATAAAGATTCGCCCTGAGAAAATCTCATTCTTCAATCCGAAAACCGAAGAACTGATTCTGTAAAGAAAATTTCGAATGAATGGTATCAGTAGAACTAAGGCAAAGCCGCGGTTCTACTAAAAACCATGCTTTCCCGGCGCTCATTCGAAAATGAATAAGTACACTACTCGCAAGTTCGCTTTTTTCGCAACGTTCCTCGGCATAGCCTGCGGTACGCAGCTGATGGCAAACCCGCTGTATTCCACTCATTTCGCTTGGGAATCACCGGGTAAACCTGAAATTGTTGCTTTGCTTAATCTTCGGACTCATCTTCGGATTTTTCTGTAGGTATTTCTGCAGATATTTCTGCAGTTTCTTCAGCGGCTTCCTGCTCTGCCATTTTTTTTGAGTGACAGTCTGTGCAGAGATTATCATCCATGAAGTAGATGGTTTTAAAATCAAGGGTGGCATCACATTCCACACATTTAAGCTTATAGGGGAAAACCCTCGCCCGCAGCAGGTAAAGCACAAGAGCAACTATCGCAACGGCAAGAAACAAATACTTATCACTGAGTTCTTTCTCAACTAAAAATGCGGCCACCGTGGTAATAATAAAGACAGCGATTGCCTGAAAAAGAGACGACATACGTTTCTTACCCGCCGACTGACCGTATTTCCGGAACAGAAGATTGGGAACCAGAACGATAACAAGAGGCCATATACCGAGACCGGCAAGCCATGTAGAGACAACTAATCCATTTATATCCATAACGCGCCCATCATACGCGTTAAGGCCCTGCTGGTCGAGATGCCCAGGGGAGCTGTACGATGAAACTGGTCCATTCCCCTGGAATACTTTCACATGAGAGCGTACCCCCATGAGCTTTTATTATATGATCGCAGATTGAAAGTCCGAGCCCGGTATTGGTTTTCGTCAGTTTGGTTGTAAAAAATGGCTGAAAAATCGATTTTTCCAGTTCTCCGGGGATTCCATGGCCGTTATCAGACACCTTCACCTGAAAAAAATCCGCCCCTTTTGATATTTCAACAGCGATTTCACCTTCATCAAGTACAGCTTCCTGACTGTTTATCAGCAGGTTAATCAAAACCTGTTTGAGCCTGTTTTCATCACCTGTTATCCAGGCTGGATTAATCTGGAAAGACTTTTTAAGTTTAATACGTTTTCTGTCAAAACGATGACCAAGAAGTAAAAGCACTTCTTCAAGAAGCTCAACCAGGTTTACTTCAGATTTGTCTTTCCGTGGCAGTCGGCTGAAACTCAAAAGACTGCCGACAATTTCTGTAATCCGCCGTATTTCCTTCTGTATCTTTTCAAGCTTAACTAAACCATCTTCATCAAGATTTTTAAGTTTCAACAGCTCCAGGTAATTATTGATGATACCAAGGGGGTTGTTCACTTCATGAGCCACTCCAGCCGCAAGCTCTGCAGTGTATTGGTGCTTTTCGGCCTCGGTAAGATAATCTTTCACCGAGGCACTTAAGGAGGCGTCCTCAAGTGTTAGAAGAGCACCGAGATAACTGTAATCCTCATCATGAAGGGGGAGAATCCTTGCTTTGACAAACTTAGCCTTTCCGATGGCAACGCCCTCCCAGGCTCCTTTTCCACGGTTTGTGAGAGTGCTAAGAATCTCTTTATTAATCAGAGGGTCTTCAGACATAATGAATTCTTCCATTGTCCGCCCTACCAGAGAAGATGGATCGATATTCAGTATCCCTGCGGCTGACTGATTGGCCTGATAGACAGTGCCTTCCCGGTCAAAAATAATCACACCTACGGGTAAATCATCGATAAGGCTGCTGTTGTAACGCCTTAAGGCCATAAGCTGCCGTTCTTCCTCCGGCGCCCTCCGGCTTTGAGTTCCCGGTGTTTCAAGAACGGCATCAAAAGCCAGGCGGTACAGGCGCATCCTGTCCAGATCGGCCACAGATTCCGTACTTTTTCGATATCCGTCCTGGAGAACCGTTACCCGATCGGCCAATTCGAATATTTCATCAAAATTCTGTGTAATATAAATTATCGATTTCCCGGCCTTCCTATAATCCGCCAGTATTCGGAACAGATGAACCAACTCCTCATCGTTCAAACGGTTTGAAATCTCGTCCAGTATCAGGATGTCCGGAGACATAGAGAGTATGCGGGCAATTTCCACCATCTGCTGCTGGGCCACCGAAAGTTCAAAAAGAGGTGCCAGTAAATCAATCTCCTGACCGAGTTCTTTCAGAAGCCTGCGGCTTTCGGTAAGCATTCCGCCGTACCGGCGATAGCCCAGCCAAGCTGTGGGCATTCTGCCGGAATATATATTTTCAATGGCATTGAGAGAGGGAATAATCATAATACTCTGATACACCATACCAATTCCCCGGGACATGGCATCCTGAGGAGAATAAAAATGAAGAGCTTGCCCCTTTAAGAGAATTTCACCCCTCTGGGGAAGGAGGTTTCCCCCAAGTATACGCATCAGCGTACTTTTTCCTGCCCGATGCTCTCCAACCAGCGCATGAATCTCACCGGAATGAATATCAAGATCCACACCTCGAAGGGCTTCAAAACCTCCGTAGGAATAATGAATATTCCGCATCTGCAGCAATGTCAGATCCGCCATGGCTAATTCATTCCCAGTTTTTTCATTTTGTTGTATAAGGTTTTACGGTGTATATTCAAAAAATCTGCTGCTATTTTCTTCTGACCTCCAGATCGGTCCAGAGCATCCTGTATCAGTTCCCTTGTCAGATTATCCGTTGCTTCCACCAGGACCGTTTCATTAAGAGTTCGTTCCAGAACAGCCTCCGAATACTGTTTCGGAAGATCTGAAAGACCGATGCTCTTCCCTTCACAGAAAATTACCGCCCTTTCCAGACAATTCTTCAGCTCACGAATGTTTCCCGGCCAGTCATGGGAGGAAAAAAGTCTTCTGGTTTTTTCATCAACCCCTTCAATTCTTTTGTTATATCTTTTATTAAAAAATTTTAAAAAATAATCGGTGAGCACTGGAACATCATCAGAACGTTCTCTTAACGGTGGAAGTTCCAGTGTGATAACGGATAAACGGTAGTAGAGATCTTCCCGGAAGCTGCCCCGTTTTACCATTTCCCGGAGATTTTTATTTGTAGCAGCAAGAACCCTGACATTCGTTGAAATTATTTCTGATCCGCCAAGACGTTCAAACTCTTTTTCCTGAAGAACCCTTAATAATTTGGCTTGTGTTCCGCTGTTCAGTTCTCCGATTTCATCAAAGAAGATCGTCCCCCCGGAAGCCTGTTCAAACTTACCTTTCCTCCGCTCCCGGGCATCGGTAAAGGCCCCTCGTTCATGACCGAATAATTCACTTTCCATCAAGGCCTCGGGGATTGCCGCACAGTTGAGTTTAATAAAGGGAGAATCTTTCCTTGAACTGCAATTATGAATAGAATTTGCCGCTAGTTCTTTCCCGGTTCCACTTTCCCCTGTGATAATTACAGGAACATCAGTAGGGGCTGCTTTCTCAATCAGGTTGAATATTTCTTCCAATCCCGGTGTCCGGGTTAGTATTGCCGAAAGCCCCTCTCCAATATCCGAAGCAGAATTTTTTCCCGAAGATATTAAGGAAATTTCCTCCAGAAGTGCCGGCATATCTATCGGTTTGGAATAGAAGTTAACCGCACCGTACTTCATGGCTTTAACAACATTTTCCACCGAAGCAAAAGCACTGATCATAATTACCGATGTTGGTTTCTCTCTGGTTTTTAGGGTATTTAGAAAATCAACTCCGTTCCCATCGGGCATCCGTATATCCAGGAGAATCAAATCAAAAGACTCTCTTTCCAACACGGCGCCGGCATCAACGGTTCCAGTTGCATACTGAGCCCGATATCCCCGGGATTCAAACAACTCCGCCAGAGAGAGGCACATTTCCACTTCATCATCAACAATCAGGATATTAAAGTCCATTTAGAGACTCAGTATCCTGCTGGCGGTTTGAAAAAGCAATATTTATTCACACTAAACAGTCTCCATTTTCTGAGAAGAACTCACAAAACGACTCATAATATCCTGGTTGATGCTGCGCAGGACGTGCACGAACTTGCACGTTTACCGTACTTCGGGGCAGAACGTGCACATGTAGAAAATAAAAACAATATTCACAAAGAAGTTGTGATATTCTCTAAATATAGTTGTTTAATGAACATAAGTGGGTTTTAAGTGATTAAAAATACGTTGGCACGAATATTGCTTTTAAATTAGAAATTCTTAAGGAGGCTTCAATGAAGCGCATTCTCTTTCTAATCCTCATCGTATCTCTCTTCGGTACCATGGCATTTGCCAATGGTGGTTCTGATACGGCAGCTGCAGACAACACAATCGTCGTCGGTGTTTCCTTCTCAGACTATTCCACCGACCGCTGGCCCCGTGAGGCAGCACTGCTTACCGATCTCGGCCAGAAAGCCGGTGTCCAGGTTATCACTCAGGTTGCCAACCAGGATCCCAAACTGCAGAACGACCAGATTGAAAACATGATTCTCCAGGGAGCCGATGTTCTTATCATTATCGCCCAGGATGGCGATGCCGCCGCTTCCGCTGTTGATGCAGCTGCTGCCGAAGGCATCCCCACCATCGCTTACGATCGCCTGATTAAATCTTCCAACCTTTCAGCCTACCTGTCCTTCGACAACGTCGAAGTCGGCCGGGCTCAGGGCCGAGGCGTAACAAGCATCGTAGACAGCGGCAATTTCGTCATGCTCGGCGGAAGCCCCACAGACAACAACGCCACTCTGTTCCGTCAGGGCCAGATGGAAGTTGTTCAGCCTCTCGTTGATTCCGGCAAGGTTACCATCGTTGCCGATCAGTGGGTTGAGAACTGGGATCCTGCAAACGCCCTTAAAAACATGGAAAACATCCTTACCGCTCAGAGTAACAATGTTGACGCCGTTGTGGCTTCCAATGATGGAACCGCTCTCGGTGCTCTTCAGGCCATGAAGGCTCAGGGCCTGGCAGGCAAAGTACCTATCTCCGGACAGGATGCTACCCTCGCCGGTTGTAAGTCCATTGTTGAAGGTGAACTTACCATGACCGTATTCAAAGATGTTCGCAAACTCTCCCCCATGGCAATGGATATGGCCATCGCACTGGCCAAGGGCGAAACAGTCCCCGGTCTGACTGATTTTACCCTCGCCCAACTGACTCTGGACGATACCCTCAAAGGTTCTGTTCCCTGTCTGTTCCTCGACGTTGTTCAGGTTGATGCCGATAACCTTTACGATGAAGTTATCCTTACAGGCTTCCAGCCCTACGACGAAGTTTACCGGGACATCCCTGAAGGCGATCGCCCTCCCCGCCCGTAGTTAATCAATCGGGGACCGTTTCTTGCAAACGGTCCCCTTTTTCAGCCCTGAAAACCAAAGGAATTCCAATGTCTGATGACTTTATTCTTGAAATAGAAAATGTCACCAAGGAATTTCCCGGAGTCGTTGCTCTATCCGATGTGAGTTTTAACGTTAAACGCGGAGAAATTCACGGTATCTGCGGAGAGAACGGTGCCGGGAAATCCACCTTGATGAAAATACTCTCCGGTGTGTATCCCCATGAAACCTACACCGGAAAAATCATGCTGGACGGTAAAATGATCAGCTTCGAAAAGGGCGCCATCCGGCAGGCGATTGAAAGTGGAATCTCAATCGTTTACCAGGAACTGGCTCTTAACCCCTTCTCAACCGTTGGAGAGAATATCTTCCTCGGCCGGGAACCTGTCCGTTTCGGGGATGTTATCAACTGGAACGATCTCTACGGAAGAACCAAAGAACTGCTTAAAACCTATGGACTGGAAATCCCTTTCGGTGAAACAGTCGGTAATCTGGGAGTAGGTAAACAGCAGATGGTGGAGATTGCCAAGTCCCTCAGTGAAGAGGCCAAAGTCCTCATCCTGGATGAACCTACCTCAGCTCTGAATGAATTCGAAGTAAACACCCTTCATGCAATCTTACGAACCCTTAAGGAAAAGGGTGTTACATGTGTTTACATCTCCCACAAACTCGAAGAGTTTTTTCAAATTACCGATACGGTAACAGTCCTGCGTGATGGGCAGCATGTGGCCACCTTGCCTACTGCAGAAACCGATACGGATAAACTCATTGCCATGATGGTTGGCCGGGAAATGACTGAACGTTTCCCATCACGGAAGGTTGAAATAGGTGAACCGGTCTTTACAGTAAAAGATTACAAAGTGATGAGCACCGAATTCATGGATAAAACCCTTCTCCAGGACGTTTCTTTCGATCTTAAAAAAGGAGAAATTCTCGGTATTGCCGGACTGATGGGTTCCGGGCGAACCGAACTTGTTACTTCTCTTTTTGGAGAAATGGGAAAACAGGTAGCCGGCACAATTACCCTCAACGGTAAAGAGATAAACATCAACTCCGCCAGGGATGCCATGAATCACAACATCGGCCTGGTTCCCGAGGATAGAAAAACCCTGGGACTTATACTGGAACAGTCCATACTCAAAAACATATCCCTGCCCAGCATGGACCGTTTCTCAGGATTTATGCACATTGATAAAAACAAGGAGTTGGATGAGAGCCGCAAGTTTGCCAAAAGTCTGCGCATTAAAACACCCAACCTTCTGGTTCCCGCTGAAAAACTCTCAGGAGGAAACCAGCAGAAAGTGGTTATCTCCAAATGGCTGATGACCAACCCCGACGTTCTTATCCTGGACGACCCCACCCGGGGCATCGATGTAGGAGCAAAGTATGAGATTTACAAGTTGATGAACGACCTGGTTGAACGGGGTGTCTCCATTATCATGATCTCATCTGAACTGGAAGAAGTCCTGGGAATGAGCGACCGCATCATGGTGATGTGTGAGGGCCATTCGACAGGTATTCTCGATATAAAAGAAGCAACACAAGAAAAGATAATGGCCCTTGCTACGGCGGCGGCCCAGGATGAAAAGGAGACATCATGACAACCGAACAGAATTCGGCCCTGCTGAAGAAAGTAAAACACGGCCTCAAGGATTATACCGTCCTGATTGCCCTGGGGCTTATCTGGATATTATTTTCGATTCTAACCAACGGGATTTTCCTCAAACCCCGGAATATCTCCAACCTGTTCCGTCAGGCTTCTATTATTTCATTCCTGGCAACCGGCATGGTACTGGTAATTGTTCTGGGTAATATTGACCTCTCCGTCGGTTCAGTTGTGGGTTTTTTAAGTGCTGTTACGGCATTTCTTCAGGTTAAGGTTTTCTACGACCTTATGCCCAGAATTTTCCCGGCAATGACGGCAACCGGCCAGGGTATCATGTCAACGATTTTCACCATTATTGTTGTCTTGCTTCTGGCCGTTGTTATCGGGGTGTGGCAGGGCTCACTGATTGCCTATTTAAAGATTCCGGCCTTCATTGTTACCCTGGGAGGCATGCAGCTCTTCCGCGGGGGCGTTCTCGGCGTTACACAGGGAAAAACCATCTCCCCGGTTGACAGCAGTCTGGTATCCATCGCCCAGGGTTATGTTTCAAAACCTTTAGGCTGGATAATCGCCATTGCTGTAGTCGGAGTTATCTTCTTTACAACAATACTGGGCCGCAATCAGAAGAAAAGTTACGGTTTTGAAATTCCCATGATGTGGAAAGATCTTCTTAAAGCATCGGTTATTTCCGGTATTGTGGTAATCTACATCATGATTATGAACGATTACAGAGGGATACAGATTCCTGTACTGATACTGGCGGGAATCGCCCTGTTAATCTCCTATATTTCCACTAATACCCGTTTCGGCCGATATGCCTATGCGGTTGGAGGTAATCTGGAGGCCACCAGGCTTTCGGGTATCAATATCAAAAAAACCATCTTTCTGGTTCACGTTCTTATGGGAGTCCTTTCAGGTGTTGCAGGAATCATACTCACCGGGTATGTGGCAGCCGGTACGGTAAATGCGGGGCAGAACTACGAGCTTGATACCATCGCCTCATGCGTAATCGGCGGAACAAGCCTCATGGGCGGTAAAGGTACCATAATCGGAGCTATGATCGGCTCTCTGATAATGGCCAGCATCGTAAACGGCATGAGTGTTATGAACATGGAGATCTTCTGGCAGTACGTTGTTAAAGGACTTGTTCTCATCGTGGCTGTGTATATCGATGTTATTTCCAACAAACAGAAATCATAATTCCGGTAATGGAATAAAAACCTCTCGGGGGTTAGAATAGCTTTTATGTTATTTGGACGAAATGACAGCGTTGATGCTGAAGAGTTCTGGAAAGAGCGGGAAAAAGACCTTGGAACACCGGTTCTGGCTAAAGCTCTGGGCCGGGTAATCAGGGAGAGTTCCCAGGTACCGCTCTGGGGGATGTTTTATACAACGGCCAGGGCTCTGTATTTTCAAACCTTTCACTCGGAGAACTGGCTTTCAACCATGTTTTCCGGTGGAAGAAAGGGCAGCGGCCGAACCAAAGATGAAACCCTTGAGATTCCAGCCGATACAATTGATTATTTCCGTATTAAACCGAAAAAAGGCGGTCTGCAAAAACTTTTCCGCCAACCGCCCATAGTAGATCTGCGCTGGAAATCTCCGGAAACAGGGAAAATGGAAGAAATGACCTTCGAAATGGAAGGTGATGCCGAAACTCTGATTTCTTCGATTACAGTTGCCGGCTGACAGCGAAAAAACAGTCAGCTGTGCCGCCGGGAGAGCTCCCGGGTAACCTCAGACCAGCTGAGTCCAGAAGCCTCCAGCAATACCAGCAGGTGATAAATGAGGTCGGCGGATTCGTAAATCACATCCTTATCATTTCGGGCAAGTAGAAGCTCCACCGCTTCCTCCCCGGTTTTTTTCAAAATTTTATCAATACCCTGCTCAAAAAGATGTGTAGTGTATGAACCTTCGGGCATGGTTTTATGCCTTTGGGCAATAAGAATCGAGAGTTCCTCAATAACAGGATTCTTTTCCGTCCCGCCGTTTTCAGAAGGAGGGGATTCTTCCATGTCCGTTCGGTCATCAGGATTTACCTCCGGCGGGGGGGCTGTTCCATAAGGCTCCGGGATAGAACCGGCAGGGAGAGTTAAGAGAAAGCAACCGGAGAACTCGCTCAGGGACAGACTTTGAGGTTCTCCGGGCCATGGCAGTATCCGTTCTGTTTCCGGGTGAACAATCCAGGGCATTCCGGTTTCAATACTTTTTCTGAAGGCCTTACGGTTCATCAGAGCTGCTGTTACCCCTTCCCCGCTTATTTGAACCATCACGGGCCATGATGGATCTTTCTTTTTACTGCTCATCTGGAAGCTCCCAGTATTCGAATTGCCTCTTTGAGATTCACCCGGCCTTCGTAGAGAGCCTTTCCAAAGATTACACCTGAAATTCCCAGCGGGTGTTCTTCAGCGATTTTTTCCAGATCGGCCATAGAACCCACGCCGCCGGAAATAATTACCGGCAGACCTGAGAATGCGGCAACCGCCGCTGTTTCCGGAATATTAGGGCCGGAGAGGGTTCCATCCCGGGAAATATCGGTGTAAATAATCTCTACCATTCCCAGATTTCGGGCTTGAGCCGCCAGATCCACCGCTCGAAATTTGGAACCGTCTTCCCAGCCTGAAACCTTCACCTCTCCATCCCGGGCATCAATTCCAGCAACAAAAACAGGGCCCAGCTCATCAGCCCAGGCAGCCACATCATCCGGCTGTTTCACCAGAGCGGTACCGACAATCAGGAAATCAACTCCCAGGGACTTGAGAATCCGGGCCTCTTCAATGCTGCGTATTCCACCGCCGACATCCAGAACCCCGGGAAAAGAATCACGTACAGCCTTGATGGCTTCCCGGTTTTCCCCGGTTCCCCGGGCAGCATCCAGATCGACTACGTGAAGACGTTCGGCACCGGCTTTGGCAAAGCTCCGGGCTGTTTCCGCCGGATCTTCTCCATAAATTTGAACTGTATCAAAATCCCCTTCGGTTAAACGGACACAGTGTCCGTCAATGAGGTCAATTGCAGGTATTGCGGTCATGCAGACATTATATGTTGTGCAGTGGGACGTGAAAAGCACTGAGAACAGAAGAGACTGAGTGCAATTTAATGAGGGTCGGCTGAATCTGAGGGAAGAAAAACAAACTGAATCAGGTTCGGCTTTACAGCTCGGCTCCCCAGACAACTCGCCCTTTACGGTCGATATAGGAAATCTCTTCTCCCTCCATTACAAGAGCCCGGCCGTTATGAAAGGCCTCGGCATAGGTAAAACGGGCTTCAATTACGGGCCGGCCTTTCCGGTCGATAAAACCCACCAGACCCTCCAGTTCAACCGGTGCCATACCTTCCGAGAAATCTCCGGCCCATCGATATTGAGGAGGTATCACCTCTTTTCCATGAGTATCAAGGTATCCGGCCTGTCCCTCCCGGACAAACAGGGCCCGTCCGTCTTTAAAGGAGGCGGCATAATCATACTCCGCCGGAATCACCAGCTTCCCCCGACGATTGATAAAACCGCCTTTGTCGTCTATCACAACCAGGGCTCTCCCATCGGCAAAAGGCTGAGCAAAGCGGTAATCCACTGCCACTGCCGCCCCTCCCTTCCTGTTGATAAACCCGTATTTTCCATCTTTAACCACCAGAGCCCGGCCTTGAGAAAAGGGTCCGGCAAAATCATACTCATGGCGAAAGGTTTCCCGGCCTTTCCGGTTGATGTAAGCCGCTCCCTCAACATCCTCCACCGCAGCCAGCCTCTGGGAAAAGTCCCCGGCTTTAAGCCACTGAGGCTCAATAGCCCAGTTTCCCCGGAAATCCAGATAACCTGCGGGGCCATCCTCTTCGGCGACAGCCATAGCACGCCCCTGATGAAATTTAGCTGCAATGGGAAAATCCGCAGGGATAACCAGCTGCCCCCGGCGGTTAATCCAGCCGCCTTTACCATCCACCACAACCAGGGCCAAACCTTCAGAAAAGTCTTCAGCGTCCTGATAAACAGAGGGGATAACACTTTCCCCTTTTGAATTGACGAACCCGACGGTATCACCACTGTAAACCCTGAAGTACGCAGGGTTGGAACAGGAGGTGAAAAAGATTAAAAAAAGGAGAGCGGAAAGAAGACCGAATCGGCGTGTTTCAGGCATGGGTCCACTATAGCCCGACCCCCGCTGTACGGTCTATGATACGGAGTAATACAGATGCCCGCTCTGGGCGACAGAGGTCAATAGAAATGAACAAAAAAAAACTCCCTTTTAATGAGAAAACCATACGGAATATAGCCAGAGAAT
>Ga0209633_10001704_pt1 | contig 22132 bp, 21 predicted proteins | sample Cruoilmetagenom1_FD_187290 | JGI IMG/M metagenome (GOLD analysis project Ga0209633, IMG submission 187290) | Oil polluted marine microbial communities from Coal Oil Point, Santa Barbara, California, USA - Sample 1 (SPAdes) (version 2) | ecosystem: Environmental > Aquatic > Marine > Oil seeps ... | reverse complement strand
TAGTAACATAAAAAACAAAGCATATACATGTACCATCATCGTCTCGTAATTTCATACAAAGGCTCCAGCTACTTTGGATGGCAAGACATTGGTACAGATGAGCACAAGCCTAGCGTCGAGGCAAGCATCCACCAAGTACTCAAACAAATCTGCAACTATCAGGTTTGTACTATTGCCACTGCAAGCAGAACTGATGCTGGTGTCCACGCACAGGGGCAAGTTATAAAAATAACCATCACCCTAGTAATCGAATCAGAAAAACTTCTGCTTGGTATGAATTCACTATTGCCAGATGATATACGTATCTTGCGATGCGAACCCAGCACCGCAGAGTTTAACCCAAATAAAGACAGCAAGAGCAAAGAGTATCATTATTACTTTTGTACGGACACAGTCTACAACCCTATTCTCAATGATACCGTTGCACATATCCCCTCTCATAGTCAAGACTCAACCACAGGGTCACTTGATATAGAACGCATGCAACAAGCCTGTAAACTCTTCATTGGCGAACATGATTTTTATAGTTTCGCGAAACGAGATACTAGTATGAGTTCAACTTTGCGTACTATTGTTAGTTGTGAACTATTGGAAGTTCCGTCTTCAACGTTTGGCAATAAGGTTTACTATATCAAGATCGTGGGCAAGGGATTTTTAAGATATATGATTCGGTATATTGCGGGTGCTTTATTTGCGCTTGGAAGAGCGCAGCTTAAGCTGAGTGACATTAGTGATGCACTAGCAAATCACAAAGAAGCAAAGATCAGTTCCAGAGCCAAGTCGCGGGGGCTACATTTGATTCAGATTTCCTATTAGAGGTTCCCTAAATGAAATCTAGATATGATAGCACTATGAAAATGACCTCCCTTACTACTATGGATAATAAATGATAATTTTAGACTTTGAAACAAACTCAACCAATATACATGATGTTATAGAAGTAGCTGCCTTCCGTGTTAAACAAGTAAATAATCAATATAAAGTGTTAGATACTTTTCATCGTTATTATTTCTCAGAATATGTAGTAAACCCACATGCTCTAGCAGTACATAAACTATCACCAGATAGACTTGAAAGATTAAGAAAAAGCGTAACCTATGAAGAGTACTTTGAAGATGATAAAGACTTTGTAGCATTTTGTAAAAACACTAAAACATTGGTAGCGCATAACATATCGTTTGAATTAAGACATATTGGAGAGTTGATCACCTTTGAAAATCATTTCTGCACTATGAAAGAAAATAAAAAAATTGTCAAAGCCATCAATACTAGGGGTAATATAAAAAACCCAAAACTTATAGAGACTTGTAAATATTACAATATAGAATTTGATGATGAACAGTATCATAGCGCTATCTATGATGTGACTAAGACTTTGGAGATTTTAAATAAGATGGAGTGTAAAATTATTTAGTATAACTCTTTATGTATAAGTACAGTTTGTAAAATCTACTACCTGTTTATCAAAAAGAGATAGGCAACTGGATATAAAAGAAAACCTTATAAAATAATATATTTGATTCTTATTTCATTTCTACCTTTTCTTACTAACGTTGTAAGTGAGGAGCCGAAATCAGCTCCAGCTGATTGAGGTACCACTCAACTTGGCTATAATGTCACTCATTCTAATAATCAATTATCGAACTACGACATTTCAGAGACGACGCCAAGCTGTTGGAAAAAGGTCAAGTTATCTAGAATCTCTCTATCTTCCAAGATTTTGTTGTCCTTAATTCGACTCATAACCATTCCTTGAACGTCTACAGATTTTTTAGTAGCCGGAATGCCCATAAAATCTTGCTCATGGGTGCCCTTAAAGGTAAATGCAGTACAGGTTCGGTCATCAGAACTGAAGAAATCGTCAATTTGAAGGTTCAAGTTAGGAAAAGCGTTACGGAATGCCTGTATAAACTCTGTCAACTCAACGACACCTTCTAATTGACTGTCGGGACTCCAATATTGGTACTCAGGATGTATGAGCTCTTCGAGAATTGAGAGGTTCCCCTTATTGAAGGCCTCATCTATGAAGGTACGAATTAAATCTTCCGATTGCATGTTTCTCTCCTTTAATCAGTTTTTGATTAGCGACATAACGGGCGCGCTGATCACCATTCAGTATGATATCAGAAAATCCCGAAGGGTTTTCTGGTAGCAGACTTGATGTGTGTATCCTGTCATTTGTTGGACGTAGCGGAGCGGAGACCAGCAAAATGGCAGTGGTCACGTTCAGTGATCAGCGCGCCCGTTGCACGTACCCGTTCCGCGGGTGCGTGCAACTATATATTAACCGAACACTTTGTCTTGCTATTACGATATTTCAGCATTACGAGTATATCAAATATGTCTTGATATTGATAAAGTTTTAGGATTTTGATAAAGTAGAAGTATAAAAGCTCATTCTATGAAAAATTAAGTTGTTTTGTATTACTTATAATCGGATATCAGAGTTTAGAAGTTTTAACAGTTTAATGATATATGCTATATGAGTTGAAAAGATTCTTTGCACATTATTTACACACCATTAGATTATACTCATTCTTAATTAGGTTAGTCTCAAATAATTTATTTGATTGAGGAGGGTAATATCATGAAAAAGTTAATTTTAATGAGTGTTATTGCACTAGGATTAGTGTTTGCCTATGCAGAGAATAAAGCTACAACTGAGTTAGTACAAGCAAACAAAACTGCAATAGGTTCTGACAGTGTGGATACTGGTCAAAGTGCTAAAGTAAAAACAGTAGAAAGAAAGACGGCCAATGTGGTAAGCCTCAACCCGAAAGATACTAATTCCTACCTATCTTTCGCTCCGGAATTGGAAAAAACCATTTTGAGGATTCCGAAACTTGACCCTGAGACCCAATTGTATGTTGAAGAAGTGAAGCCAAACCTTTTCTACGTTACAGAAGGCATTTACCAATCTGCCTTTCTCAAGACCGGAGCCGGAGTTATCGTCTTTGATACTCCTCCTAGTTTTTCCCGCAAGCTACCTAAAGTCATTAAACAGCATGCCCCAAATGAGGTGATCAAGTACTTGGTATACAGCCACGGCCACTCAGATCATGTTGGCGGTGCCAGTGCATTCAGTGATATTCAAGATTTACAAGTTGTCGCCCAACTAAAAACGGCAGGGGGTATCAAAGAGGGAGGAAATCCTGGTATCCTGCCGCCTACGATTACCTTTCAAGATCAGCATAATTTTTCGCTTGGTGGCGAAAAAGTTGAGTTGACGTCCGCTTCATTCCACTCAGAAAATGCAGATGTCTTAATATATTTACCGAAACAAAAATTCATTATGGCTGTTGATACGATTACACCTGGCGAAGCACCGTTTATGGGTTTTGGTGCCACTGCAGATATTGGGGAATACCTCAAGTTTTTTGACGAAGTCTTGAGGTACGATTTTGATATCATTCTCTCTGGACACGTCTCCATCTTGGGTAATCGCGATGATGTTGTCGAAGCGAAAGAATATGCGTTTGATGTGAGAGACTCTATTCTGAATGGCATGCAAACTTTTGAGGAGCGATTCACCAAGACTTTTGCGACTTTTAAATATAAGAACCCCAATCTCGCTTACCGCTCTGCAATTGAACAGATGAGAGAGGAATGCTCTGCTGAGATCATCGACAAATGGAAAGATAGGCTCTCTGTCGTGGATGTTTGGGCTGATAGTCATTGCGAGAAAATGATCTTGTATTACATCATGCATTAATTAGGAGTATTACTATGTCAACAGAAGAAATTTTTCAAATTGCATTGATCTTGGCTACATTTTTGTCTTCTCTTGTAGCAGGATTCCTTTTTGCTTTTGCCGTAGTAGTTATGCCCGGTATCAAAAAGCTAAATGACAGGGAATTTATCCGTACTTTTCAGGTTATAGACGGTGTTATCCAGAATAATCAGCCGATCTTTATAGCAGTCTGGATCGGTTCAGTTGTCGCTTTGGTAACTGCCACTGTGCTCGGTATCGGGCAATTAGATGGATCTGGGCGTCTCCTCATAATCTTCACTACACTCGCCTATCTTTTCGGTGTACAATTGCCAACAATCACTATTAACGTACCTTTGAATAACAAATTGCAAACTTTGGATGTCGACGCAATGAATGAAACCACACAAAAGGCAGCTCGTAAAGACTTCGAATCGCGTTGGAACCGATGGAATTCAATTAGGACAGCCATTGCAAGCATGATATCTATCCTGTTAATTATTCTACTATTCAGTCTTTAGAGAGAGGTATTGGATAGCGTTAAGTCCAAATAGTTGTTTTAGGGAACATGTTAAAATCCCATACGCCGTCGTTGAAGTAGTGACGTGACTAACTTCTTATTACCTAAAACCTCATAAAATGTGCTATATAGGAAGTTTTATAATGAAAAAAGATATTGTGCAAGGTTGGTATGTTTAGTTGAAATTGAGTGGTTTTAGTCGTTTTACTGTTTGTGAGCATTACATATCATGTGATATTAAATGAGTTCTGTTCTAACAAAGATAAATAATCATCTGATTTTAGCCTAATTTTAGCTTAGCTCGCTACAGTAGGCAATAATATCCTAAAAGGAAAACAACATGGATCAAGAAACAATCAATGAATATGGCGTGAAAGTAGCGATGTTCATAGGCAACCCTAAATACAAAAACACTATCTCTGATGAAGAAGCCAGAGAGCTAGGTGCTTCAGTTTTTAGCTTTACCTATGGAAGTGAAGAAGTTGGTTACAAACTTACACTGCACTGGGCTATCAACACACATGAAGATACTATCAAACTTGCACGTTACAGTTATGAGGGTGTGGCTTCAGGTATCGCGGTTAACCACATGCTTGCACTTATATCTACAAACAAAACGATGCCAGAGATGGAGAGTCTTACTTACTCTGCTTTGGAACGTTTACTAAGAGACAACCCTAGCGTTGAAGCATTACCTGCAAATGAAGCTTATGCTGTCACGTTTGCACTCGACGCTGTGAAACTAGCTGTAAAAGACTACATCAAAGCATCACTCAACCATGAAGAATCAACGGTGCCTTGTGCTGAGAGTCCTATGAGCATCGCTTCTATCAAAGCATCTATAGCGACACATAACATCCAAACACTTGAAGAAGCTGAAAACTATACAAAGATCAGCACATCTGATGCTGACTGTGAGAAGAATCTTTTACATTTAATAGAATTAAATAAGAAATCAGTAGAAGAACAAAAAGAAGCAGATGATGCTCTAAACGCTGTTCCATTTAAAGACTTAAGCCCTGAACATAGAGTCATCGCTGTTGATACTGCCATTGACAATACGGTTAGAGAATTTCTTGTGATGGATGGTGGGGACATAGATGTACTTAGTGTAAAAGAAAATGGCGAAACATATGAAGTGTACATCTCTTACCTTGGTGCATGTAGTAGCTGTTCTAGCTCAGGTACAGGTACACTCTTTGCCATAGAAAATGCACTCAAAGATAAACTTGATCCAAACATACGTGTTATCCCTATCGGATAGTAGGTTCTCTTAACAAATGATACTTTCCCCTCGTATACATTCCTACTTACTCTGTAGGAATGAGGGGAACTCTCCCTTTTTTAAATAAACATCTACTCTTTTAGTATCCCTTTCATAAACTGATTTAAGTCTGTAGGGAACGGGAAGATCACTGTATTGGTCTTGTCACTGGAGATATCACTCAAGGTCTGTAGATAACGTAGCTGGATACCCAGCGGGTTTTTAGCAAGTACTTCTGCCGCTTTAAGAAGATTTTCACTTGCTTCGAGTTCCCCCTTGGCGTTGATCACTTTGGCACGACGTTCACGCTCCGCCTCCGCCTGTCTGGCAATGGCACGTACCATACTCTCATCAAGATCCACATGTTTTATCTCTACATTGGCTATCTTCACACCCCATGCATCGGTCTGTTTGTCCAGTATTTCCTGTATATCAAAGTTCAATTGTTCCCGTTCTGAAAGCATCTCATCAAGTTCATGTCCACCAAGAACGGAACGCAGCGTTGTTTGGGCAAGCTGGCTGGTAGCATCATAAAAGTTCTCGACTTGGATGATCGCTTTTTCAGGATCAACCACACGAAAATAAACAACAGCATTCACATGTACAGAAACATTATCATGGGAGATAACATCCTGCGTCGGAACATCCAAAACGATGGTACGCAGATCTACCCGTACCATCTTTTGGATACCCGGGATCAAAACTATCAGTCCCGGACCTTTCACTCCGGTAAAGCGACCAAGCGTAAAGACCACCCCTCGCTCGTACTCACGTAAAATGCGTATGGCAGATGCCAGTAAAATGATCAGTATCATTACAATATAAATAGTAGTCATTGGTAGAATAGGTAACATAATTTACTCCTTTATTAAGTTGACATGCAGTGTTAATCCTGACAGACTTTCTACACGTACGTTTTGATCAACCTTTAGTTCATCATCCGACGTTGCATACCATATCTCACCATGGCAGCGAACACGGTAGCCCTCTTTTGTTGATTGAACTACTTTAGCCGTGGCACCAACCATTTCATCTACTCCCGTTACTACCTTTACAGACCTCGAGCGAATGACGAACTGTAGAACAAAGATGAAAAATCCCAAACTGATAAGAGAGAAAGCGATGACCAAGGGGATGGATATCCCACTGCCAAGCGTCTGTGCATCAAACAGAAGTAGTGACCCAAGCACAAAAGCGACCACGCCGCCAATACCCAAAATACCAAACCCTGTGATAAGCACCTCTGCCAGCATAAAAGCGATGCCCAAAATGATGAGTAACAGTCCTGCATAATTAAAAGGTATCATGTTCAATGCATAAAGTGCGAACACACCTGAGATGACTCCTATCACTCCCGGGAATATGGCACCTGGATTCATCAACTCAAAAAAGATACCATATATGGCAATGAGCAAAAGTATATAGGCGATGTTGGGATCAGTGATGATGTATAAAAGACGTGTTTTCCAATCAGCCTCAATAGTTTGTATCACAGCTCCTTCTGTTCTGAGCGTCATACTTTTTCCAGATATAGTGACTGTTCTTCCTTCAAGTTTACGTAGTAGTTCAGTCATATCCTCAGCCATCAGGTCAATGACTCCATAACGTAAAGCATCTTTTGCAGAGAGACTTTTGGCCTCCTTCACGGTGTCTAAAGCCCAAGAGACATTACGATCATTCAATTCAGCCAGACTTTTGATGTAAGCCATGGCATCATTGATCGCTTTTTTCTCCAGTGCCGAGGAACCACTCGTGTTTGCATCTGTCATCTTCGGTGCAGGCATCAGACTGACAGGAGTTGCGGCACCAAGATTGGTTCCGGGTGCCATGGCTGCCACATGAGAAGCATAAAGCATGTAAGTTCCCGCACTTGCAGCCCGTGCACCTTTTGGAGAAACATAGGTAATGACAGGAATTGTACTGTTCGTGATCTCCTGTATCATCTCCCGCATGGAGGTCGAGAGACCCCCTGGAGTATCTAGTTCGATCAATACCATCTGGGCATTTTGAAGCACTGCAACTTCCATCCCATCTTTGAGATACTTACTGCTTGCAGGGCCTATAGCACCTTTTATCTCTAATTTAATGATCGTAGGAGTAGTAGCGAGAAGGGGTAAAATAATCAAAAATAATAAAAAGAGTAATCGTTTCATTCTAAACACCTATGATCTTTCAATGGTATATCTAAAATAACTATAGTTCATCATAGCCAATAAACAAAATAAAAGTCAAGCGAAGCGGTTTCAATTTGTGCTAAAATAGACTCATGGCATCTCTTAAAACCTTGAACGATATGACGTGCTCATAGAGATACCTTTTTATAGAAAGTGGAGGTAGCAGATGAAAAATTATATTTACAACACTGATATAGGAACTTTCGAGATCCGACAGAAAAGTCATATGCTTTATCAGCTCTGGATAAAAGAAGAGTTTCTTGGTGAATACGCAAGTGCTGAGCTCGCTGCTGAAGATGTCGCTGAATTTAATACAGACTATGTGGCATGGGATCAACTTGAAGATGAACTTGAAAATATTCCAACTGAGCTTGAAGAATGGACATCTGTCACAGAGGAGACACCCCGTTAGTGATGCAGCGTTCCATCATCATACAAAAAAATGACACGCCAAAGTTCATAGCAGACTGTCATTTGGGGAAACTTGCAAAGTACTTACGTATCATGGGGTTTGATACCCTCTTCTTTCCCACTATAGAAGACGATAAGCTTATCATTATCGCCAATGAAGAAAACCGTATCATTCTTACACGAGATCGTGAACTGTCCCAACGTAAAAATGCTCCTGTACTTTTTTTGGAACCTATAGATACTAAAACACAGCTCAAAACACTCATAGATCACTATCACCTGAAAGATCATCCTGTTGCTTTCAGTCGTTGCATCGTCTGCAACACCCCTCTACAGGTCATCGAAAAAGAGAAGATTGTGGATAGAATACCGGAAAAAGTACAAAAGTATTTCGACTATTTTGAGTACTGCCCTACTTGTGACCGTGTCTACTGGCAGGGGGATCACTACAGACATATGATGGCGTTTTTAGAACAGGTATTAAATGAATCCTGACAACAGTCACATACTATTAAAGCGCTAGAGAAGCTCCAAAATTTGGACATTTATCCAGTATATCTTTTAACGCATGATATGTGATCTGATGTGCTTTGGCTACAGCTTTTTCTGTAACATAACCGCCTGCAACATTCACACCGCTATAGATGGCACTGTCTTCTAAGCTGGCATTTTTCCATCCCATATTGGCGATCTTCTTCACATAAGGTATCGTTGCATTTGTCAAAGCAAGTGTGGAAGTGACAGGGTAATCTCCAGGCATGTTGGCTACACAGTAGTGTATCACACCATCTACTTCAAAAACAGGGTCATCATGTGTAGTTGGTCGGGAAGTCTCTATGCACCCTCCCTGATCGATGGCAACATCAACCAAAACCGCTCCTTTTTTACATAAAGAGAGCATTTCTCTTGTAATCAGGTGTGGTGCTTTCTCACCAACACTATAGACTGCTCCGATGACAATGTCTACGGTAGGTAAGATCTTTTCCAAATTGTAACGGTTAGAGTAGAGTGTTGAGACATTTGCCGGCATCAACGCTTCAAGTTCTGTCATACTGCTTGAGTCTATTCCCATAACAACCACATCAGCTCCCATACCAGATGCGATCTGGGCTGCATTTTTACCCACTGTTCCGCTTCCTATGATCAACACTCTAGCTGGCAATACACCGCTTCCTCCACCTATCAACAGACCCATTCCATTAGTGTGTGCTGAGAGGAAATAGCTTGCTACCATCGGTGCTACTCTCCCTGCTATTTGACTCATAGGTTCAAGCAGAGGCATTCTTGTACCTTCTTGCACCGTTTCATAAGCTATGGCTGTTACTTTTTTTTCTTGAAGTATCTCAGTCAGTTCTCTCAAAGGAGCAAGGTGGAGATACGTGAAGAGTATCTGCCCCGGCTTCAGAAGATCATACTCTTGAGGTTGAGGCTCTTTAACCTTTAAGATCATTTCACAAGTGTCAAATATCTCTTTTTCTTTTTGAAAAATCATGGCTCCAGCTTGCATATAGTCATCATCAGAAAACCCGCTTTGTTCTCCAGCATCTTTCTGTATATATACTTCATGTCCACTTTGAACAAGTAGTCTCACACCAGAAGGGATAATACCTACCCTATATTCTTTAGTCTTTATCTCTTTTGGAATACCTATCTTCATATGATCTCTTTAATCCTCTGCTCCGACTTTACACCTTGCTATGGGATTGACTCTCAATCTTTCAACAGGTATAGGTTCATCACTCTTTTCACACATACCGTAGGTACCATTTTTTATCTTTCCAAGCGCATGGATAGTCTCTGCTTTCTCATTTTCCTGCTGATGTAAAATAGTATTGTCTTTTGCACTAAGACTACTGAGAGATGCAAGATCTTGCATATCATTGATGCCATCATCAGAACCAACACTATCTAACTCTGATCGAAGCTGATCGATATTTTCTTCGATCTTTACTAATCCTTCTTGCAACATTGTTTCAAATTCATCAAAATTCAGATCATCTCTTTTTTGCATTATTTACTCCTAACTTTAATCATAATATATAATTATAGTACTATAAACAAGATTTATCTACGGCACATACACCAAAACATCTGTTGTTGTTTCTCTTAAAAGGGAAGAGGCCATACTTCCAAGTAATGCTTTAAATCCTGACATACCTCTTGAACCTACCAATGTTAGGTCATAATTACCTTTGTTTATATATTTAAGTAGTGCTTTTTTGCCGTTAAATTCTCCATCAAGGATCTTACCTTTATCCAGTGACAGATCACTTACCAGCTTTTTCATCTCTTTTGCAGTATAGGCTTTAGCTGCCCTGTTGAACTCTGAAAGATCACGTCCGACCATGGTGTAGGGACCGTCTATGTACATCGTAGTCTCAGCACTATGCACCGCATCTACCTTTGCAGTTGGGAAGATCTTTTTTGAAAAGACAATGCTTTGCCTAGACTGAATCAGAAAGTCAGTGGCTGCTACGATGCTGGCGTAGGCATCTTTCACAGGGTTTTTAACAAGCAAAACAGGCAAATGACTTTCATGTGCGACTTTCTCTGCTGTGGAACCTAGAAAATGCTTTTTCCCAGAAGTGTTTGCACCTATGACTAACATATCTGCTTTTAGTAACTTTGCCTCATATGTCAAAACATCATGTGCTGCACCCTCTTTCATCAAAACGGTATAAGGCACTTTGTATTTTGTGCTTAGTGCTTTTACCTTCTTATCTATCTTCTTTTTGATGTTTTCTGTATCGACTGTTACCGCTTTAGAACTAAAAAAACTTGGTACATCAAACCAAGGCGTAGGAATAGCGTACACTATAAAGAGTTCTGCTTTGTTTTCATTTGCAAGCATAAATGCTCTTTTTAAAACATTATTTGCTTTTGCAAAAATATCAACACCGACCATCATTCTTTTTACATTTTTCATAAACTACCGCCTTTTATCAAATTTTTGCTCTTTCTATAGAAGTGCTTACTTTTATTCTACTCCTATTAGGTAAAAAATGCAACTTTATATCTAACCCAAATAACTAAATAGAAATTCAGCACTCCTTGCAATCATTCTATTTCGATATTGGGGTCTAAGATGAAAAGGAGTAAAATAAATGTAACTATAGACTCATAAAATTTTACAAGGTAGTACATGACAAAAGAAGTAGAAGTAGCCATCATCGGTGCAGGATCAGCAGGTCTTTATGCCCTCTCTCAAGTGAAGAAGCAAACTGATGATTTTATCATCATTAACTCTGGGCCTTATGGTACTACCTGTGCTCGTGTAGGGTGTATGCCATCTAAATCACTCATACGTATTTCAGAGTATTATCATGAGCGTGCATACTTTGAAAAAAGTGGCATCAAGAACAGTGAAGAACTCAGTGTTTGCATACCTGATGTTTTAAAAAGAGTCCGTAAACATCGTGATATACTCGTTGCTGGTAATGTCAAAAATATTACACGTTTGGGAGACAAAGTACTCTCCGGTAAAGCGGAATTTATAGATGCCCACACACTGAAGGTCGATGAAGATACGATAGTGGCAAAAAAGATCATCATCGCTACAGGATCTACACCCATTGTTGATCCAAGTTGGGAAGCGTTTAAAGAACATATACTCACAACAGATGAACTATTTGAACAGGAAGATCTTCCTGCTACTTTAGGCGTACTCGGACTGGGTGTCATAGGCTTGGAACTCGGACAAGCACTTTCAAGACTTGGTATTAAAGTCACAGCAGTCCATTCAAAAGCGCTTATAGGTGGTCTAAGTGATCCTGAGGTAAATGCCAATATGCTTGGACTTTGTGAAAAAGAGTTTGATATCTGGGTTGGTGGTGGTCGCGCCACTTTAAGTAAGATAGACGACAAGATAAAGATCAGCAATGATAAAAATGAGATCCTTGTAGACAAAGTCTTGGTAGCCATAGGCAGGAAACCAAACCTTGAGAGTTTAAAACTTGAAAATCTGGGTATAACCTTAGATGACAAAGGGATGCCCAACTTTGATCCTCAAACCATGCAAATTGAAGACCTCCCCATCTACATAGCGGGAGATGTTAATGCAGACAAACCACTGCTTCATGAAGCAGCAGATGAAGGTCGCATCTCCGGATACAATGTGGTCAATGACCAAAAAAGATTCAAAAGAAAAGTACCACTTGCCATTGTTTTTACCGACCCAAACATCGCGTTAGTAGGAAAAGACTATAACGACATAAAAGATGATGCCAACGTCATTACAAGCAGTTACAACTTTAAAGAACAAGGAAGAGCCTTTCTCATAAACAAAAATGCAGGACTCATAAATCTCTATGTACAAAAAAGTGACGGAAAACTTTTAGGTGCACAGATAGCAGCACCCCATGGAGAGCATCTAGCACATCATTTAGCCTGGGCTATGGAACAAGAACTTACAGTCCATGATATGTTAGAGCTTCCTTTTTATCACCCTACTTTAGAGGAAGGTCTTTATATGCTTTTACGGAAATGTATTAAGAAAATAGACATTAAAAAAGAAGGGGTTTTAGAAACACCCTTTATATAAAATAAAATAAGGTAAATGATGGATTTTCATACCAAAGACATAGATGAAACACTTTTAACTTTACAAAGCCATACTCACGGGCTGAGTAATGAAGAGGCAAGTAAAAGGCAAAAGACCTACGGACTCAATGTCCTTCCTTCAAAACCTGACATGACACTTTTAGCTCACTTTTTACAGCAGTTTAAAAGCCCCATCATCTACATCTTACTTTTAGCCACCCTCATGGCACTTATCATAGAAGAATACACAGATGCAGGGTTTATCCTTGCGGTGTTGGTTTTAAATGCCATCATTGGTACCTATCAGGAGTATTCTGCCTCACAAAAAGCAAGGCTGCTTCAAGATCTCATCAAATCTAATGCCATGGTGCTTAGAGATGGCGTCATACATGAGATAGAAAGCCAATATATTGTTCCAGGAGACATCCTAGTATTTGAATCAGGAACCAAAGTCGCTGCAGATGTCAGACTTACAGAAACGAAGAATCTCACGGTTGATGAAGCTTTACTTACGGGGGAATCTGTAGATGTAAACAAAGATGCGCTGTTTTCAAGTGATAACCCAAAACTCCTACTTCCTGAGAGAAGAAATATGCTTTTTGCAGGTACCTACATTTCCACTGGTAGAGCTATGGGTGTGGTGTCAGGTACAGGGAAAGAGACAGAAGCTGGGAAGATAGCACAACTGCTTTCCAAAGAAAGCAAAGCTAAGATACCTTTGCTTGAAAAAATGGAAAAACTCTCTTTTACTATCTCCATCGTCATAGGCATCATGGTACTGATACTCTTTGCCATTGGTCTCATCAAAGGGATGACTTTCTACGCCCTCTTTCTCTTCTCTGTAGCCTTGGCAGTCTCTACCATACCTGAAGGGTTACCTGTTGCCATCACAGTGGCGCTTACCTCTGCTTCTTTAGCCATGTCCAAACGTAATGTTATCGTACGTAAACTCGCAGCCATAGAGGGGCTAGGTGCCTGTACACTCATTGCCTCTGACAAAACCGGTACACTCACTCAAAATAAACTAAGTGTGGAATACTTCATCTCCCCTACTCAAGTGTATGACACCAACACGATGCAAGAAGCCCATGACAAAGTCTACCTAGCTTCCATTTTATGTAATGAAATGCATTATGAAGAAGTAGAAGAAGGTGGGGTTGATTTCTTTGGAGACCAAGTGGACATCGCATTGGCACGTTTTGCTGCCAATGCTGACGAGTCCTATGTCACAGGGTCAAAGTCCTATAGAAAGATAGATGAAATACCGTATGAGCCTATCAATAGATTTTCTGCTGTGATGATGGAACAAGATGAAAAGGTATTTCAATTTTCCAAAGGGTCACCTGAGACTGTTTTGGAACATTGTGATCTGAGCAAAGAAGAGAAAGTAGCCATCTTGAAAGATGTAGACGCGTGGGCACTTAAAGGCTACAGAACCATAGCCCTAGCCTACAAAGAGTCTGAAGACGATGAAAAAATAAACCTAAATGAATTTAACTACCTAGGTTTTGTTGCCATCATAGACCCAGTAAGAGAAGAGAGCCCTGAGGCCATACGCAAAGCGCAGCAAGCAGGCATAAAAGTAGTCATGATTACAGGAGATCACCCCAATACTGCACTCTCCATAGCACAGGAACTAGGCATTGCAGATTCTCAGGCTGGTGTGATGAGCGAAAAAGAATTAGCTACTTGGGAGGCAGAAGGAGAGAATGTGGAGGAACTAAAAGAGATTACCGTATTTTCCCGTGTCACACCAGAACAAAAAATGAAGATAGTCATGGCATACCAAAGTTTAGGACACTATGTTGCAGTCACAGGTGACGGGGTCAACGATGCCCCTGCACTCAGACATGCAAACATCGGGGTCGCCATGGGTAAAAGTGGTACAGACATCGCTAAGGCAACCTCTGACATCATCTTAACCGATGATAACTTTGCCTCCATCGTCAACGGCATAGAAGAAGGAAGACGTGCACATGATAACATCAGGAAAGTAATATATTTATTAATATCAACTGGATTTGCAGAGTTGGTTCTAGTCATGCTCTCGTTTATCTCAGGCATGCCATTACCCCTACTTCCTGTTCAACTCTTGTGGCTAAACCTCGTGACTAATGGTATACAAGATGTCATACTAGGACTTGAAAAAGCAGAACCTGGGTTACTAAGTAGAAAACCAAGGTCACCCCAAGAGCCCATTTTTAACAAACTAATGCTCAGACGGATAGTTGTAGCTGGCATCTACATAGGTATCGTTGCATTTGTACTCTTTTATTTTTTACTCGAACAGGGTCACAGTGAAGAGAGTGCCAGAAACATTACCTTGCTCCTTATGGTACTATTTGAAAATGTACATGTTTTCAACTCCAGAACCGAATACAACTTTTTACATAAAATCAACTATAGAAGCAGTAGTATGCTCATCATTTTGGTTATATTTACGCAACTTCTACATATTGCATGTATGCATATTCCATTTATGCAAAACGTACTTTCGACACAACCTGTTAGTTTTGATATCTGGTTGGAATTAGCTTTTATAGCTGTGGGGTTAGTTGTAGTTATGGAAGTAGACAAATGGCTGATGTTACGTAGAAAAAAGGATACAGCATGAAGATAGCGTTTTTTGAGTGTAAAGAGGAAGAAAGAGCCTTTTTTGAGGCACATTTAACGGAGCATGAACTCTTCTTTTTTGAAGAAGCCATCCAAGCAAGTTTGATACAAAGTGAAGACTATGACATCGTCTCAGTTTTTGTACATTCACGCGTCACAAATGAAATCTTAGACAACCTCCCTAAGCTTAGCTACATACAAACAAGATCCACAGGATTTGACCACCTGAAGTGTTCCAAACTTTACGAAAGAGGCTTAAAAGCAAGTAATGTCGCTGGCTATGCAGGGCCTGCTGTTGCGGAGTTTGCATTTTCACTACTACTAAATGCGACAAGAAAAACATACACGGCACTGGAAAGAAGTAAAAAAAATGATGACAGTTACCTTGACCTTAAAGGGGTAGAACTGTATGACAAAACGGTGGGTATCATAGGACTGGGTACCATCGGTTTACACATGACGAAGATTGCCAAAGGGTTTGGTATGCATGTGCTTGGTTACTCAAGGACTGAAAAACCCATATTTGAAGAACTTGGCATTGATTTTGTCTCGCTTGAAGTTGTCCTAAAAGGTGCCGATATCCTCATGCTTGCAGTACCATTGTCCCCATCCACAGAATACCTTATCAACACTACCAATAGTCAACTTATCAAAGAAAACTGCATCATCATCAATATCGCTAGAAATGAGATCATAGAACCATCACTTTACCATTCACTCCCCAACACCATCGCTTGTGACATAGACAATAACACTTCACTCTCACAAAAAGAGAACATCCTACATACACCACATATGGCCTACTATACCAGTGAAGCCTTACTAAGAATCTTACAGATCTCTTTAGAGAATATGTCACAGTTTATAAGAGGTGAAGTGCCTCAACACTGTCTGAAGATCGAATGTGAAAAAGAGTATACTTTAGATTAAAGGGAGTATCTATGGAGAAATCACATAAAATTGTCTATGCCATCTATATATTAGTGTGGGCTATCATGGCCATAAATCCCAAGTATCCTGATGACTGGTTACTTGAGAATGTTTTGGTTTTTATATTTTTCCCTTTTGTTATTTGGATGGATATGAAATATAAGTATCATTTACTGAGTATTGTATTGATTCTCATATTTGCTTCTTTGCACTCTTTAGGATCACACTATACCTATGCAGAGATGGAACATTTTAATGGTATTACTGAACTTTTTGGTTTTGAACGTAACCATTTTGACCGTTTGGTGCATTTTTTCTTTGGATTACTTGTCTTTAGGATACTCTTTGAGATGATTACTTCTGGTATAGAGTCTGTGAAAACTGCCCTGCTCTTTACCTTTACGATGATTGTTACTATCTCTACATTGTATGAAATGTTAGAATGGCTTGCAGTTATTGTACTGCATCCAGAACTGGGGAGTGCCTTTTTGGGTACACAGGGAGATGTCTGGGATGCACACAAAGATACTTCTTTAGCCATGTTAGGTGCTTTTTTCAATATGGCTTTTTATACCAATTATAGATCATTACTGAATAAAAGGAATGATAGGACTTTATAATGGAAAATCTAACTATACTAACTATACTTAAAACATCTGGTGGATTGGGTATCTTTCTACTAGGTATGGTAGTAATGACGGATGGATTACGCTCTTTGGCAGGAGACACCATAAGAAAAGCGCTCATGCATTTTACACAAAGTCCTCTTTCGGGTGCAACTACGGGTGCTATTGCAACAGCTATATTGCAATCATCCAGTGCGACCACTGTAGCCGCAGTCGGATTTGTCGGTGCTGGCCTGCTTGCATTTCCTGAAGCACTAGGTATCATATTTGGTGCAAATATAGGTACAACTATCACTGGTTGGATGGTTGCCCTACTTGGATTTAAATTCAACCTTGGCATTGCTCTACTTCCTGTTATCTTGTTAGGTGTAATGCTCAAACTTTTTTTCAAAGGAAAGCTTGCCTCTATTGGCTATACCATTGCGGGTTTTGGTCTCATCTTTGTGGGTATCTCCTTTTTGCAAGAAGGCATGAGTGGTTTTGAAGGGCTCATCACTCCAGAAAACCTCCCACCTGATTCATTAGTGGGAAGATTAAAGTTGGTTTTACTTGGTATCATGGCGACAGTCATCACACAATCATCAAGTGCTGGTGTTGCAGCCACACTCACCGCACTCTTTGCCAATGCTATCAATTTTGAACAGGCAGCTGCTCTGATCATCGGTATGGATGTAGGCACTACTGTCACAGCTGCCATGGCATCCATCGGTGGCTCAGTCAATGTTAAAAGAACAGGTTTATCCCATGTGGTTTACAATATATTTACCGCAGTAATGGCGCTTTTTCTCATCACACCTTATACTACACTATGGGAATACATAACATCAAGTGCCATAGTAGAAAATGCAGAGATCGCTCTGGTTGCTTTTCATACCCTGTTCAATACGTTAGGTGCACTCATCATCCTTCCCTTTACACCGCAGTTTGCACAGATGATGCAGAAGCTCATCCCTTCAAATGAACCAAGGTATACGACAAAGTTAGATCAAACCTTATTAAAGGAACCTAGTCTTGCATTAGAAGTAGCCCGTATTTCAACTCAAGACCAATTTATGGCACTCTTACATCATGTAAATTTTTTATTGGGTGATGTGCAAGAAGGTAAAAAAACAAATCTTATTTTGCTACATAAGGCATTAATTGATACACAAGTATACCTTGATGACATTGACTTAAAAGAGCAAGACGATGCGAAATGGAAAAAACTCATAGCCTTGATCCATATACTTGATCATGAAAATCGTATACATGATCGTTGTGAAGAAGATGGATATAGAGCTCAAGTTGTACAACAGTCCATGGATTTAGAGAATGAAATGCATCTTCTAGTGACAACCAATACCAAGATAATCAATGCCATTTCATCAAAACAGTTTACTAAAGCCAAACATTATGCAAAAAAATGTGCTAAACATATGAAAAAACATATAAAACCCTATAGAGAGATGATCGCTAAGCAGATGGCTGAAGATAAGATCACTATGCAAGAAGGTACCCGTAAACTTGAAGCTATGAGATGGCTTTTACGTGTGACACATCACTTTGCACGTATTACAGAGTATTTGGAAGAGTCAGTAGTATCTACTGCAAAATAACCTCTACAAACCTAAAGCTGTCTTCTTGTACTTTACAACATGTCCATCATCATCTGCAAGATACACAAATCCTTTGTTATCAAAGGCTATCCCTTCCCATGCACCCTTCTCTAGCTTCACTTTTTGTACAATCTTTTTCTTTTCAAGATTGTACTTGATTAACAGATCTTTTTTATCACTCACCATATAAAGATCACCATCATCATACGTTAATCCTGCTATATCAGCGATATCATGTTCAATCACATCAACAATCATAGAAGGATAAGGTTTCATCTTTACCACTGCAATAAAAGAGTTCTTTTTCTTTTTAGCCTGCTTAGATAAATACAGCGTATTAGCTACTTTAGCTATGCCTTCCACACCTTCTTTTCTATCAAAAAGTTTACGTTTTTTGCCCTTATACATCGTATCTACATGGACTTTTTGCTTTTTTCCTGTCCTTCTATCTACGATAACTATGCCTTTATCTTCACGTACAAAGATGAATTGTTCATCCTCACAAACAACTCCTTCAAGATCATATTTACCCAGTTTTACTTTCTGAAGTATCTTTCCCTTAGGCGTTATCTCATAATAAACGCCTTCATCATTGGCAACGATGAGTGTATTTGAGTTATGACAGTAACTGATACCTGAAGCTTCAGGTATTTTGACTATTTCTTCTCCAACTGAGTTACCACAACCAACAAATAACAACACAATCAATGCATAGACATAATGTTTCATATTTTTCTTCCATATTCTTTACCAAGCTTCAAAAGTCCCTCATTGATCTGATACTTTTTAAATGCCACTTCTTCTATCTTTTTATGATTAAAGCCACCATCGTTGTAGCAAATGACTGAACTTGTATGTCCTTCAAGAAGGCCATCTATAGCATGTGTAACAAAATGAAAAGCCATAAGACGATCATACACTGTCGGGTTCCCTCCACGCTGTATGTGACCTAGCACCATCACACGAGACTCTACCTCTAACTCATCTTCAAACCACTTAGCGATCTTTCCAGAGTTCTTTAACGCTTCAGAGACTACAGCGATGAAATATTCTCTGCCCTCTTTCATCTCTTTTTCAAATCGATTTTTATAGTTATCAAGTGTATAAGGGATCTCAGGGATGAGACACATCTCAGCACCAGAAGTCAGTGCTGAAACAAGAGCTAGGTAGCCACATTCTCTTCCCATCGCTTCTATGACAAATGCCCGTTTGAACGAGGAAGCCGTATCACGTATGGAATCAATGGCGTATTTGATGACATTGAGGGCTGTATCTACCCCTAAACAGTACTCTGTTCCTGCGATGTCGTTGTCTATGGTAGAAGGGATACCTGCAAAGTAAATGTCATGACTTTCATCACTCAGTTTTTGCATCCCTTTAAAAGAACCGTCCCCACCTAACACAACCACATAACTGATGTTGTGGAATTTTAGATGCTCAAGTGCCTTTTTTCTGTAACTCTCTTCCATAAAACGTGTGGAACGAGAAGTGTGTATCTTGGTACCACCTCGTGAGATGATACCTGCAACATCACGGTAGCCTGCCTGTGTAATGGTATTGTCTATCAAACCTTCAAAACCATTCTCTACAAAGTATGGAATAAGTCCTTTGGCTATGGCGTACTCCACAAAACGTTTGAGTGCTGCGTTCATACCAGAAACATCTCCACCTGAACAGAGTATGGCTATATTATTCATCATGAGCCTTTATATAATATGATTGATTATAGCACTAAAACGATTTAGACAAAAAATATGTATAATGTTTATAGAGGAATGTGTATGAAAAAAGAATCTAAAGAATTAGAACAGATCAAGACCATTATGAGTGACCCGAGTTTTGAGATTGCAGAAGAGGACAAAAACTTTCTCTACTCCAACGATGCCAGAGGTGTAAGGCTTCAACTTGATTACCTTAAAGCGGAAGTAAAGATGCGTGATCAAGGTATCAATCATACTATCGTGGTTTTTGGAAGTGCACGTATAGTTGAGTTTGATGTAGCCATGGCAGCACTTAAAAAGATAGAAAAAGACTTAGAAACTTCTCCACATTCAGAAACACATTTATCTGCACTCAAACGTGCAGAAAGTATGGTAAGAAAAAGTATCTATTATGATGAAGCTCGTAAGCTAGGTCAATTGGTCGGTAAAGGTGGTAAGAGTCCTGAAGATTGTCATGTGACAATGATGACAGGAGGAGGGCCAGGCATTATGGAGGCAGCAAACCGTGGTGCATTGGATGTAGGAGCAAAGTCCATAGGGCTTAACATCGAACTGCCACACGAACAGTTCCCCAACCCCTACATCACGCCTGAGCTCTGTTTTCAATTTCGATATTTTGCCATACGTAAACTACATTTTTTACAACGTGCCAAAGCGCTTGTGGTTTTCCCAGGTGGATTTGGTACCGTGGATGAACTCTTTGAGATATTAACACTTATACAAACCAAAAAAAGTCCTTCTATCCCTATTGTATTAGTAGGTAAAGCGTATTGGGAAAAGGCCATTAATTTTGCATTTTTGGAAGAAGAAGATGTCATTGAACCTGAAGACCTTGCCAATCTGACCTATGTAGATAATGCAGAGGAAGCATGGGAAACAGTAATTTCTTGGCATGTAAAAAACAAAACACCACTTTTTGAAAAGTAGCCCTATAAAGTTGTATTTTATCATTCAGCTGATATAGTCGATAAAATTATAGGTAAAAGGTTATATATGGAAGTCACATATTTTTTAGAAGCACTTTGGCAACTGAGTGTTGCGATGGCTCCCTACATACTTTTTGGTCTTGTGTTTGCAGGACTTTTACACGAGTTAGTCCCTGACAGCATCGTCACTAAACATTTAGGTGCTAGTGATGTCAAGTCTGTAGTGAAGTCTACAGTTTTTGGCATACCTCTTCCTGTCTGCTCTTGTGGTGTCATACCATTGGCTACTTCCATTAAAAAGTCTGGCGCAAGTAAAGGAGCCACACTCTCTTTTCTCATCTCTACACCCATTACAGGAGTGGACTCCATCATGGCTACTTATGGGATATTTGGGTGGATATTTACGATTTATCGTGCCATTACTTCTATGGTCATCGCTATGGTGGCAGGTATCTTAACCAACATCTTTGATAAAGAGACAACGATGAGGGTACATACGGGATCTACCCCTACGAGAGCATTTTCAACATTGAAACCCCTAGGGGCAGATTCTATATCTGCCCTCAATATGAAGTCAGAAGAAGAAGCGTCATCTGATACAGCCAAAAAGTTCTCTTTTATCTCAGCGATGAAGTACGCTTTTGGCACACTATTGGGCGATATAGCAAAACCACTATTTTGGGGTCTCATTATAGGTGCATTGATCACCGTAGCCATCCCTGAAAACTTAGCCACCCTACTCAAAGACAATGCGTGGTTCTCCTACCTCCTAGTTATCCTCATCGCAGTGCCTATGTATGTCTGTGCAACGGCTTCTCTCCCCATCGCTGCAGGGCTTATGCTCTCTGGTGTGAGTGCTGGTGCAGCCTTTGTCTTCCTCTCAGCAGGACCAGCAACGAACACTGTGACCATCGGTGTGGTAAAGAAGATGTTGGGTACAAAGTCACTCATCATTTATCTGGGGAGTATCATCATAGGAAGTCTTCTCTTTGGGCTTGGACTAGACTACATCTTCGACAGTTCAAACATCAATCCTGCTTCACTCATACATATGGACGAAGAAGCCGGTATCATCTCCACACTATCATCTGTTATACTCTGGGG
>Ga0209633_10001703_pt1 | contig 22134 bp, 12 predicted proteins | sample Cruoilmetagenom1_FD_187290 | JGI IMG/M metagenome (GOLD analysis project Ga0209633, IMG submission 187290) | Oil polluted marine microbial communities from Coal Oil Point, Santa Barbara, California, USA - Sample 1 (SPAdes) (version 2) | ecosystem: Environmental > Aquatic > Marine > Oil seeps ... | reverse complement strand
AATCATGGCATGTCAGGTACAGATACTATTTTTTCAAAAAAGACTAGAAATATAGTGTGGACTCCTCATAATAATTTTTATGTAAATCACACAAAGAAGAATGATTTCAATCGACATTTTAACGCTTACGGTTTAGGTTGGGGCTTGAGTGATTATCATGGTTATTTACGTGTTGGGCATACAGGTGGTTATGATGGTATGATCACTGCTATTACCATGATTCCTGATAAAAATTTAGGAATAGTAGTATTGACAAACGGAATGAAGAGTCCGATTATGGCAGCAACGTATTATGGATTAGATCAATTTTTAGGTGTAAAAACTATAGATTGGTCTGCTAAGATGTTAGCAGCAAGAGCTAAGAATCAAAAGGAAGATACAAGAGTAGCTGATAGAAAAAAAACTCATGTATTAAACACAAAGCCTTCAATACCTATTGAGAAATATACTGGTGCTTATATCTCAGATATTTATGGAGAGATTACAATCTCTAAAAAAGATGATACTTTAAGAATGGGCTTTGAACATTCTCCTAATTTATCGGCTACATTACGTCATTGGCACTATGATGTGTATGAAATTATTTGGGATGTAAAACATGCTTGGTTTAATTTTGGTACTCTAAAATTCAATTTAGATAATAATTTAAAAGTTAAAGGTATTGATTTTGATGTGCCTAATGATGATATCTTTTTTGAAGAATTAAAACCGATTAGAAAAAATTAGATTTATACTTCTAATTAAACTTAGGTACCTAACAAATCACCATTTCCTTTTGTAGGTAAATCTGTTTGACCCATAAAAAAAGTCCCACCGAAGCAGGACTAAAGATTTTAACATCTACGGCATATAGCCTTATTGTGATAAGATTAAAGATTAGAATAATTTTTTTCACATCACAAATATAAATAAATATTTGTAAATTTTATTATTTATACTTAATTTTAGTCAACTTTTTAAATCGCTAAACCGTTATGACAAAAATACTAGGATTAGATTTAGGCACCAACTCTATTGGTTGGGCAATTGTGGAGAATGATAAAATACTTGGCATGGGAAGTCGTATCTTTCCTGAAGGTGTTGTCGCTAAAACTATTGGTACAGGAGATAGAGAGGAGTCAAAAAATGCTTCACGAAGAAATAGCCGCCAGCAAAGAAGACAATTTTACAGAAAACGTCTTAGGAAAGTGAAATTATTAAGGACATTAATAGACTTACAAATGTGCCCACTAACTAATGAAGAATTGGATAAATGGGTAAAATGGGATAAAGTTCTAAAAAGTGAAGGCAGAAAAGCACCAAATTCAAATGCTTATGAAAAATGGCATAGAATGAATCCATATTTATTACGAGAAAAAGGTTTAAATGAAGATTTAACTTTGTGTGAAATGGGTAGGGTTTTGTATCATCTAATTCAGAGAAGAGGTTTTTTAAGTAATCGAAAAGGGAAAGATGACGGAAAAATCTATAAAGGAAAAGAAGGAATGACTGGAATTACAGAGACTCAAAAGTATTTAAATGAAAATACTTTAGGTAGTTTCTTATATTCTATATCACCAAAAGAAGGAGAGCCTTTTAAATTAATTACAGACGAAAGTGGTAATGAATTAAGAGCCAGAGCTAGATATACATTGCGTAGTATGTATATTGAAGAATTTGAAAAAGTTTGGAATAGACAAGCAAGACAACTAGGTTTAAACAATAAAACTGCTACAAAAAATAAAATATTATTTCTAAAAGGAAGTCTAACCGAAAACAATAGAAATAAAACTAAAATTGAAAAACTTAAAAATAAATATGGAATTGACAATGTTAAGATTGAAGAAATAAAAGACAAATCAAAAAAAGGATTATTTTACAAAGTTTCTGTATCTACCCAAGTTCCTTTAAAATTATTTTTAGGTGGAGAAATTGAAAATGATGAAGATGGAAACTTAAAATTTAAAAGTAATGAAAGTGTCTTATTTTGGCAAAGACCTTTACGCTCTCAAAAAGGGCTTTTAGCAAAGTGTAGATTTGAACCTGATGTAAAGGATAAAAAAGGAAATTATTTACAAAAAGGAAAAACACCCTGTCATTTATCACACCCTCTTTATGAGAGATTTAGAGCGTGGCAATTTATCAATAATATAAAGTATGGTAAAAATCAAAAATTAGAAGATAGTCAACGTCTTCAAATTTTAGAATTAATAGATTCTAAAGATAGCAACTTCAATTTTTCAGAAATTCCAAAGAAGTTGAAAATGATATATGAAAAATGGAATTATGGAAGTGAGCAAAAAATAGCAGGAAATTATACCATTAAAAATTTAAAACCATTATTTAACGAGGAGATTTGGAATAAGAAATATGAAATAGAAACCAAAAATGGAGATTTCTTAACTGAATATGGATATGAAAAGATATGGCATTGTTTTCACTTTTTTGAAGACAATGAGAATTTATTAAAAAAGTTGAAAATTGATTTTGGTCTAGTCGAAAAATATTTTGAAAAGGCTTCTAAAATTAATATCAAAGAAGGCTATTCAAATGTATCGTTAAAGGCTATCAATAACATTTTACCTTATTTAAAAGAAGGTTTTCAAATGAGTGACGCCACATTACTAGGAGGTGTTAGAAATGCATTTGGTAGTAGATGGAGATATTTTAAAGATGACCATGAGCAAATAAAAAAAGATATTATAAAAATCAATAGAGAGAAAAGCAATAGAGAAGGTGAAAGTATTGCTAAAATAAAATCGTACTTAATCGAAAACAAATATGGTTTTGTGAAAAATGATATTCAATTCATAAAACTATATCATCATAGTCAAGAAATTGATAAGAAAACAATTAAAGATAAATTAGATCCTATAGAAAATCTTAGAAATCCTATTGTACAACAAGGTGTTAATGAAACGAGAAGATTAGTTAATCAACTTATTAAAAAATATGGGAAATTTGATAAAATTCAAGTAGAATTAGGTAGAAATATTAAGAATAGTAAAAAAGGAAGACAAGAACAAAGTTCAAGAATATCAGAAAACACAACAAAAAACGATAGTGCAAGAAAATTACTAACTGAGTATGGTTTAAAACACAGTAGAGATAACATCCAAAAAGTATTATTGTATAAAGAAATGCAAGATAAAGGTGTTGTTACAATTTGCCCTTATACCAACAAATCAATTAATATTGATGATGTATTAGGTCCTGATAACAAAATTCAAATAGAACACATTATCCCTAAAAGTGTTTCTTTAAATGATAGTTTTGCTAACAAAACATTATGTGAATCAAAATTTAATAGTTTAAAGAGAAGCTTAACCCCTTATCAGTTTTATTTAAAAAATGGTGATTCCAAATTATGGGGAGGAGCAATTTCTTGGGAAGAAATAGAACAAAGAGTTTATAAAGTTTTACCATACTATAAAGCAAAACGATTTACTTCTAAAATTAAAATAGAAGAAGCTGATGTGAAAAGCAGTTTTATAGAAAGGCAACTGAACGATACGAGATATATTAGTAAAAAAGTAAAAGAAATTATGTCTCAAGTTTGTGAAGATGTAAGAGTTTTACCTGGTCAATTAACATCTGAATTAAGACATTTATGGGGTTTAAATAATATTTTACAACCTGTAATGTTAGTAGATTTGCCAAACTACAAATTAGAAAAAGGTAAATCTACCCCTCATTATGTTGTATTAGACGAAGCGAATAAACCAATTTCAGTTATTCCAATTTATAAAGAAAAACCCTTATTAAAGGCAAACGAAACAACCATTACTGGAAAAGTAGATAAAGGTGTTTTTAAAGTGAATGATAATTTTATAAAACTAAATGTTAATACTCCTGAATTAATAAATGGAGAATATTGGCTAAAATTAAAACTATCCAAACCAAAAGAAATTATACGTATTTTTAAAGAAAGACCAATAACTACAGAAAATGAAATTGTTTTACGAGGTAAAATTGAAAAAGGTAAATTTTCTAACCAAAGTATTAGTAGAATAATTGCAACTAATTTTGATAATGGTTCTTATTGGGCAAAGCTTCCTGTAACTAACATAAAATTTGAAACTCCTGAGAAAGGAAAACAACCTAAAAAAACAGGAAAACAAATATTACTTTATGGAGAAGTAAAAGAGGGTATTTTTAAATCTTATATTTTTGAATGTTCGACTAGTGAACAAAACGGAAAGTATTGGGTCATTATAGATATTAATACTGAAAATGTATCTTTTGAAAGAGCAATAAATGAAAAACCTGCTGTTTCTGATAAAAGAATCATTATTGAAGGTAGTGTAAACGATATAGGTGTTTTTGTGTCCGAAATTGATACAGAGCATCAATTTGAAACCGACCAAAAGAAAGGGAAATATTGGTTTGTTTTTGATATTATAGATAATTTAAATGATTTTAATGCTATTAAAAACACAAAACCCTCTCCAGAAAAAGAGCAAACTTTAGTAGAGGGTAATGTTTGGGTAGATAAATATACTGGAGAAATAAAATTTGACCCAAAGAAAAATAGAGACGACCATAGACATCACGCTATTGATGCATTGGTTATAGCATTATCAAAACAACGTTATTTTCAAGAGCTAAGTGTTTATAATGCTCAACGTGATGCCAGAAAGAAAGGATTAGTATTTGATAAGGAGCAACTAAATTTTCCAGACCCTTGGAATGATTTCCATAGAGATGCAAAAAAAGAAATTGAAAAAATATTGATATCTCATAAACAGAATAAAAATATTTTAACAAAAGTAACAAAGAAAATTACTAAAAATGGTAAAACATATACTAGTGTAGGAGATGCTGTTAGAGGGCAATTGCATAAAGAATATATTTATGGAGAAAGACAAGCTCCTTTAAAAACAACAAAAGGTTATCATAGACGTATAAAAATTTCTGAATTAAGTGATAGCCAAATCGTTAAAATAGTAGATGGTGAAATAAGAAAGATAATTATAAATGCTAAAAAAGAAGAGATTGTTTTAAAAAAAGAGATTATTCATTTAGAAAAAATAAAAAAACAATATAAAACTGAAGAAGAAGAAAATAGTATCAATGAACAAATTGAAATTATAAAAAACAAAATTCATGCTCTTTATACTTTAAAAAACAAAAACGGTGTACCAGTTCCTATCAAAAAAGTACGTATTAGAACAGAAATGTCTAATGCACAGCAATTAAAAGATGCGAATCAATTTGTTGACTTACAAAACAACCATCACATAATTATTTACAAAAATGAGAAAGAAGAGCTTAAAGAAGATATTATTAGTTTTTGGGAAGTTGTTGAGCGTTTAAGAGATAATCAAAAAATATACCAATTACCCTCAGTAGATAGAAATGGGACTATCATTACAACGCTGCAAGAAAATGATATATTTATTTTGGGTTTAACGGATAATGAATTTAGAGATAATAAGAATAACTATACATTTTTAACAAAACATTTATACCGTGTCCAAAAAACATCTAAAATGGACATCTCATTTAGGCATCATTTAGCATCTACACTTGAAAAAAAAGAACAGGTAATACGAGTTGCAAGTTTAAAAAAATATGAAAGTTTAAATCCTAAAAAAGTTAGAATAAACGAATTAGGAGAAATTAAAAAATTTAATTTGTAATTAATTACTTTTTAAATAGTTCTTTGACATAATTTCTAGTCTTAAACATCTAAAAACCACAACAAAATTTTGTTGTGGTTTGATTAAAGATTAGAAATGACGATATTCGTTAGGTATTTCTTAGCAGTATCAAGACAGTTGTGGTTTGATTAAAGATTAGAAATGACGATATTATTCGAACTAAAGTGACTCCTACCAATCCAGTTGTGGTTTGATTAAAGATTAGAAATGACGATATTAGAAGGAAAGCACTTAAACTTTACCCAAGAGTTGTGGTTTGATTAAAGATTAGAAATGACGATATTCATTATAAAATGCATTTGCTCCGTTCATTAGTTGTGGTTTGATTAAAGATTAGAAATGACGATATTTTTTTTATCTTTTTAAAATAATGTGTTCTAGTTGTGGTTTGATTAAAGATTAGAAATGACGATATTGTTACGTATAAATAGGTTTACACCAACTTCGTTGTGGTTTGATTAAAGATTAGAAATGACGATATTACTTTTATCAGCGTTTGTTTAGAAGACGGTGTTGTGGTTTGATTAAAGATTAGAAATGACGATATTTATTGAAGTTTTTTGAGTTGGCAAAAGTGGTTGTGGTTTGATTAAAGATTAGAAATGACGATATTTTCGGGCGTATCTTTTACAACTTTCATAGAGTTGTGGTTTGATTAAAGATTAGAAATGACGATATTTGCTATTATAAAGTCTATTACTAACTGCCGTTGTGGTTTGATTAAAGATTAGAAATGACGATATTATTCCAAATACATCAACATTCTTTTCAATAGTTGTGGTTTGATTAAAGATTAGAAATGACGATATTGATACCCTTAGAATTACTGACACTATAATTGTTGTGGTTTGATTAAAGATTAGAAATGACGATATTTTCAATGTTTTATAAAAGTGAAGAGGAGGTGTTGTGGTTTGATTAAAGATTAGAAATGACGATATTAAAAAAAACCAGTTCCTTTTCAAAAAGGTGGTTGTGGTTTGATTAAAGATTAGAAATGACGATATTGAACTGGTTGAAAGGCTATCTAACATTGCAGTTGTGGTTTGATTAAAGATTAGAAATGACGATATTAGACTATAGTTTACCTAACACCTCAAATGTGTTGTGGTTTGATTAAAGATTAGAAATGACGATATTAAAGGGCTTGCTACGCGTTGTTTTTCAACTGTTGTGGTTTGATTAAAGATTAGAAATGACGATATTTAATACGTGATAATATTTCATCTTCTTCAGTTGTGGTTTGATTAAAGATTAGAAATGACGATATTCCGTTGTTTGTAAGGGTAACTCCGTTGTTTGTTGTGGTTTGATTAAAGATTAGAAATGACGATATTATTTTATTCAAATTATAAGCTCTTCCATTTGTTGTGGTTTGATTAAAGATTAGAAATGACGATATTAAGTCGCAGAAATATTATGAACACATTAATGTTGTGGTTTGATTAAAGATTAGAAATGACGATATTTCAGATACATCAATGATTTCATTAATCAGAGTTGTGGTTTGATTAAAGATTAGAAATGACGATATTCCGTTATTAGTTAAGGTAACGCTATTGTTAGTTGTGGTTTGATTAAAGATTAGAAATGACGATATTTTTATAGTAGGCTTAATTATAGGCGGTGCAGTTGTGGTTTGATTAAAGATTAGAAATGACGATATTATCGAATTCCTGCTTAAGGACATCCTCATGTTGTGGTTTGATTAAAGATTAGAAATGACGATATTAAAAGCACAATTGCGTATACAACTCTGAGCGTTGTGGTTTGATTAAAGATTAGAAATGACGATATTGGAACGGGATTGACAACAGTAGGTAGCGGAGTTGTGGTTTGATTAAAGATTAGAAATGACGATATTGTCGTTACCAGACGGTGTTACCACTATAGGGTTGTGGTTTGATTAAAGATTAGAAATGACGATATTAGGTTATTAAATTATTATAGTACAAATATGTTGTGGTTTGATTAAAGATTAGAAATGACGATATTAACACAGGAAAGATAATATGTGTTGGGTAGGTTGTGGTTTGATTAAAGATTAGAAATGACGATATTCAGTAATCAAATAGGTAGTAAAGCGGATAGGTTGTGGTTTGATTAAAGATTAGAAATGACGATATTCTTACGAGCTATCAAGAAAGCTAATTGACTGTTGTGGTTTGATTAAAGATTAGAAATGACGATATTACCATTACTAGAGCATGTGTTCCAAAACTGTTGTGGTTTGATTAAAGATTAGAAATGACGATATTTTCGTCGCATTCTGTCACAGCTCGTCTAGCGTTGTGGTTTGATTAAAGATTAGAAATGACGATATTTTGTTCCCATTCTTCTAATGTTCTTAAAAAGTTGTGGTTTGATTAAAGATTAGAAATGACGATATTACTCTTGAAGAAAAAGACTTGACAGGTGCCGTTGTGGTTTGATTAAAGATTAGAAATGACGATATTTGGATGCAATTAATCCCAGAGCTTTCGATCGTTGTGGTTTGATTAAAGATTAGAAATGACGATATTTAGAAACGATAACATAAATAAGAATAGATTGTTGTGGTTTGATTAAAGATTAGAAATGACGATATTTAGTGGTGATTTTCTTTTTGTTCTCCCAAGGTTGTGGTTTGATTAAAGATTAGAAATGACGATATTTTGACATAAAACTAAGCGTAACACAGTGATGTTGTGGTTTGATTAAAGATTAGAAATGACGATATTAGGTGGTGTATTTAATCCCGAATGTTATAGGTTGTGGTTTGATTAAAGATTAGAAATGACGATATTGGAAATGGTAATGCTTATTTAAGTGGAAGTGTTGTGGTTTGATTAAAGATTAGAAATGACGATATTCCGCCCGGAATTCCTGCACCAATTAAACTAGTTGTGGTTTGATTAAAGATTAGAAATGACGATATTAGTTGTTACCCCAACGAAAGGATATACCATGTTGTGGTTTGATTAAAGATTAGAAATGACGATATTCAAACCATAGGCAGGTTTCAACGTCCGTAAGTTGTGGTTTGATTAAAGATTAGAAATGACGATATTATCTTGGAATAGGTCGCCCGAATATACAGCGTTGTGGTTTGATTAAAGATTAGAAATGACGATATTATTTTTCGGACGATGCGAGCGTTCAGTATGTTGTGGTTTGATTAAAGATTAGAAATGACGATATTAACCTATACGCTTAATCCAATAAACCAGAAGTTGTGGTTTGATTAAAGATTAGAAATGACGATATTAGACCTTTGAAAGTGGTGATATGTTTGATAGTTGTGGTTTGATTAAAGATTAGAAATGACGATATTGAAAATGAATGGGACTTTATAGAGAGAGTAGTTGTGGTTTGATTAAAGATTAGAAATGACGATATTTTCAGATTGTAAGAGTTGCAAGCGTTATTTGTTGTGGTTTGATTAAAGATTAGAAATGACGATATTTAGGTTCGGAGCGTTTAACATGACACCTCGTTGTGGTTTGATTAAAGATTAGAAATGACGATATTCCGTACAAAAAAATATGACTTACTCTTATGTTGTGGTTTGATTAAAGATTAGAAATGACGATATTTTAAATTTTGTACATTTGTAGTCTAATATAGTTGTGGTTTGATTAAAGATTAGAAATGACGATATTAGAAATCTAATGTATAACATTTTGGCTAGTGTTGTGGTTTGATTAAAGATTAGAAATGACGATATTTGGGCAACTATTTTATACAGGTTTAGTATCGTTGTGGTTTGATTAAAGATTAGAAATGACGATATTCTTCAAGAAGGTGGAAGCATTCAGTTAGCGTTGTGGTTTGATTAAAGATTAGAAATGACGATATTTAAACACCTGGTACACCACCAGATTCGTATGTTGTGGTTTGATTAAAGATTAGAAATGACGATATTCAAAAGCATTTTCTAATGCTTCTTTAGCAGTTGTGGTTTGATTAAAGATTAGAAATGACGATATTGTATTTCGTTACGCTGTACGTAACCGTAAAGTTGTGGTTTGATTAAAGATTAGAAATGACGATATTTACGAAGGTTGTTGTTTTTGTCGCAGATCGGTTGTGGTTTGATTAAAGATTAGAAATGACGATATTTTTATAGCAGTCAGCCTAATGCTGGTACTTGTTGTGGTTTGATTAAAGATTAGAAATGACGATATTACCTACACAGCGGACATATAGCTGTATAAAGTTGTGGTTTGATTAAAGATTAGAAATGACGATATTGACCTTATTTCTTTTTATGCGTCGTCTACTGTTGTGGTTTGATTAAAGATTAGAAATGACGATATTTAATGGTCTTAGTGATTTCATCCTTTGACGTTGTGGTTTGATTAAAGATTAGAAATGACGATATTGCTTAAACAAAGTATCGTCTTTGTACGAAGTTGTGGTTTGATTAAAGATTAGAAATGACGATATTACAAGCTGTAAGTAAAATAAGCGTGCTAGAGTTGTGGTTTGATTAAAGATTAGAAATGACGATATTCATCTGTCAACAGACCCAAATACTCCATCAGTTGTGGTTTGATTAAAGATTAGAAATGACGATATTAAAACCATATTTTTTTCCAACAATTCATCAGTTGTGGTTTGATTAAAGATTAGAAATGACGATATTAGTTGGGTTGTTACCTTCTAATATTCATGTTATTAGCTGAAAATATCGTTTTAAAAAATGCTTCTTTTTTGTTGTGATAAGGCAAGATTGAAGCATTTTTTTTATTGTATATTTCACAAGTGTCAGTGCATTATAAATTAATTTTTTTTAATGGGTAATGAAAAATAGAAAAAGAAATAGAATGAAGGGATATGATTATTCCAGAAATAATATGTATTTCGTCACAGTTTGTGTTCAGGATAGAGAATGTTGTTTTGGTAATATCATTTCCGAAGGGGCAACTCGCGAGTTGTCCGTACACAATCATATGGAGTTAAATGCATTTGGTGAAATTGCACAGAAACGTTTGTTGTGGTTAGAGGAACGGTATGATTATGTTGTTTTGCATTCGCATATCGTAATGCCAAATCATATTCATGCCATTATTGAAATTGATAGTAATCTGATTGAGGATAAAAAAACAAAAATTAAATCATTGTCAGAATTGATGGGAGCATATAAAACCACATCTTCAAAATTAATTCATAAAACTGGCTATTTAGCGTTTAAATGGCAACGTTCATTTCATGATCATATTATAAGGAATACAATTGCTTTTGAAAATATTTCAAGGTATATAGACACAAATGCTAATCAATGGAAAAAGGATACTTTTTTTAAATAGATTAAAACAATTCTAATTGTAAAGGTGGCGGTTCTTTAGGTTGTTCTACTTTGCCCCAAAAATTCATAATATTTCCATATTGTTTATCGGTTATTCGTAATACACTAACTTTACCTAAGGGAGGTAGTAAATGCTTTATTCTTTTTTCATGTGCGTCTGCACTTTCACTACTTGCACAATGCCGCATGTATACAGAAAATTGCATCATGGTAAATCCATCCTTTAATAGGTTTTTTCTAAATTGTTGTGCATTACGCCTATCTTTTTTAGTCTCAGTTGGTAAATCAAAAAACACAAATAACCACATAATTCTATAAGCGTTTAAATCCATAATTTTGGATAGATTAGTTTTCTTGATTTTCCTGAAAAACACTGTTGTAAAGAACTTGTAGTTGTAGATAAGCCAACCATTAATGGACTCTTTTTATCTTCAAAATATACGGTTTGCGTCAATACATTTAATAATTCTGCTTTAATAGGTGTTATCAAATCATGCTCATCATATTTATTCATAATTTCAATTACCTTAGCATCTATCAAAGGTCTGTAGGGCTCCATAATATCATCTGCTAAGCAAAAAGCATTGTATTTGTTATGATGATGAATACCTAATGTATTTAATAAACCACTTCCAGAAAGAGCTCTTGCAACGGCTGCTCTTAAAATAATATAGCCATAGTTTAAAAATAGATTTGGATAATCTCCATAACGTTCTCTTTTAAAATCAAAATTGAAAAGGTGTTTCCAATAATATGCCGCAGCTACACCTTCTCTATTATCACTATCACCACTCAGTACTTTAGAAGCATAATGGGTTAATGGACTTGTGTTTTTTTGTGAAGCATTGAGTAATATAGCTTGATTGTTTATTTTTGCTTTTACAACTTGTTGCCATAATTGTTTTTTTAAGGGTTCTGTTGCTTTTATTTGATTCCTAAAATGTTCTTGCTGAATATGATGGCTATCTAAATTTAACAGCATACTTTGAGGCATATGTTTTTCATCACAAAAAATAACACTTACATTATTTGAAGCTAGTTTTGATAAGCTTGGAATAGAGATATATGTTTCTTGATTTTCAATAACAACAAAGCCTATATCTTCAATAGGTATTGTTGTTTCTTTATTTGGAGTTTTAATAACTAGTTGCTCATATTTGGTAGTTAATGAGCATTTGTTACCGAAAAAAAGGGTTCGTTTTAGCATGATTTTAGGGTTTAAGAAACCTAAAGATATATTAAAACTCTTTAATTCAGGTAAATAGATAAAAATCTAACATTAAAAATGGGTTAATCGTCAATTTATTAGACTTAAAGCCTAGAGATTGAATCAAGTGACAAGTATGATTGTGAGAGGTTTTGTTAATCTAAAACTCAGTTTTCTTTCCTTTGATAAATCTTCGGCAAACAAGTAAAAACCTAGTAGGTCTAGAGAAATTACCCAAATAATTAATACCTTCAACGAATTGCAATAGTTAAGAAAGGAGGAAAATCAAAATTAGGGCAACAATAGAATTTAACGTCCATAAAACACGTAAAGCCATGGCTGTGTTTGGCTTTGCATCTTTAATATTATGAGCAATAATAAAAGGAATTGCAGGAAAAGCAATTAGTACGCCTATAGAAAATAGTACAACTGGCAACCATTTTTTAATGGTTAAAAAGATCATAATTAGAATTATAAAACTTAACATTAATGTCAACTATTTTAGATTATACTTTATCGTATAACAATCAAATGAATGCTAAGTTACAAAAAGGTAGTAGAACCAAACATTGGTTTTCTGAAACTTTTAATCAAGTTCCATTTAGTAGAGACCTAGTAGGTCTAGAGAAAATACTATTGAATACTGTCAACTAAATCAAACACCTAACAAATCACCATTTCCTTTTGTAGGTAAATCTGTATGTCCCATTAAGAAAAAGTCGACTTGTCTTGCTGCTTCTCTACCTTCTGAAATTGCCCAGACTATTAATGATTGTCCGCGGTGCATGTCACCAGCAGTAAAGATTTTTGAGACGTTTGTTTGATAGTTTGTAGCTTTAAAATTACTGCGAGCATCAAGATCTAGACCTAATTGTTCACTCAACGTTTTTTCTGGCCCAGTAAAACCTAAGGCAAGTAATACCAAATCGCAATCCCAAGTTTTTTCAGTATTTGGTTTTTCAATCAATTGAGGTCTTTGCCCTGGTTTGATTTCCCAAGCTACTTCTACAGTTTTTAAAGCAGTAAGTTCTCCTTTTGCATTGGTAACAAATTCTTTGGTGTTTATCAGCCAATTTCTATCACAACCTTCTTCATGTGAAGAGCTTGTTTTTAGTTGTAAAGGCCAAAATGGCCAAGGTGTTTTTTCACTTCTCCCAACTGGAGGTTTTGGCATAATTTCAAAATTAGTAACCGATTTTGCCCCTTGTCTGTTAGATGTACCTACACAGTCAGAACCTGTATCGCCACCACCAATTACAATAACATGTTTGTCAGTTGCAGAAATAGCTTCTTCTTTAAATTTACTACCAAACAAAGTTTTTGTCTGTTGGGTTAGAAAGTCCATGGCTTGTTCTACACCTTTACTATTTATCCCTTTTACAGGAAGGCTTCTTTTAGCAGTAGCACCACCACACAATACCACAGCATCAAAATCATCTAGTTTTGACACTTCGTAATTTACACCCACATGGACATTGGTTTCAAAAAGAATACCTTCTGCTTTTAGTATATCGATTCTTCTATCAATAATATCTTTTTCTAGTTTGAAATTCGGAATTCCGTAACGGAGTAATCCGCCAATGGCATCGTCTCTTTCAAAAACGGTAACCCTATGGCCAGCTCTATTTAATTGTTGTGCAGTAGCCAATCCAGCAGGACCAGAACCTATTACAGCAACAGTTTTATCTGTTCGTTTTTTTGGAGGTGCAGCAACTATCCATCCTTCTTGAAAGCCACGTTCAACAATATTTTTTTCTATATTTTCAATAGAAACAGGATCTTCAATCAAACCTAATACACATGCTTTTTCGCATGGAGCAGGACACAATCTACCTGTGAATTCAGGAAAGTTATTGGTAGCATGTAAAATGTCTAGTGCTTTTTTCCAATCCCCTTTATAGATCATATCGTTAAAATCGGGAATTAAATTCCCTAACGGACATCCGCTATGACAAAACGGAACACCGCAATCCATACAACGAGCACCTTGTTTTTCTAAATCTTCATTTTTTAGAGAAACGGTAAATTCTTTATAATTATTGACACGTTTTTTAACAGCAATATTACTTTCATCTACTCTTTTGTACGTCTTAAATCCTCTTAATTCTCCCATGTTTATGCTGTTAATTGTTCAACTTTAGCTTCTTTTGCTAGCCTTTCTAAAGCTTTTTTATAATCTGTTGGGAAAACTTTGATAAAACGATTTACTTCTTTGTCCCAATTCTTTAGAAATTTAGTAGCTAATGTACTATCTGTATAATTTTTATGCGTAGTAATCATTTGTTTCAAATCTTCTTTATCCTCATTATTAAGGGTAACAAGATCAACCATTTCAAGATTACATAAGTCATTACTAAAGGCTTTGTCTTTATCATAAACATAAGCAATACCTCCGCTCATACCAGCAGCAAAATTACGCCCTGTTTTGCCTAAGACAACCACTTTACCACCTGTCATATATTCACAACCATGATCTCCTATCCCTTCAACTACAGCAGTAATACCTGAGTTTCGTACACAAAAACGTTCACCAGCAATACCGTTAATATAGGCTTCTCCGCGAATAGCCCCATAAAAACAAACATTACCAATAATGATATTATCTTCGGCAATAAAATCAGCTACTTTTGGTTTTTTAATGATAATTTTTGCTCCAGATAATCCTTTACCCAAATAATCATTCGTTTCACCTTCTACTTTTAGTGTTAATCCGTTGGTCGCAAAAGCACCAAAACTTTGTCCTGCTGAGCCTGTAAAGTTTAAATTCAAGGTGTCTTTTGGTAGTCCGTCTTCACCATGAATTTTTGAGATTTCATTACTTAGGATTGCTCCAACAGATCTATCAGTATTATGAATTTGATAGGTTAAAGTGGTTTCTATTTTATTTTGGATAGCGGCTTTGGTATCGTATAAAATATTAATATCCATGACATTATCTAATTCATGATTTTGTTCTTCAGTATTAGATAAATTGGTTCTACCTTTTAGTAAAGGTTGGTGTAATATTGCCGATAAATCAATTCCTTTGGCTTTGTAATGATCAATAGCTGTTTTTGCTTTTATCTTTTGAGTTTGTCCAACCATTTCTTCTATAGTTCTAAAACCAAGTTGAGCCATAATTGCACGTAATTCTTCAGCGACAAAATACATAAAGTTAATCACGTGTTCAGGTGTTCCTTTAAAGTTCTTACGTAATTCTGGATCTTGTGTTGCTATCCCAACAGGACATGTATTTAAGTGACAAGCTCGCATCATGATGCAACCCGAAGCTACTAATGGTGCGGTTGCAAAGCCAAATTCTTCAGCTCCTAATAAGCAAGCTATAGCTACATCACGACCTGTTTTTAATTGTCCGTCACATTCTAATACAATTCTACTTCTTAGATTGTTAAGTACTAAAGTTTGTTGAGCTTCTGCAATGCCGAGTTCCCAAGGTAAGCCTGTATGTTTTAATGAGGTTAAGGGTGATGCACCTGTGCCACCGTCAAAACCTGAGATTAGAATTACATCAGCTTTTGCTTTTGCAACACCTGCAGCAATTGTACCTACACCAACTTTTGATACCAATTTTACATTAATTCTCGCTTCACGATTTGCATTTTTTAAATCAAAGATGAGTTGAGACAAATCTTCAATAGAATAAATATCATGATGTGGTGGTGGTGAAATTAAACCTACATAAGGTGTAGAGTTCCGAACCTCAGCAATCCACGGTAATACTTTTTCTCCTGGTAACTGTCCGCCTTCACCTGGTTTAGCACCTTGTGCCATTTTTATCTGAATTTCGGTAGCATTGGTTAAATAGTTGCTTGACACTCCAAATCTACCTGAGGCAACTTGTTTGATGGAACTATTTTTCCAGTCGCCATTTGCCATTTTTTTAAAACGTTTTTTGTTTTCACCACCTTCACCCGAATTACTTTTACCACCAATTCTATTCATGGCAATAGCTAAGTTTTCATGAGCTTCTTCACTGATAGAACCATAAGACATAGCTCCAGTTTTAAAGCGTTTAACAATTTCTGTCCAAGGTTCTACTTCATCAATAGAAATAGGATCTAAATTATGAAATTCAAACAGACCTCTTAAGGTCATTAATCGTTTACTTTGCTTATTTACAGCATCAGCATATACTTGATAGGTCTCTTTGCTTTTACTTCTAACGGCTTGTTGTAGTTTTGAGATAGTTGTGGGATTGAACATATGTCTTTCTTCATTTCTTCTCCATCTGTATTCACCACCAATATTTAAGTCTAAAACTTCTTCTATTTTTGTTTTCGGAAATGCCTCTTTATATCTTTTATTGATATCTTTTTCTAAAGCATACAATCCAACACCACTTATTCGGGAAGGTGTGCCAGGAAAATATTTTTCAGTAATACCTTTTCTTAAGCCTAAAATTTCAAATATTTGTGAAGCTCGATAAGAATGTAACGTTGAGATTCCTATTTTATTCATCACTTTTAAAATGCCTTTACCGATAGCTTTATTGAAATTTTGAACGGCAGTATCTTCATCAATACCTGTAATTATCTTTTCTTGCACTTGAGTTCTAATAATTTCATTGACCATATAAGGATTGATAGCACTTGCACCATAACCAAATAAGGTAGCAAAATGATGTGGTTCTCTTGGTTCAGCAGTTTCTAATACGATACCAAATTTTGAGCGTTTTCCTTTTTTATTCATACCATGATGTAAATACGAACAAGCCAATAAGGCAGGAATTGGAGCATACTCTTTATTCACACCTCGGTCTGATAAAATAATAATATTAGCATCATGATTTACTGCTTTTTCTGCCTGAATAAGAATGTCTTCTAAGGCATTTTCCAATCCATTAAATCCTTCTTTTATAGGATACAGCATTTCTATAGAAACCGCTTTATAATCAGGATGGTTTATTTTTTTTATTTTGTCTAAATCCTTACTTGAAATTACAGGGTTTTGGATTCGTAATTTTTTTGCATGCTCAGGTGCAACCTCAAAAACATTTCGATCACCACCAATGGCTAAGCTAATATCTGTAATGATTTCTTCACGGATACCATCTAATGGTGGATTGGTAACTTGAGCAAAAAGTTGTTTGAAATAGTTGTATAATAATTGAGGTTTGTTTGATAGCACAGCCAAAGGCGTGTCATTACCCATAGAACCAATAGCTTCTTTGGCTTTTAAAGCCATAGGAGTAATAATAGTTGAGATGTCTTCAGTAGTATAACCGAAAATTCGAAGTCTAGTTTTATAATCAGTAACTTCTAAAGGGCAAAAATCGTCTGTATAAGGGACTTTATTTAAAGGAAGAGTATGCTTATTTAACCATTTTCTATAAGGATGTTTAGTGACAATATTATTTTTTATTTCTTCGTCTTCAATAATACGACCTTCATTCATATCAACTAGAAAGATCTTTCCTGGCTCAAGTCTACCATGTCTTACTACATTTTCAGGTTTGATATTCAATACACCAATTTCTGAAGACATGATTACAAAACCGTCTTTTGTAACGGTATATCGTGAAGGTCTTAATCCGTTACGGTCTAATAAAGCACCTATATAATTACCGTCTGTAAAAGGTACAGAAGCCGGACCATCCCAAGGTTCCATAATACACGAGTTGTATTCGTAAAAAGCTTTTTTGTCATCACTCATGGTTTGGTGTTTTTCCCATGCTTCAGGCACCATCATCATCATCACTTCTGGTAAAGAGCGTCCTGTCATTAAAAGTATTTCTACAGCCATGTCCATAGAAGCAGAATCAGATTGTCCTTTTCTAATAATAGGGAATAGTTTTTTTATATCATCACCAAACAAATCACTTTTCATGAGCTCTTCTCTAGCTCCCATTCTGCTAATATTTCCTCTTAAGGTGTTTATTTCACCATTATGACACATATAGCGGAAAGGTTGAGCCAAATCCCATGAAGGAAAAGTGTTGGTTGAAAATCGTTGATGTACCAATGCCAAACGTGTTACTACATCAGGTTCATTTAAATCGGTATAATAACGGTCAATATCTTCAGGAATTAATAGGCCTTTATAAATGATTGTTGTTGTTGAAAAACTGGTTAAATAAAAATACTTATGTTCAGATATTTTAGATTTTGCTATACTATGTTGAGCTATTTTTCTAGCGGCAAATAATTTTGCATTGAATTCTAATTCAGTAAGTTTTAGTTTGTTTTTACCAACAAATAATTGCTTAATTTTAGGTTCGGTTTGTGAGGCGATTTTACCTAAGTTAGAGGTGTCTACGGGTACATTTCTCCAACCTAAAACTTCTAAGCCTTGCTTCTTTATTTCTTCTTCAAAAATTTCAGTACAATATTGTCTTTGGTTCTTTTTTTTAGGTAAAAAAACCATTCCGACAGCGTAATTTTTAGATTTTGGTAGTTCAAATTCACAAACTCTCGAAAAGAATTCATGAGGAATATCAATTAAAATACCTGCACCATCACCAGTTCTACCATCTGAACTTACAGCACCTCTATGTTCTAGTTTTACTAAAATTTCTAGAGCATCGTGAATAATTTTATTCGATTTTTCTCCATTAAGGTTGCATATAAATCCTGCACCACAATTATCCGTTTCAAACTCATTTAAATACAATCCTTGATCTTTCATCTGTTTAAAATTTTATAGTTTATTGAAAATGAAGAAATTTATTTATGCTTACTTCATTTAATTAAAAATTATTCAATAAAATAGATGCAAATTTAAATTTTATTCATCAGAATTAAAAATAAGACGAAAAAAATGCATTGAAATGAAAATTTCAATACATTTTTTTTAAATATCATAATAAAAGACAATTCAAATTGTGAATTAAGAGATTAACTCTTGGGTTTTATTAAAAGAATAAGACTTTCCTTAAAAAAAGACTGTTTTTTTAATGTTCATTTAATCTAAAATCTGCATAAGCTTTCATACCATGTTCATGAAGATCTAAACCTTCTATTTCTTCTTTTTCAGAAACTCGTATTCCTACTGTTTTCTTTAAGGTGAATAAAATGATAAATGATGTTATGATACAAAATATAGCATAAGCACCAACACCAATTAATTGATCTAGAAATTGTTCGCCACCTGCTTTTGCACCAAAAATGCCAACGGCTAATGTCCCCCAAATACCACAAATTAAATGTACTGCAATTGCTCCAACAGGATCGTCTAATTTTAACCTGTCTATAAATGCTACAGCCAATACAATGATACCGCCTGCAATTACTCCAATTAATATGGCATCCATAGGCGACATTAAATCTGCTCCAGCTGTAATACCAACTAGTCCACCTAAAATACCATTTAAAAACATCGTTAAATCATAATTTTTATATAGTAACGTTGATAAGATAAAAGCACCAATACCACCAGCTGCTGCTGCTAGTGAAGTTGTTACTAGAGTTAATGAAGTTAATGCTGGATCAGCGGACAATACAGAGCCTCCGTTAAAACCAAACCAACCTAACCATAGAATTAAAACTCCACCTGTTGCTAAAGGAATGTTGTGCCCTAGAATTACTAAGGTTTTGCCTTCTTTGTTAAATTTACCAATACGAGGTCCTAATAACCAAACCGCTACTAGTGCTGCCCATCCACCAACAGAGTGTACTAATGTTGAACCTGCAAAATCATAAAAACCTAATTGATCTAAAAAGCCACCGCCCCATTTCCATGAACCCGCTATTGGATACACCAAGCCAACATATAATACTACGAAGACCATAAATGGCCCAATTTTAATACGTTCTGCTACAGCACCAGAAACAATTGTTGCTGCTGTTGCTGCAAACATTCCTTGAAAAAGAAAATCTGTCCAATAGGTATAACCTGCATTGTATGCTAAGTCTAAGCCACCTGCATCAGTCAATGGTGCATCTAAACCAAAACCAGCAAAACCAAATATTCCAGAAGAACCTTCTGCAAAGTCTGGGTACATTAAATTGAACCCTACAACATAATATAATAAAAGTCCTGAAGTAATAATAAATATATTTTTAAATAAAACATTGATAGTGTTCTTTTGTCTTGTTAATCCGATTTCTAAAAAAGAAAATCCTAAATGCATGAAAAACACTAATGCTGTGCATATCATCATCCATACATTGTTTACTGTTAATAATCCTTCCATAATTGTTATTCTAGTTTGTTTGTTGTTAGTTTAATGATTGTCCTCCTTTTTCACCCGTTCTTATTCTATAGCTTTCTAGAATATTTGATACGAAAATTTTGCCATCGCCAACTTCTCCAGTTCCACCAGATTCTAAGATTGCTTTGATGGTAACTTCTTCAAATTCTTTATTAATTACTATAGATAGGTATCTACGTTGAATATCACTTGTGCTATAAGATACACCTCTATAAACATGGCCCTCTTTTTCATGACCTTGGCCAGTAACATCCCAATAAGAGAAAAAGTTTACGCCAACATTATGTAAAGCTTCTTTTACGGCTTCGAATTTTGATTTTCTGATAATTGCTTCTATTTTTTTCATTATATAATAGTTTTTTATAAATTTAAAATGAGTATACAGCTGCTAGTACAAAAGAGCTTAAGCTTTTTTGAGCTTTAAGGTCATCATCCAAAAAGAAATCATCAGAACCTGAGTCTAATCTTAATTCTGGAATTATGGTTAGATCACCTATTTTTATATTTGCTGTTAATGTAGTTGCGAATATGCTAGAATCTTCTACTCCTGTTCCTATGGCTCCAAAATCTCCAGTTTCTACAAAATATTCACCTCTAAGCCCTATTGAAAAAGTATCAGATGCAGTTAATTGCGGATATAGAGCAACACCTGCAAATCCGGTATCATTATCATCACCACCATCATATAGTGCAGCATTGATGCCTAGAAAGAAAGTATCAGTTAGGTTAACTCCGCCAGTAAAATCTACTTCAAAAGCTCCATCATCAAGAAGAATATTAAGAAATTGATCGGCATAACCAAGCTGAGCACCAAAGGCATAGTTTCCTGTAGGGTTGTATTCAGTAGCGTCAGTAGGATTCATTACAGCTACCATTAAGCTAAATTTATCTGACAATGTGAAATCGGCTTTTAGACCTGTATGACTAAAAGGGCCGTAAGAGAATAAATAGGAAGTACTGTAGTTAAAATTTGCTGTTGGTGAAATAACTTCATATCCTAAAAAGGTATTAAAATTTCCAATAGTTAATTTAACGGATTCACTCACATTCCAATAGGCATATAATTGATTTACAATATTTGAGCTACCACCTGGTCTTAATGAAGGGGAGTTAAAGGTTGCATCTTCACCTCGAGGCCCATAAACTAGATCAGCAACAAAGCCAACTTTTTCTCCTTCATAAGAGGCTACAAGATTTGCCATACCTAAAGCAAAGCCAGGTAAATTTGCAAAAGAAGATCCAGGAGCAACTGCATCTTCATCATTAGGAGCGTTCAGATTAGCACGATAATAAGCATCAATACTACCAGTAAATGAGAATTTTTTTTCTTTTTCTTCTATTTTTTCTTCTTGTGTAAAAGCATTAACACTAATTAATGATGTTAATACAAGTAATAAAATTTTTGTTTTATTCATATTTCGGATTTTAATAGGTTAATTATTTAAGTTTTGAAGCGACAAATGTAAAAATAAAATTAACATTACTTTGGGATGATATGTCAAAATACTATAAATTTAGAAGTATATAGTTAAAAATTATAGGGGTAAAATAATTAAATGATAATTTATGTTGATTTATACCCTAAAAAAATAGGGGTTAATAATTAATCATTGTTTTTTTAATGATTTGATAAAAATGCAGTTTATTGAAAAAAAAATTTTGACACTAAAAAATTCGACATATGTTTTGAATTTTTAAATTTGATTGTAGCTTTGAATTATAAAAGCCATATTGGGTTTTAATAAAATCTTATAAAGTTTTATTTAAATGAAATATCAATACAGTTATATAGTATCCATTCAATTTTTAGGTTTTCGTTTTCATGGTTGGCAAAAGCAAACCAATG
>Ga0209633_10001702_pt1 | contig 22139 bp, 14 predicted proteins | sample Cruoilmetagenom1_FD_187290 | JGI IMG/M metagenome (GOLD analysis project Ga0209633, IMG submission 187290) | Oil polluted marine microbial communities from Coal Oil Point, Santa Barbara, California, USA - Sample 1 (SPAdes) (version 2) | ecosystem: Environmental > Aquatic > Marine > Oil seeps ... | reverse complement strand
AATCGTATCGGTTAGTTTTTCTAATATATGTAAACGACCATCACGGGCTTGTTTTAGTGCATTTACTAAAATCTCGTAAGACAAACCTTTTACTTTTATATCCATCTGACAAGCAGTGATACCATCAGCAGTACCAGTAACTTTAAAGTCCATATCACCTAAGTGATCCTCGTCTCCTAAGATATCCGATAAAACCGCATAACGATCACCATCTGAAATTAATCCCATGGCAATACCTGATACGGGTTTTGTAAGTTGTACACCTGCATCCATCAAGGCCATTGTACCTGAACAAACGGTTGCCATAGAAGAAGAACCATTAGATTCTAATACTTCAGAAACAACCCTTACTGTATAAGGGCAATCTGTTGGAATCATGTTTTTTAAAGCGCGTTGCGCTAAGTTACCATGACCTACTTCACGTCGTGAAGTACCTCTTAAAGGACGCGCTTCTCCTGTAGAAAAAGGAGGGAAGTTATAGTGTAAATAGAATGTTTCTTCGCCTTCATAAGATGGCATATCTATTTTATTTGCTTCTCTAGAAGTCCCTAAAGTAACAGTCGCTAATGCTTGTGTTTCTCCTCTTGTAAATATGGCTGAACCATGTGTAGAAGGTAAGTAGTCTATCTCACACCAGATGGGTCTTACTTCATCAGTTTTACGACCATCTAAACGAATTCCTTCACTTAGAGTTAGTTCACGAATGGCTTCTTTTTGAGCTTTGTTATAATAACCACTTACTAAGTGACCAAACTCTTCCATTTCTTCTTCTGTAAAAGAGGCAATTACTTCTTCTTTTACTTCAGAGAATGCTGCGCTTCGTTCTGCTTTTGAAGTTCCTTGTTTTGCTATTGCATAACATTTATCGTAGGATAGATCGTATATCTTTTTCGCTAATTCTTCATTTTCTTCAGCAGTTTCATAGTCACGAACTTCTTTTTTACCAACAGCTTCGGCTAAACGAACTTGAGCAGCTATCTGAACCTTAATAGATTCATGCGCAAATTTAATAGCCTCTGCCATTTCTTCTTCGCTACACTCTAACATCTCACCTTCAACCATCATTACTGATTCTGCAGAAGCGCCAACCATCATATCAATATCAGCTTCTGCTAATTGTGCTCTACTAGGGTTGATTACAAATTCTCCGTCTATTCTCGCAACTCGTGCTTCAGAAATAGGATATTCAAAAGGAAAATCACTTAATTGGATAGCTGCTGAGGCTGCTAATCCTGCTAATGCATCTGGCATTACTTCTTCATCATGAGACATTAATTGAATCATAACTTGTACCTCACTATGGTAATCTTTTGGAAATAAAGGACGTAGTACTCTGTCAACTAAACGCATAGTCAGAACTTCACCATCACTTGGTCTTGCTTCTCTTTTAAAGAAACCTCCAGGATAACGTCCTGCGGCTGCAAATTTTTCACGATAATCTACCGTTAAAGGTAAAAAATCAACAGGAGATGCTTTGTAGTTGGATACTACTGTACATAACAACATGGCTTTTCCCATTTGTACTACTACCGAACCATGAGCTTGTTTTGCTAATTTTCCGGTTTCGATGGTGATTTCTCTTCCATCGCCGAGGTCAATAACCTCTTTAAAAACTTTTGGAATCATTTTTTAATTTTTTTAACCCGACTATTCGGGATTTATTAAACAATTGGTTACTGTGATTGTGTCGAAAAAGTTTCCAATGAAAAGTTTAATAACGCTTTATTTATTTGTCGATAAGATTCGACATTAAAAGACAAAGAGACGTGATTACGTCTCTTTGCAGTTGTGGATTATTTACGTAATCCGAGTTCTTTAACTATTGCACGATATCTTAAGACATCTTTTTTGATTAAATAGTTTAGTAAATTTCTTCGTTTACCTACCATTTTTACAAGCGAACGTTCTGTGTTAAAATCTTTGTGATTGTTTTTAAGATGTTCTGTTAAATGGTTGATGCGGTGCGTGAATAAGGCAATTTGCCCTTCTGCAGAACCAGAATCATTTTCTGATTTTCCGTGTTTTTTAAAAAGTTCTTTTTTAATTTCTGGTGTTAAATACATGCCAACATTAAATTTTAATGATTAATAATTATTATGTAATTGATGTTCTCAATCAAGACGGCAAAATTAACATTATATTTTTGAATGACAATGAGTATCAAGATTTTAATTTTTTAAGCTCTAATTAAACCCTTTTTAATTTTATAGGTCATAGAAGGCAAACGATATAAATATTTAACTAATTTTTTAATTTTAATTATGATGAATTCAAAAAAATTTAAACTCGGAGTTTTAACAAGTTTGTTAGTAAGTGTATTTCTTTTTACTAGTTGTGAAAAAGAGGTTGATCCTACTGATAATTATTCAACTGATAGCATTCAAAAGTCTGCTGAGATTGATGTGGCATCAGATGCTGTGTCAAGTATTGTTGAAGAAGCATTTGTAACACAAGAAGGTATTGCTGGTAGATCTACAGAAGCTTCTGTTTCGTTTTTACCAGATTGTATGACTCGAACTGTTGTTATCAATGGTTTTACCAGAACAGTAAGTTTAGATTTTGAGGGAGATTGTGTAATGCCTAATGGAAATCATCTAAGTGGAATGATAACTATTGAGTATGTTGTGAATCCCGCAGAATTGACAAGAACAATTACTTATAGCTTTACTGATTTTTATTTTAATGCAAAGAATATAATTGGTGGAGGTTCTATTTATAGGGAATTTGAAAATGCAAATGGAAATCCACAATCTACCAAAAATCATGATATAACAGTAACTTGGCCCAATGGTGCTTCAGCTCAACGTGTTGGTGTTAAAGTTCGTGAATGGACCGAAGGTGTAGGTTCAGGTACTTGGGGAGATAATGTTTATTTAATAACAGGTAATTGGGTAACTAACTTTCCTAATGGAGATGTAAATACAGGTCTCGTAACAACTCCTTTGCGTAGAGAATTAGCTTGCCAGTTTATAGCAAGCGGTGTAGTAAATTTAACACATAATGAATATGAAGGAGTCTTAGATTTTGGGGGTGGAAGTTGTGATAATATTGCGATTTTTACAGGAGAAAATGGTGTGGAATATACCATTATACTAGATTAGGGTTTAAGATTTTCAGCTAAAAAAAAGCCACATTCAAATTTTGAATGTGGCTTTTTTTGTATATGATTTTTAAAATAGTTCTAAACTATTTCTTTGCGTATTGGTTGGTTTTGGATTAAATCCAAGTATAAATTAATCTGTTTTTTTAGATCTTTTCGTTCATAAATGGCATCTAAGAAGCCGTGTTCTAACACGAATTCAGATCGTTGAAATCCTTTTGGTAAATCTTGTCCGGTAGTGTCTTTTACAACACGTGGACCTGCAAAGGCAATTAATGCATTTGGCTCAGCGATATTAATATCGCCCAACATGGCAAACGAAGCTGTTGTTCCACCTGTTGTAGGATCGGTTAATAAAGAAATATAAGGGATTTTAGCTTCATCTAGTTGAGCAAGTTTTGCTGATGTTTTAGCTAATTGCATTAATGATAAGGTAGATTCCATCATACGTGCACCACCTGATTTTGAAATCATTAAAAATGGAAGTTTATGTTTTATAGCATAATCTATAGCACGTGTTATTTTTTCTCCAACAACACTACCCATTGATCCACCAATAAAGCTAAAGTCCATCGCGGCAATTACAAGGTCATTACCCATCGATTTTCCAACAACTGTTCTTACAGCATCATACAAATCAGTTTTTTCATGTGCTTGTTTGAGTCGGTCGATATAGGGTTTGGTATCAATAAACTTAAGAGGATCTTTTGATTTCATTTTAGGATTGAGTTCCTTAAAATTTTCATCATCTAATAAAATGTCAAAGTATTCTTTGCTGCCAATTCGCACATGGTAGCCGTCTTCAGGGCTTACATAAAGATTTTCTTTTAATTCTTCAGTATCTATGATAATACCATTGGGTGATTTATACCAAATCCCTTCAGGAATATTTTTTTTCTCTTCTGTTGGTGTGGTGATACCTTTGGTTTCACGTTTAAACCATGAACTCATAATCTATATTTTAGTAGGTTATTAAGTGCAAAAAAGCAACTAATTTTTTAGATTACTTGCTTTTTCAATCTATTTTTACAATTCTTTTAGAGAATTTCAAAATGCAATTTACAAAAAAATGACTGATTGAAAATTCTTTTAAAGTGTGTTTACATTGTTTAAATCTTGGAAGGCTTGTTTGAGTCTTGTTTTGAAAGTTTCTTCGCCTTCACGTAACCATTTTCTTGGATCATAATATTTTTTATTAGGCTGATCTGCTCCATCTGGGTTGCCGATTTGACTTTGCAGGAAGGCTGTTTTTTCCTTCATATAGTCCCTTATACCCGTCATAAATGCATATTGCATATCTGTATCGATATTCATTTTAATGACACCATAAGATATGGCTTCTCTTATTTCTTCAAGGCTGGATCCAGAACCACCGTGAAATACAAAATCGACAGGTCTTTCCTTAGTATGGTATTTTTTCTCAATATATTTTTGAGAATTGTCAAGAATTTTTGGTGTTAATACGACATTCCCAGGTTTGTAAACGCCGTGCACATTTCCAAAGGAGGCTGCTATTGTGAAATTAGGACTTATTTTTGATAATTCTTCATAGGCATATGCTACTTCTTCAGGTTGTGTGTAGAGTTTAGATACATCAACATCTGTGTTATCAACGCCATCTTCTTCGCCACCTGTAATGCCTAATTCAATTTCTAAAGTCATATCTAGTTTATGCATTCTTTCTAAATAGGTCTTGCAGATACTAATATTTTCTTCAATAGACTCTTCAGATAAATCAATCATGTGTGAGCTATATAATGGAATACCATTTTCTTTATAAAAAACTTCACCTTCATCTAATAAACCATCAATCCATGGTAATTTGCTTTTGGAACAATGATCGGTATGTAATATTACAGGAATTTCATATAGTTTTGCCAAATGATGTATGTGTTTTGCTCCCGCAACTGCTCCTGCAATAGCAGCTTGTTCTTTTTCATTAGACAAACCTTTACCAGCGTTAAAATGAGCTCCACCGTTTGAAAATTGTATGATAACAGGTGCATTTAAATCACGAGCTGTTTCCATAACCGCATTGATGGTGTTCGATCCGACAACGTTTACGGCAGGTAATGCAAAGTTTTTAGCTTTTGCTAAATCAAAAAGTTCTTGTACTTGTGTGCCAGTTGCTACACCAGCTTTTAGAGTTGTTGACATATGTAGTATGTGTATTAAATAAGTTGCAAAGATAATGTTTTATAAATATCAAGCGTCTTGAAATTGAAAAACTAAAAAGGATAATTAATACCAATGTTCAAAACAGAATTTGCAAAATTGTAATGTGTAAACCACTTTTTACCAGATGTATTATAAGGTTCATATGTTTTAAAACCTAGATCGGCGCGAAATACGAGAAAGCTAAAGTCATAACGTACTCCTAAACCTGTGCCGATGGCAATATTTTGTAATGATTGTAAGTTATTGAATTTTGCTTCACTACTCGTTAATTCTGAGTTGGTTATATCCCAAATATTACCAGCATCCGCAAAGATGGCTCCTTTAAAGCTACCTAAGATGTCAAATCGATATTCTAAGCTGCTCAATAATTTTAGGTTACCTACATTAAATTCTGATCCGCTATTTTCGCTTCCTGGACCTAATTCATAGATTCTCCAAGCTCTTATATCATTGGGACCGCCTGCAAAATAACTTCGACTAAAAGGGATGCTTGATGAATTACCATAAGGAACGGCTAAACCTAAATTGCTACGGAAAGCCAATATGTTGCTATTTTGTAGATCCCAGTGTTTTCTGTATTCGAAATCGATTTTTAAGTATTGAGCTACATTTGTACCTAGGATTTGTTTTGGAGTATCGGGTGTGTTACTTTTAGTTACTAAGGATGTGAGCAAACCTGAAGAGGCAAATCGCATTCTAAAATAGGAGAAATCAACATCTTTATAAGACGTTTGCGTGTTGTATACTAAATTGTAGGTTATTGCAGGTACTAATATGTCTTCTGTTATAATAGCATAACGTTTGGATATATTTTCAACTTCTTTATATGAATCTGGGAAGTTTTGTTCAAAATCGACATCCGCTAATGCGAGATTAATAAAATCAAGAGGAGCATCAAGATTTCCAGCAGGAAAATTGCTTAATTGAATGGCTTCTAGTTTTCTCAATTCAGAAGCATACACATCAAAAAATGATTCAATGTTTAGATTATTAATATACTGTGCGTTTAAGAGTTCTATAGCGTGACTTGTTTTTTTATCTGCTTTCCAATTGTATTCAATAATACCTGTAAAACGTTGTTTATCAAGCCCTACGTTTTTTTGGAGACTCGACCCAACAGAGAAAGCAGATTTTGGAGACATCCTATTTGGTATCAAGTTTTCTGTTTCAAAAGGCACTATAAATCTTGGGAATTTAAAGGAAGCATCAATACCTAACTCCCATGCATTGAAAAATCTTTTGTCATTTGTAAATTTAATACTATTTAATAAAGAACCCTGTAGGCTCAACTGTAATATTTCGTTGCCTTTAAAAGTGTTGTTGTTTTTAAAAGAAAGTTTTCCAGAAAGACCTCGTGGTTTTTGATTGGAATGTGTTCCTTCAGTTTCTAATTTTATACCATAGCGTTTTCTAGGAGTCAGTAAAATATGGGCTGCTAGAGTCGTGTCAGAGACTTCTTCATAATTGATCCGTATGGATTTGAAATTGTTAAGCTCTCTAAGGTGTTTACGTGTTAATTCATTATTTAAATCAGCATATTTTTCACCTGGTTTAATAAATATAGAACGACTGAGATATTTTGGTTTGTAATTTACTCGGTCATACGCATAAAACCCGATGTCCTTATAAAAAGTGCTGTCTTTTAAGAATGCATCTCTTTGTAAATAGGAGTAATCGGTATATACTTTAACTTGCTCTATATAGGATATTTGATAAGGGATACCTTCCATTTTTCCATCCTTTTCAATAAATCTATCTGCGATATCTATCAGGACATTTGTTTTGTGATTCGTTTTTGTGGAATCAATATCTTTAAAATTAATTGCATACTTAGAAAAGTGATAAATACCTGCATTTCTAAAAATGTGGGTTAAACGTTCTGCTTCTTTTTCAAAATTTTGACGTTTAAACTGCTGTTTTTCTTTGACAATTGAAGTTGTTTTGTGCCTTTGATATAAAGAATCGATGACAGGTGAGGCAATTTGTTGTTTGATAGAATCAATTGTGTAGGCTTTATTTGTCTTTACTGTATATTTTACAAGTACCTTTTTAGTACTTATGGAGTCTATTTGATAACTCACTTGTGTGTTAAAAAATCCCTGATCTATATAATAAAGCTTCAAATTTTTAATGGTTTTTTTTGATTTTTTCTCGTCTAAGAGAATTGGTGATTCCCCATTTTCAAAAAACCACTTTGCTAAATCTTTTCTGAAATTTGCATAACCTACTGTTTGTTTTAGGGAAAGAATATTTGTGAAAAAGTGTGCTGAATCTTTATATTTAAGAATTTGATTATCCCATTTTTTTTCATAGTCTTTTTTTGGCCAGCCATATACGTAGAGCGGAATAGGTAATCCAAGGACTTTAGTATTGGGGCGTTGAATTATATAGGGGTTGAGGTTTTCTTTGGTTTTTTTGGACCCATTAACTGTAATGATATTTTTTGCGAGTAGATTCTTATTTTCTGGCACATACTTGGTGCTGTTACAAGATGAAAAGAACCAAAGCAGTCCTAAAACCAAGAGAAAAATTGTAATATTGTGCTTCACACGGAATACTTTTAAAAACATTCAAAAATAGTTCTTTTGTATGGTATCAAAAAATGAGATTAAGTTAATAACGAGTTTAGCACAAAAAAAGTACCGAAATAAGCATCGATTATTCGTAGCTGAAGGTATTAAGATAGTGAATGAATTACTCAATTCTCATTTTGAAATATATAAAATTTATGCGACTGAATATTTTGAAAATACGCTTGATGATCATTTATTGTCAATGGTGTCTCAAAATGAACTACAAAGATTGAGCCAATTAAAAAACGCTCAAGTGGTTCTTGGGGTTTTTAAAATTCCTCAAGATGCGTTTAATCCTCAAAAAGGATTGACACTAGTTCTCGACGGAATACAAGATCCTGGAAATTTGGGTACAGTTATTAGATTATGTGATTGGTTTGGAGTTGAGCAGCTTGTTTGTTCTACTGATACAGTGGACTTTTACAACCCCAAAGTGGTGCAAGCATCTATGGGTAGTTTAGGTAGAACACAAGTAATTTACACGGATATTGAAGCTTATTTAAAGAATGCGACTATACCAATTTATTGTAGTTTACTAACTGGAGACAATTTATATACCCAAAAATTACCTAGAAATGCTATATTGGTTATGGGTAATGAGGCTAATGGTATTCGAAAGAATATTCAAGATTTAGGAAATCACAAAATTACAATCCCAAGATTTGGGCTAAACTCCAAAGCAGAAAGTTTAAATGTGGCGATGGCTACCACTGTTTTTTTAAGTGAGTTTAGGAGATAAAAAATAGTATTTTTCTAGTAAATTACTGAAATGTAAATCTAAGAAAAACACCTCTAGTGCCAAAGTAATCAATAGGTGTTGTCCAGGCACTATTAGGATCGTCATCTAATTTTAGTTCATTATTGATGGCAAAAATTCCTCGAATAGACGGTGAGAATTTAAAAAAATAGAAGTAGAAATCCATACCAATACCCAACTCATACATAAAGTTGTTTTTTTGCATTCTAAATTCGCCACCTGAATTATCGTCAGAATTGTTAAAATTACTAGCAAAATTATAATCGTAGGCGATTCCACCAACCACATAAGGTCGTATGTTTCGTAATCTATTTGCATTAAATTGAATAAGTAATGGGATGTGTAAATAGGTTCCACTAGCTTTACGGACACTATCTACTTCAGTACTCAGATGCTTAAAATAAAGTGTTTTTGAGTTGGCTGCTAGACCTGGTTCTATGCGTAAACTTATGTTTTTGTGCAAACGTAAGTCCCCGATGAGCCCAATTGCAAAGCCAATCTCTGGTTCTGTTTCAACGTAGGCGTTCGGGAAGCTTTCGGGAGCTTTATAAGAAATTTTATAGTTGTTTTTATTTAAACCGAGGTAGAAACCCCAACGCATGGGTGCTTTGTCAAAACTAGATAGATATTCTACTTTGTCTTTTTGAGAAAAAGCATTAGTACTAGTTAGTAATACTATAAATACTGATACTATTAATGAGTTTATTTTCATCTTGCCTATTTTCGTCCAACATATATACTGGCCACTCCCAAAGTTTGGGGTTTGTTTACTACCTCTTTAAACCCATTTTTTTGCATAATATTGTTGAACGCCTTTCCGTAAGGGAAATTTTTAGCAGATTTTGATAAATAACTATATGCTTTTGGGTCTTTTGAGAATAGTTTACCAAAAAAAGGTAATACAAAGTTTGAATGAAATAAGTAACCTTGCTTAATAATAGGAAAAGTTGGTATAGAGGTTTCTAATATGACAAAAATGCCATCTGGTTTTAAAACACGATATATTTCAGATAAACCTTTGTTTAAATTTTCAAAATTTCGAACACCAAAGGCAACTGTGATTGCATCGAAATAGTTAGTCTTAAAAGGAAGGTTTTCAGAATCAGCTACTTGCATTTTAATGCGATTAGATAAGCCTAATTTTTCAATTTTCTGTTTACCGACATTTAACATTCCTTCAGATATATCAGCACCAATTATCTCTAGAGCATCAGTTTTTTGTGCTGCCATAATAGCTAAATCACCTGTTCCACTTGCAATATCTAAGACTTTCGCTGGGTTAGTTTTAGAGATGATATCAATGACTCGTTTTCGCCATTTTATATCTATTCCAAAGGTGATCATTCTGTTTAAACCATCATATTCTTTAGAGATGGTATCAAACATCTGGGTTACCTGCTCTTTTTTGCTTTGATCAGAGTCAGAATATGGTTTTACAGTTTTTGGCATGAAATCTAATTTTGGCAAATTTAGGCTTTTTACCATTCTTTTACTAAATAAAATTTAATGTTTAATGATGGGTAGATTGAACTAAAAAATGCAACTTTCTTGTTTGCAAATAATTAGTGAACGACAAAAATATAGATTTTTCTAGAACTACCGTTTATGTCTTATAAATATGTTTAAAATTTCACTTTTTAAAAAGCACGGTTTCTTTTAAAAAAGTTTCAGTTGCGTATCGAGTGGTTTTAAAGTCTGGTGTGTTGTGCTATATGCTGTTTATCTTTTTAGACCTTTTCTGCATAAGCTCATAAGTCTTTAAGTTGTTTTATGATTCTCACTTTGCTCGTTTTTATGGTTTTTTTATAAACAAAGGTGTAGCAATTAGCATTAGCTGCTATTAATTGGTTCAAAAATTTGCAAAATAAAAAGGCTGTCTGAAAAGACAGCCTTTTTTCTAGTTCTTATGATTTTATGAAATCATCAATACTATTGGTTGATTACTCTAAATTCTGTTCTACGGTTAGCTTGATGCTCTCTTTCAGTACATGTTACACCATCAGCACATCTATTTGTTAAACGGTTTTCACCATAACCTTTAGCAACTAATTTACTTGCATTTACACCTTTAGTCATTAAATAGTTTACAACTGCTTGCGCTCTTCTTTCAGATAAGCTTTGGTTACTTGAAGCAGAACCACGAGAATCTGTATGAGAAGCGATTTCAACTGCAACACCTTGATTTAATACAGGCATTAAGTGAGTATCGATTAAACCTTTTGCTGTAGATGTTAAAGTAGCACTTCCTGAATTCCAAACGATTGGAAGAGGAGAATATTCAACTAATTCACATTCAACTTCTTTCCAAGAATCAAGACCACCTTTTTTAATTAATACTTCTTTAGTAACTTTTTTGAATTGAGCTGGGACAGTTTCTTCGTTTGCATAAGCATCTTTTGTGAGTACTGTTCTTTTTAAATCAGCAGTTTTGGCAGCAACATCCGTAGCTTGCGCTTGTGGCGGAGTTGTCATAACCGTTCTTTTGAAGGTTTTGTTAACAGCTGGAATTGCAACAACTTCTGTAGTTTCAGCAGAAACGTTTGTTACTTTAAATGATTTAGTTACAGCAGGAATTTCAATAACTTTTGTAGTAGGAGGTTTTACCATTACTACTTTTTTGACTGTTTTAGTTACAGCAGGTATATCGATAGTTTCTGTTGTTGGCGGAGTTACCATGACAACTTTCTTCACAGTTTCTGTTACTTCAGGAATATCTTTTATTACAGTAGTTGCAGGAGATACTAATACTTTTTTAGTATAGGTACCGTTACCACAGTCAGGGTCAGAACCACCTTCTTGGTTACAACCAGGTACTCTGTTTACCAGAGCATCACTCACTAAAGTAGTTGTGTTTACTGTAGTAAATTGAGCAGGTATCGCTTTGTAACACCAGTAACGACAATCGTTAGGGTCATTTGACTCACACTCAGGAGCTTTATCACTCATGGTCCATTTTGCAGATTCTGCTTTTGTTTCAACGGTTTTTGAGCTACTAGAGAGTTTTGCAGGTACAACAGATAGTTTAGAACCGAAATCACTTTTTCTATATGTAAGAGTTTCAGAGCCCCATTTTGCAGGTATAACGGACATTGTTTGTCCAGCAGCTTGTGTTACAATCGTTTCTGTTCTTGTTTCATAAACAGCAGGAACAATTTTCACTTTTGTTGTAGCAGGTTGTACTACGATCGTTTCTGTTCTTGTTTCGTAAACAGCAGGAACAATTTCTAATTTTTGTCCAGCACTTTGTACTTCTACATCAACAGTACTATATGTAGTGTTAGCAGGTACTTTTTTTAAGGATTTTGCAGCAGCATTAACTTCAACAGTAAAAGTTTCAGAACCATAAACAGCAGGAGCAGCTTTTAATACTTTATAAGCATCTTGTACCACAACACTTTGCATTTCAGTTCCGTATTGAGCAGGAACAACTTTCATTTTTTTGTAAGCAGGGCTTACTTCAATGGTAATGTCTTGGTTTTCCCATTGGTCTGGGGTTTTGCAACGTACATAACATTTTCCAGTTTCTGGATTGGTTGGTAATTCTTGTGCGAAGACAGCGAATCCTACTAATAGCAATCCTAAAGATAATACTTTTTTCATTGGGTGATCTTTTTAATTTAATTAATTATAATTTAGTATTTCGTAAAAGTATGAATAATATGACATTTATCAAATTTATTTATTAACAAACAAAAAATTAGGTTTGTAAGTTTATTCGGAGAATTAATATTTTAAGATTACAAACTCTGTCCGTCTATTCTTTAAATGTTCTTTCTCAGAACATTTTACACCATCTAAACAATGATTTAATGGCATGGTTTCTCCATAACCTCTTCCAGAAATTCTATCAGGATCTGCTCCGTTTGCGACTAAGTAACCGACAGTTTCTTGGGATCGTTTTTCAGAAAGGTTTAGATTGTAATCAAAAGGGCCTCTAGTATCAGTATGTGAACCAGATTCAATAATCATCGTAGGGTTTTGTCTTAAGGTAACAATAATTTTGTCTAGTTCTCTTCTTGCGGGTAATGTTAAATAGTGTTCGTCAAGATCAAAATAGATAGGATTAATTTGAATTTTACCCTCTTTTATAATAGTTTGATCTTCTTCTTCTTCTTCTTCTTCTTTTTGAATTTGCGTGATTTCTTTTTCTTCTTCTATTTCAGCAGTTTTTTCTGGTTCTGATTGCACAACTTCTTTTTCTTCTCCATGATTTACAATGCTTGTATTTTCAATAGCTGGTCTAATTGCTATATTTTTTTCTGTAGTTGCTTGTTCGTCAACTAATTCTTCTTCTGCAAGTGCTGCTTTTTCAGCGATTAATTCTGGATCAGGATCTAATAATAAAACGATTAGATCAGGTACCGAAGCTGTATTGACATCTGCTTTAGCGATGTTGTTAAATTCTTTTTTGAAACAGATAAGCGTGTATTTTGTGTCGCAGTCTACGTTGATAAAATGGAAAGCACCACTTTCATCAGTTTTTGTAGATTCAATATTCTGTCCATCAAAATAAATATCGACAGTTGCACCTGCCAGTGTTTGCATATCACTACTGCTTTGAATGACTCCATGTATGTCTCTTGCACATCGCTCATTATTTTGAATCTCAGTTTCAGATTGTGCTACAGTATCAACAGATGTATCTCCTTCAGCTATTTCTTCTTGTGTTGTAGTGTCAGGTGTTACTTTTTTAGTATGTATTGAGACTTCTGTTGGCTCATCTGTGTTTTTTTGTTTTATCTCATTACTTGCTATCATCTCATTTTCTTCATGCAAAGCTTTAGCAGTTTCTTGTGCTTCAGCAATTTTTTCTTCTCGTTCTTTCTTTTGAGCGGCTTTAAGTTGTATTTCTTTTTCGGCTTCGATTTGTTCTTTACGTAATCTTTCAGCAGTAGCTTTGGCTTGTGCAATCAGTTTAGAGCGTTCATCCTCAAGACGTTTTCTTTCTAGTTGAGTGGCTTGATTAACTTCTTCGTTGGTTTCTTGAGCTTGAATACTTTGAGCAGTTTCTTGTTCTTTCTCCAAAATAATTAGAGTAGTTTCTGTCTGAGTAATTTTTTGTTGACGTTCTTCGTTAGCTTCTACAACTTTATTTAATGTACTATCAGCTTCAGCTTGTTCTTTTCGTAAACGATTAGCTGTCTCTTTGGCTTGCGCGATACGGTTTTGGCGTTCTTGTTCGACTAAGTCTTGTTGTGCTACTAAGTTTGCTTGTTTTTCGGTTTCAATTTTTTCTTTTTCAGCGAGTTCTTGAGCAATTTTTTCTGCATCTAGTTTTTGTTGCTTATTAAGTTCTACTTCCGCCATACGTGCCGCTTCGATCTTTTCTTGGGTTTCTTTTTCTTGTGCTAATTTTTCGGCTATTTGTTTTTCTGTACGTGTCTTTTCATCAGCTAAACGGTTTGCTTCGTCACGTTCGTTTTTCTCTTTGAATGCAATTTCTTTTTCTACACGCAACTTTTCAGCCGTTTCTTTAGCACGAGAAATTCTTTCTTGACGTTCTTTTTCTGCAGCTTCTCGTTGCGCTATTAAATTTGCTTGCATTGCAGCTTCTTCTCTTTTTTCTTCTGCGAGTTCTTGTGAGATTCTTTCAGCTTCAAGTTTCTGTTGCTTGTCAAGTTCTACTTGAGCCAAACGTGTAGCTTCTATCTTTTCTTGAGCTTCTTTTTCTTTTGCTATGTTTAGGGCTTTTTGTTTTTCAGCAAGTGTTTTTTCTTCAGCTAAACGATTTGCCTCAATTTGTTTGTTTTCTTCATTTAGGGCTAATTCTTTTTCTTTGCGAAGTTGTTCTGCCATAGATTTAGCTCTCGCTATACGCTCTAGTTTTTCTTTTTCAGCAAAGGCTCTTTGTGCATTGACAATCGCCATTCTTTCGGCTTCTAATTTTTGAGCCTCCATACGTTCAACTTCGGCTTCAGCTTCGATTTGTTCTCTTTTTATACGTTCTTTTTCAATTCTGTCTTGTTCTCTTTTTTCGGCAAAAGATAGACTAGAACCAGAATTCTCTTTTTCGATGTCAGCTTCTGTTTTAACAATCTTGTCGGTTTGTGTATCGTAGACGACCATTTCATTGGAGAAATCAAACTCTTCTTCAAAGCCTTCTGGAAATTCAGGATCTAAGTATAAGATTATTTGTTCACCATTTTTTGGTATCGTTTGCACTTCAGCAAAGCCATTGTAGCCCTCTTTATAGGTGACAATATCATAGCGTTCATCACATTCTACATTTTCCACATTAAATTCACCTTTAAAATTTGTCAAGACAGTTTCCATGTGATCTACGGAACTAAAGATCTCAACAGTTGCTTCAAATATTTCTTTTTTTGTTTGTTTGTTTTTGACAATTCCATTTATCGCTTGAGAACATTTATTTAAAGATGGTTTTTTGTCTTCAAAATAATAGATATCTACGCCCCCAAAACCATCTTGACGATTAGAGGAAACATAGCCTTTATTGGTGTCAGGGATTAAAACATAGCCAAAATCATCAGCAGTACTATTGATAGGATCTCCTAAATTTGTTGCGTTTGTATAACTTCCAGATTCTTCAAAAGATTCGTAAACATCTAGACCTCCCATGCTGTTCCTTGAATCTGAGGAGAAAAACAGTTTGTCTTTTTTGCTAAGAAAAGGATAAATTTCAATTCCTGTAGTATTTATATCTTCACCTAAATTTATCGGTTCGCTAAATTCTAAACCACGATTACTAATTGTTACGTAATAAATATCTGTTTTACCATATGATCCTGGTAAATCAGATGCGAAAAAAAGTTTTGTGTTATCTGCATTTAAGGCAGGTTGTTTAAAAGTATTATTGGGATTGTTAAAAGGTAGTTTGCTATTGTTTTTCCATCTACCTGTATGATCTACACTTGCACGATAAAGTTGAAAGGTTTTATAACTACTTTTCTTCGAATAATATACCGTCTTACCATCATTCGTAAAAACGGCATGAGTGGCATCTGTTGGGAATTTCAGTCCTTTTGAAATTTCTCCTTTGACTTCTAAAACACCTTTATACAAGTTAGCAGATTTTTCGTTGAAGTCTTTTGAGTTATCAAAAGTTGATTTTGAATAAAAAACAGAACCATCACTGGTTAAAATAACTCCAAATTCATTATTCTTCGTATTTGTGCCAACACTCCTGACAATAAACCTATCAGAGGTTTGAGCAAACGTAGTGCTAATGCTAAAAAAAAGAAATAAAATGATGGCTTTATTCATCTTCTAATGCTATTATTCGATTCTAATTGTCTGGTTATATCTTATCACAAACCGTATTTATATTTGTTAGATTTGAGAATATTATTTAGGTTTGACCTTTGTTAAAATAAACATGAATATGTAAAGATGTTATTAACATCTTACTTATTCAAATGCAAAAGTAAGTTTTTTTAATAAATAATTTTCTTTAAGTGAGATAAATCAGTACTTTTAACTATAAATTCCTAGAATGGGATATAAAAAAATAACAGAGTCAACCTCTACTTATGAACATTTAGAAAGTATGTCAATACTAGAGATTATTACTCACATAAATGAAGAAGACCAGACTATTTCCTCAGCAGTAAAGAGAGAGTTACCTAAAATTGAAGCTCTAATCTCACAAATTGTGCCAAGATTAAAGCAAGGAGGTCGTTTGTTTTATATTGGAGCTGGTACAAGTGGAAGGTTAGGAATATTAGATGCTTCAGAATGTCCGCCGACATTTGGTGTGCCTGATGATATGGTGATAGGGCTTATTGCTGGTGGAGATACTGCCATACGAAAAGCTGTAGAAAATGCAGAAGATTCAACGACCCAAAGCTGGAAAGATCTTAGTGAATATCATATTTCTGAGAAAGACGTTTTGGTTGGTATTGCTGCATCAGGAAGTACTCCTTATGTTGTATCAGCTATTAATAAGGCAAGAGATCATACTATTGTGACGGGTTGTATCACGATGAATGAAGGAAGCCCACTAGCACTTTCAGCCGAATTTCCTATTGTGGTCACTGTTGGTCCTGAATTTGTGACAGGTAGTTCAAGAATGAAAGCTGGTACTGCCCAAAAAATGGTTTTAAATATGATCACAACAGGAACAATGATTCGGTTAGGTAGAGTAAAAGGGAATAGAATGGTCGATATGCAATTGACCAATACAAAGTTGGTAGAACGAGGAACAAAAATGATTATGGAGGATGTTGATGTGAGTTATGAAACGGCAAAAAGTCTTTTGCTTAAATTTGGTAGCGTAAGAAATGCGATTCAAAATTATCTAAATGCCTAGATACAATTTCTTTAAAAAGTTCACGGAATGGGAATATTGGCCTACCTATATGTTTTACGTGCCAAATTTGCCGTATGCATTCTATTTGGCTTTAAAAGCGAGAAATTTCACCTTTTATTCTGCTGTAAATCCTTCAATTAAAAGCTCGGGGAATGGGACTGAATCCAAATTCGAAACCCTCAAATTAATTCCGGATCATTATAAACCAAAGTCTGTTTTTGTACCCATAAAAAGAGATTTTGAAAGTGTAATTAAAGAACTACATCATCATGGAATTGACTATCCTATCATTGCAAAACCCGATGTTGGATTTCGAGGTTTGTTGGTTGAAAAGATTTATACAGATCAGGAGCTTAAAGATTATTTAGCATCCCATCCTATAACGATTATCCTTCAAGAATTTATTGATTTACCAAATGAGTGTGGTATCTTTTATTACAGATTACCCAATACTGAAAAGGGAATAATTAGTTCGCTAACCCTAAAATCTTTTTTAAGTGTAACAGGGAACGGTATTTCAACTCTAAAAGAACTAGTTGCCTTTGATAAGAGGGCACAACACTATACCAAAATGTTATCTGAAAACCTTAAGGATAGTTGGAATGAAACAATCGGTAAAGGAGAAACCTTTTTGTTGTCTGATATTGGCAATCATTGTAAAGGTACTCAGTTTATTAACGGAAACCATTTAATCGATGAATACTTATCAGATACTTTAGATGTGATTAATCACAAAATTGATGGATGGTATTACGGTAGATTAGATGTAAAATACAGTTCGCTAGAGGAATTACGTAGCGGTAAAAATCTAATTATTCTTGAGATTAATGGAATCATTTCGGAACCTACACATATCTATGATCCATACCATGCAACTTATTTTCAGGCTTTACGTGCTATTAGAAAACATTGGGATATAGTTCATGACATAGCGAGTGTAAATATTAAAAATGGAACAAAACCCAAAAACTTTCTTGAATTTTGGAATGAAATAAAATGGTTGAAAAACTATATCAAAAAAGTTAAAGAATTAACTAAATCGCGTAGCTAGTTTATTTAAATCTAATCCTCCATAATTACCAGAACTCATCATTAGTAAAGCAGTATGATCTAATTCTTTTTGAAGAATAAATTGTTGAAACTCTTTGGGCTCCGTAAACACCAATAAACCCTCTTTTTGAAATGCTACTTTGATCTGTTCTTCTGATATTTCTGTTAATCCTTTTATCGATACTGCATGAGGTGAATAAAATACAATAGCTTCATCTGCTTGATCAAGTGTGCCTTTATAATCTTTTAAAAAGCTAGCATTTAAACTACTATACGTATGTAATTCTAAACAAGCTACTAACTTTTTTTTGGGATATTGTGATTTTACGGCTTGAACAGTCGCTTGAACTTTTGAAGGCGAATGGGCAAAATCTTTAAATAAAACACCCTGCGAATTTTCTGCTAATTTTTCTAATCTTTTGCTAGCACCCGTAAAACTACTAATGGCTTCTAGAAACTCATTTTTGTCAATGCCTATTAATTGACAAACCCATTGAGCACCAGCTAAATTTTGCATATTGTGCTCACCAAAAATGTGTAACGGGATTTTGCCTTCATCAGAAAGTAAATAGGTTACACCGTTTTCTATTTTGTGCGGAATGGTTGAATAGCCATATTTTTTAATCGGATTTTCTGAATTTTCGACGAGGTCTTGAAGTAATTTGTCATCCTTAAAATAAACCAACATTCCTCCATGGAGTATGCTATCGATAAAGAGTTTAAATTGTTCTGTGTAATTTTCAAAAGTGGGAAATACATTGATATGATCCCAAGCGATACCACTTAACAAAGCTATATGCGGTTTGTAAAGATGAAATTTTGGACGTCTGTCAATTGGCGATGATAAATATTCATCGCCTTCTAAAACGATGAATTGATTTTCAGAAGTCAGATGAACCATCGTGTCAAAACCTTCGAGTTGTGCGCCCACCATATAATCTACTTGGATGTTATGATATTTCATCACATGTAAAATCATAGATGTAATCGTCGTTTTACCATGAGACCCACCAATGACAACACGTGTTTTATTTTTGGATTGTTCGTATAAAAACTCTGGATATGAAAAGATTTTTAAACCTAATTCCTGAGCCTTTATGAGTTCAGGATTATCAGCTTTCGCGTGCATTCCAAGAATAACAGCATCAATTTTTGAAGTTATTTTCTCAGGAAACCATCCCATTTTAGTGGGTAATAAGCCTTTAGTCGCAAGTCGAGATTTAGAAGGTTCGTGAATGCTATCATCACTGCCAGTTATCGTGTCTCCTTTTTGGTGAAGTGCTAAAGCTAAGTTGTGCATGGCACTGCCTCCTATTGCTATAAAATGGATATGCATGGTGTAATTTGTTTGCAACAAAAATACATTTTTGTAAATAAAAATAAACAGCTATAAAAAGTGATTCTATTTTATATGTAATTTTAGTCACATTAAAACAGCTAAATGCTCCTATATTAGCCCTATAATTTGTAGAACGTGAATCGACTTATTTTAACAACAGCTGATACAATTTTTGGTTTTCTCAAGGATGCTTGGGAAAGTCAAAAAGCAAATAGGATTAGTAGTTACGTTTTAGTAGCCATTTTTGTTATAGGTGTGATTGTCAGTTATCTAGATCGAAGTAATTTAATTAGTCTTGGCAAATGGGATGAAAGTTTTTCCAATCCTTTTTTTGCTATTGAAATTTCGTTTACCCTATTGCTGATATTAGAGTTATTAAGTTTAATTTTTGTTTTGCCCAAATCAGTATCTAAATCGGTAGGGAAACAATTTGAATTATTATCGCTGATATTTGTGCGTGCAGGTTTTAAAGAATTTAGTCATATTGATAATTTTAATTGGGATATAGTACCGCCAGAGGTGATTAATATGTTTGCCTATGGATTTGGGGCGCTAGCCATTTTTGTCATTATGGGCTTTAATTATAAACTACAAATGCACAGCAGATTAACTAACACAGAAGATGATGAAGAAACCTTTATTCAATCTAAAAAACTGCTCGCACTTTTGCTATTAATTGCTTTTATAATTATTGGTTTTTATGACACTAAAGTCTTATTTGTAACAGGAGATTACCTACATTCTTTTGATAAATTTTACACGGTTCTTATTTTTAGTGATATTATAATTGTGCTGATTGCATTAAGATATACGCTTAATTATTATAGAATATTTAGATACTCTGCTTTTGTTTTAGCGACCATATTTATTCGTATTTCGCTATCGACGAATGTCTATTACAATGTAGTGATTGGTGTAATAGCAGCCTTTTTTGTCTTATTTTTAACGCTAACTTATAATTACTTTTTAAAGACATTGCCTTCTAAAGTTATTCAGTAAACTCTTATTAAATACAGCTTTTTACGCATTGAGAATACCTATTCACTCATTTTTAGATATTTCTAAGGTATGATTGTTGTAAGTTTGTAGGGTAATTATTAATTATACCTAAAATGAAACGAGCATCCCAAATTTTGACGCATAAAAGGATGACTGATAGCGAACACCATGTGTCACCTATAAAAAATCAAGACACATGAAAAAGTCAGCTTTATTAATTCTTTTATTTTCTACTTTGATATACGCACAGCAACCCACTGAAAATTATACGCTACTTTGGCAAAGAGTGGAACAATTTGAATTAGATAACCTACCTAAGTCAGCCAATGAAGTTGTTGACAAGATTTATAAAAAAGCCCAAAAAGATCAAAATGCGTCACAAATTATTAAAAGCTTATTATTTCAGTCAAAGTTTGCGCTTATTTTAGAAGAAGAGGCACAGTTAAGCATCATTCACAACTTTGAAAAAGAGATTGCCAATGCTGACTTTCCCTCTAAAAACATCTTAGAAAGTGTCCTTGCCAATTTATACTGGCAGTATTTTCAGCAAAATAGATGGAAATTCTATAATCGTACTAAAACTGCTGAAAAAGTAGATCCGAACGATTTTCGTACTTGGGATTTAAATACGCTTTTTGAAGAAGTACACATACATTTTCAAAACTCCTTACGTAATGGTTTGTTGGCGCAACAAACCAACTTAGATAGTTTTAAAGCCATCTTACATCAAGAAAAAAATTCTAAAGAATATCGACCTAGCTTATTTGATTTTTTAGCACACAATGCACTCGATTTTTATAAAACCGATGAAACCCATCTAACGAAACCAGCCTATAAATTTGAACTTGATAATCCAGCATATTTAAGTGACGCTAAAACTTTTTCTACACTAGCTATTGAGACGAAAGATTCACTTTCACTACAATACCAAGCTTTACTTTTATTACAAAGATTAACCGCTTTTCATCTAACAGATAAAAATCCTAAAGCATTAGTAACACTCGACATAGAACGTTTATATTTCGTCAAACAACATGCTGCTTTTTCGGATAAAGAAGCGATTTTTTTACAAACTGCAAAGACTTCAAAAGAAACCTATAAATCTCACGAGGTAAGCACTTTGTATGATTATGAAATAGCCAGCTTATACCAACAAAAAGGGCAAAAATACCATCCAAAAACAGCAAAAGAAAATCAATGGGAAATTAAAAAAGCAATTGCAATTTGTGATGACGCGATACGAGATTATCCCAAAAGTAGAGGTGCAGAAAAATGTACGGCATTAAAAGCTACGATGACCAAGCCTTCACTAAACCTAACAACCGAAGAGTTTATTGTGCCGAATAGGCCAGCTCGTGTTTTGGTCAAACACAAAAATACCGATAAGCTCTATTTTAAAGCTTTTAAAATTAGTGACAAACAACGAAAGAACTTACAAAACACCTACAATTATGAAAAGCAATTAGCTTTAATAAAGAATTTAAAACCCGTTACCGAATGGTCATCCGATATTAAAAATGAAGGTGATTTTCAAATGCATTCCTCTGAAGTTTTAGTACCTAAGTTGCCACAAGGCATCTATTTGATTTTTGCAACACCAGATACTGATGCTGAAAAAACTTTTGCCTTTACTTATATTCAAGCGACTGATTTGGCTTTGGTTGAAATGAATTCTCATCAACAGCAAATTATTCAAGTGGTGGATCGGTATTATGGTACGCCGCTTAAAGGAGTAAACGTACATTTGACTAATGCCAATGCCAGTAGGTACTCTAAAAAAATTGATGAAACGCATACCACCGATGCACTCGGTCAAATCTATTTACCGAATAATGAATCTTATTCAAATGTAAAAATGACTGTGCGCTTTGGAG
>Ga0209633_10001701_pt1 | contig 22148 bp, 21 predicted proteins | sample Cruoilmetagenom1_FD_187290 | JGI IMG/M metagenome (GOLD analysis project Ga0209633, IMG submission 187290) | Oil polluted marine microbial communities from Coal Oil Point, Santa Barbara, California, USA - Sample 1 (SPAdes) (version 2) | ecosystem: Environmental > Aquatic > Marine > Oil seeps ... | reverse complement strand
CCGGAGACGATCCGCGATATTCCTCGTGAGATCGCCGGTGTCGACACGGTCGAAATCCTCGTCGTCGATGACGGGTCGAGCGACCGCACGGCCGAGGTTGCGCGCGAGTGCGGGGCCGACCACGTGGTGCGGCATTCCCAGAACAAAGGGCTGGCCTTTGCGTTTCGGACCGGCCTCGATGCGAGCCTGGGCCGCGGCGCCGACATCATCGTCAACACGGACGCCGACAATCAGTATCGCGGCGCCGATATTCCAAAACTGATCGAGCCGATCCTCGAGATGAAAGCCGATATCGTGGTCGGTGACCGGAACCCCGGCGCCAATCCGCATTTCTCGTTTGGCAAGAAGGGTCTGCAGATTTTCGGCAGCGCCGTTGTGCGCCGCATGTCGCGCATCGCCATTCCCGATGCGGTCAGCGGTTTCCGCGCCATGTCCCGCGACGCTGCGCTGCAGATCAATATTGTCTCGTCCTTCAGCTACACGATCGAGATGCTGATCCAGGCCGGCGCCAAGCGGCTCCACGTCGTTTCGGTGCCGATCGGCACCAACCGCAAGACCCGCGAGTCGCGGCTGTTCAGCAGCATTCCCCAGTTCATTCGCCGGTCGGGCGCGACGATCCTGCGCAGCTATGCGATGTACCGGCCGTTGCGCGTGTTCTTCCTGATGGGCGGACTGTTGATCGCGCTCGGTGCGCTGCCGATCCTGCGCTTTCTCTATTTCTATACAGTGGGCGACGGCGGCGGGCACGTTCAGTCACTCGTGCTTGGCGGCGTTCTGTCGATCATCGGCTTCATCACCTTGCTGTTCGGCCTGCTCGCCGATTTGATCGGCTTCAACAGACAGCTCATCGAAATGGCGCTGCAGCGGGTCGCGAAGATCGAGCTCGGGCAACGACATGCCGATCAGGCCATGACCACCCGGAAGGCTGCCATCGACACGCGGGCGTTGCGCGAGGAGATCGCCGCTCTGCGGCGGCGGCAATCCTAGGCCGGGCCATGCTCGCCGGCGCATCAAGGCAGGGCGATGTGCAGCCTCCTCGGCGTCCCCGGGTGATATTCGATTCGCACCATCCCAAGGACTATCTGGCGATCCACCAGCTCGGACAGCGCTGTCTCGATCACGGTATCGAGGTTGTGTGGACCGTCCATGACAAGGACGTGATGGTGCCGCTGATGCGCGAGAACGGGCTCGATCCCATCGTGCTCACCCGGGCTCAAAAGGGCCTGGTTCGCAAGCTGGGCGAACTCGTCGTCTATGACTGGAGGCTGGCAAAACTGGCGCGCCGGGTGCGTCCGATGGCGCTGGTCGGCAAAACTGTCACGCTGGCCCATGTCGGCCGGCTGCTGGGTATTCCGACCTTGCTGATCAACGACGACAGCGCCGCCGGAAATCCGCAGTACCGGTACCTCGCCGCTCCCTTCGCCACCCGCATCGTCACCTCCGACTGCTTGGGCGAAGATTATGGCAAGAAACAGCGCACCTATCCGGGCCTCATGGAGCTCGCCTATCTGCATCCTGATGTGTTCACGCCCGATCCCGGCATTCGCGGCGAGCTGGGGTTGGGGGCGGGCGACCGCCTGTTCCTGATCCGCCTGGCCGCCTTCGACGCCTATCACGACGTCGGCGGCCGCGGCTTGTCGCGGGACTTGCTTGGCCAGGTGCTGGCGCGTCTTGTGCCGCTCGGTCGCGTGTTCATCGTGTCCGAGGCGCCCCTCGTCGGCGAGTTGCAGCGCTATCGGCTGCCCACGCCCGCGTCGCGGCTGCACCATGTGATTGCCGCGGCCGACCTTGTGCTCGGTGACGGGCTCACCGTTTGCGTCGAGGCGGCGCTGCTGGGGGTGCCTGCCCTGGCCGTCGGCTCCTATATCGGCAAGCACCAATATGCCGAAACGATCGAGCGCCGCTTTGGCCTCATGCACGGCTTCAAGCCGGCGCAGGAGGCCGCATTCCTGGCCCGGATTGACGAGCTGGTCAGCCGGCCGGGCATCCGCGATGAATGGGCGCGCCGCCGGGCGATGATGCTCGATGTGTGGCGCGATCCGACAGAGATTTACTGGGAGGAGCTGCGGCGCCTGATAACCCTGCCGAACGACACGGCACAGACGAACGAGCGGCCGCCGTCGGAGCGCGAGCGCCAATCCCGGCAGGCAGCTGCGGCTGGACCAGGCTGACCTACTGATCCCATGCGGATGTCGGCTGGACCTCGCCGGCGCTGTCCCGGCGGGAGCGGTTGACGATGACATCGGCCCAAGATCGGCGCCGCGCCGCGCGTCTCGTGGCTACGGTCGTCGTGGCGATGCGCAACGGTGCACGCTGATACTTCGCATTCCTATGGGCGAAAGTACGATGCGCTGGGTCCGGCGCGCCTGTCGCGGGGTGCGGACCTGATGCGCCGAGGGTGCGCTTTCGCCGTCACGAAGCCGCCGGCCTCACGAAATTGCGTTCACAATATCTGTTAATCCCGGTGGTCCTGCTTGTCGGATGACCAAGGGCAATCTATCTTTGTTCTCCAAGACGCGTTGCAACGCGGGGTGCAGGAGACATGGGCAGGACAGGCCCGATTGTCGCACGGGAGGACGCACCGAGCAGGCAGGCGACGAGGCGCAGCAGCCGTCAACGCGAAAATCGTTGTGGTCGTTGCGGTCGTCGCGGACGCCGCTGGGTGGTCATTTCAATTGCGTTTGCGATCTGGAGCGCTGTTGGCCTTTCCGCCGGCGCCGCGCGGGCCGATGCGTTCTATGACGGCTTGGTCGCCTACAACAGCCGCGACTATGCCGGCGCCGCGCGAATTTGGCGGCGGTTGGCGCAAAACGGCCATGCCAAGGCGCAAAGCGGCCTTGGCTTCCTCTACGTAAAGGGTTTGGGCGTCGGCGCGGATTCGTCCAAGGCGGCCCATTGGTTCCTGCGCGCTGCCACCAAGGGCGTCGTCGAGGCGCAGATGTTCCTCGGCGTCATGCACCTGCGCGGCGATGGCGTGCCGAAAAGCCCGATGCTCGCATATATGTGGAGCGACGTCGCCGTGGCGGCGGGCTATGCCCAGGCAATCGCGTTCCGTGCGTCGGTCGCCCGCGAACTCACCGCAAAACAGATCGACGAGGCGCAGCGCCTGGCCCTGAAATGGCGTGGGCTCCAGGCCGCGCAGTCGAACGGTAAGTAAACGAGATCCGGAACCGGCCCGACCCCGATCGAGGCATGGGTCATCCGGTTCTTCGAGGAGCGAAGACACAAAAAGAGACGGCAAGACAAGACGACTTGAGCGACTGAGACGACGAAGCAAGATACCAAACGAACCAAGGATGGACGGACGCCATGGCGGCACGAACCATCCGGTCCAGGTGTTGTGGATCCAACCCTAGGGAGGGCGTCTATGCCTGAATACCTGCCACCCGATGCGCGATTCTTCGACGCGGATGTCGATTTCACCGAGTCCGTGGCGCAAGACGTTGCGCCGATCAATCCGATCCGCGAGCTTGCGCGCAGCAAGGTCTCGCGGCGCAACTTCATCAAGGGCGTGATCGCCTCGGGCGCCGCAGTATCGGCCGCGGGCTATGTCTTCCGCGGCGCCGGCACGGGCGGCAGCGCCCATGCCGCGGCCGCGACGCCGGAACGCCTGGTCAGCCTCAAGATCAACGGCCAGACGCGCCGCGTCGACGTGACGCCGAACGAAACGCTGCTGACCACGCTGCGCTACAAGCTCGGTCTCACGGGCAGCAAGCTCGGCTGCGACCGCGGCGAGTGCGGCGCCTGCACCGTCATGGTCGACGGTGTATCGAGCTATGCCTGCTCGGTGCTGACCTCGACCCTGCGGGGCCGCGAGGTCGTCACGATCGAGGGCATCAAGGGCAAGGATGGCGGGCTCCATCCGGTCCAGGCGGCCTTCATCACCGAGCTCGCTCCTCAGTGCGGCTTCTGCACGCCGGGCCAGATCGTCTCGGCGGTGTCGCTGCTCAACGACAACCCGAAACCCACGCGAGACGAGGCGCGCCACGCATTGTCCGGCAATCTTTGCCGCTGCGGCGCCTACGAGAACTATCTCAACGGGGTCATGCGCGCGGCGGGGAGGGCATAAAATGGCTTACAGATTAGTTGGCAAAGACTTCACGCCCCCCGACGTCGAGGCCAAGGTCACGGGCCGGGCCAAATACGCCGAGGATTTCCGTGCGGACGGCATGCTGTTCTGCAGGCTGCTGACCAGCCCGATGCCCCATGCGCGGGTCAAAAAGATCGACGCCTCCGAGGCGCTCAAGATGAAGGGCGTGGTGGCGGTGTTGACGGCGGACGAGGTGCCCTCGTTCCCGCCGCCGAGCAACCAGATCCTCACCAACGAGCCGCGCTATGTCGGTGATCCGATCCTTGCCGTCGCGGCGGTCGACGAGGCCACCGCGGCTGAGGCGCTGGAGAAGATCAAGCTCGACATGGAGCCGCTGCCGTTTGCAGTCGATCCACTGGCGAGCCTTTATCCGCGCGGACCCAATGCCCGCACCGACGGCAACGTCGCCAACGTGAAGCTGAAGCTCCAGACCATCAAATGGACCGCCAAGGACTTCGCGGCGGCCGGCGATGGCAAGCTGCCGATGGGCAAGCCCGCCGAGGAATGGCATTTCGGCGATCTGGAGAAGGGCTTCAAGGACGCCAAGGTCATCGTCGAAGAGACCTTTATCACCGCCGGCTACGCGCATCACAGCATGGAGCCGCGAACCGCTATGGCCTATTGGCAGGGCGGCAAGTGCTACGTGCACGGCTCATCGCAGAGCCAGGTCTTCATGACCTTCGGCCTTGCCCGCTATATCGGCATCAAGCCGCAAAACCTGGTCTATATCGCCGAATATTGCGGCGGCGGGTTCGGCTCCAAGGCAACCCCCTATCCGATCATGGCGGTGCCGGCGCATATGTCGAAGAAGTCCGGGCGTCCGGTGCAGATGCGCATCAGCCGCGACGAGGAATTCGCGGTCGGCTCGGGCCGGGCGGGTTTCCAGGGCTGGGTCAAGATCGGCTTCCGCGCCGATGGCAAGATCACGGCGGCCGACCTCTACGTCGTCGCCGAGAACGGGCCGAACACCGGCTTTTGGGACTTCCGCAATGCCGGTCACGCCTTCTCGATCAACTACCAGCCCGACGCGATGCGCTGGCGGGGCATTCCGGTGCTCACCAACACACCGGCGCGGGGACCGCAGCGCGGACCCGGCGAGAACCAGACGGCGACCGCCATCGAGCCGATCATCGACAAGGCCGCGCGCAAGCTCGGCATTGACCGCCTCGCCATCCGGCGCATCAACGCACCGGACGAAAACGGCAAGGGTGGACACGACCGGCACGGGCTCACCAGCGCCTATCAGCGCGAGGCGTTGGACAAGGGCGCCGAGATCTTCAACTGGGCTGCGATGAATAAGCAAAGCGGCCAGAAGAAGGGCTCAAAGGTGATCGGCGTCGGCATCGGCCAGGCCTTCCATCAGGGCGGTTTCCGCGGCATGGACGGCATGGTCCGGATCACGCCCGACGGCAAGCTGCATCTGCATTCCGGCGTCGGCAATCTCGGCACCTACTCCTACGCGGGCACCAGCCGCGTCGCGGCCGAGGCGCTGGGGGCCAAATGGGAGGACTGCGTGATCGAGCGCGGCGATACCCGCAAGGGCACGCCCTTCGTGCTGGGCCAGTTCGGCAGCAACACGGTCTTCACAGTGTCCCGTGCCAACTGGGCGGCGGCGATGGATGCCAAGGCCAAGCTGCAGGAGATCGCGGCCAAGGATCTGGGCGGCAAGCCAGGCGACTACGAGCTGAAGGACGGGCGGGTATTCCTCAAGTCCGACGCCTCGAAAGGTCTGACCTTCGCCAAGTGCGCCCAGCGGGCGGTCGAGCTCGGCGGCAAGTTCTCCGGCAAGGAGATGCCCAAGAAGCTCAACCCGCTGACCAAGGGCGCGGTTGCGATGTATGCGGGCACCGGCCTGATCGGCGTGGCGAAGGACAATCTGCCACACAAGGCAAAGTCCATTCCGCCCGCGCTGACGGCGTCGTTCGCGCGCGTCGAGCTCGACACCGAGACCGGCAAGGTCCGTATCCTCGATCTGGTCACGGTGGCTGATTGCGGCACCGTCGTGCATCCGCAAAGCCTGCACACGCAGTTGCGCGGGGGCAGCATCATGGGCATCGGTATGGCCGGTATGGAGCGCTACGTTTACGATCCCGCGCTCGGTTTGCCCGCGAACAGGGGGCTGCTGGCAAGCAAGCCGCCCTCCTATCTCGACGTTCCCGACACGATCAAGGTCGGTGCCGTGGGCAAGCCCGACGGCAGCAACCCGGTCGGCGCCAAGGGGGTGGGCGAGCCACCGCAAGGCTCGGCCGCGGCCGCGGTCTTAAGCGCGATTTCCGATGCGCTCGGCGGACACACGTTCAATCGAACGCCCGTCGTGGCCGACATGATCATCAATGTCGCGGCGAAGCGGCCGCAGTCGCACAAGCCGCTTCAGGTCAACACACAGTAAGGGAGGGTCGAAGCCATGATGAAGGACGGAATGGCGGGCTTTGAGCTGCATCAGCCTTCCCGCATCGAAGAGGTTTTTGATCTTGCCGGAAAGTTCGGCAAGGACGGCTGGGTGATGGCTGGCGGCAACGACAGCCTGTCCTGGTTCAAGGACCGCGCGAAGAAGCCCAAGGCGGTGATCGATATTTCCGGGATTGCCGCGCTCAAGGGCATCAAGGAGACCGCCGACGGGCTGGAGATCGGGGCGCTCACTACGCTCACCGAGATCGAGCGGCATCCGGTGGTGCGGAAGAGTTACGGCCTGCTGGCCGATGCGGCGCGCAAGGTGGCGAGCCCGCAGATCCGCAACACCGGCACCCTCGGCGGCAACGTCTCCCAGGACACCCGCTGCTGGTACTATCGCGGCGGGCTGCCGTGCTACCGGGCCGGCGGCAACACCTGCTATGCCGACACGCCGACGGGCATGAACCGCGAGCATTCGCTGTTCAACGCCCGGCGCTGCGTGGCGGTGACGCCGTCGGACACGGCGCCGGCCCTGGTCGCGCTCGACGCCAAGATGGTGATCCGCAACAAGAGCGGCGAGAAGGTCGTCGACGCCGAGAAGTTCTTCATCGGCCCGGCGACCGACATCACCCGGATGACGGTGTTGAAGCCGGGCGACGTCCTGACGGCCATCCGTATTCCCAAGACCTGGGCGGGGGCGACCTTCTATTTCGAGAAGGTTGCCGACCGCGAGGTCTGGGACTTCGCGCTGGTCAATGTCGCCGCCGCCATCGTGGTGAAGGACGGCAAGATCGAGCGCTCGCGGCTCGCCTGCGGCGGGGTCGAATGCGTGCCGCGCCGGATGGAGGCGGTCGAGGACCTGATCAAGGGCGAGACCAAGGGTGAGGCGATCGCCAAGATGGCCGGCAAGTCCGCGACACGCGGGGCCAAGCCGCTCAACTACAACCACTTCAAGGTTCAGCTGATGCAGAACCTTGTGACGCGGGCCGTCCGGGACTCGTAAGGCCGGTGGTGTAGGTCCGGTCACATGGAACTGTTCCGCGTTGCCAAGAATGCCTGGGGCCAGGAGATCCTTGTCGGGATCTCCTGGGACCTGGCGTGGGTGTTTCTGGGGGCCGCGGGTCTGTTCGTCGTGCTCCACGCGATCTATAAAATGACCATTGCTCCAAGTAGCGCGCCCGATCGGCGGGCGGGACGCGATTGAGCGACATCGCAAAGACGGAACAGGCGCCTGTGGCCGAGGAACGAAGCGATGCTGGTTCTCCGGCGCCTGCCGATGTGGCGCGCCCAGGAGCGGCGCAATCCCAATCCGCGCAACGCATCGCGCGCCATGGGCTGGCCGACCGGCTGTTCCATTGGTTGAATGCCGCGGTCACGCTGACGCTGGTGGCCACTAGCTTCCTGCCCGTCGCCGGCATCAGGTTCGACTGGATCATGATCCATTGGATCGCCGGTTTGGTGCTCACGGGTTTGGTGCTTTTTCATATCGTGCGCGCGCTGGGCTGGCAGGACCGCCGTGCGATGGGGCTGGGACGCGCCGATCTGAAGGGCGCCGTCCAGGGCCTGCGATGGGGCGCACGGCTGTCGCGCCAGCCGCCGGCGCCGCCCGGCAAGTATCCGCTGCCGCAGAAACTGTTCCATCACGGAATGGCGCTGGTGATCCTGGTGGCCATCGGCACCGGCCTTTTGATGCTGCTCAAGATCGACACGCCCTTCTGGGGCCGCGATCCCTACATCCTCAGCGGCTATGCCTGGGGTATCGTCTATGTGCTGCACGGATTGTCGGCGATGGCGGTCCTGGCGATGGTGGTGGTCCACATCTATTTCGCGGTGCGCCCGGAGAAGCTGTGGATCACACGCTCGATGATCGCGGGCTGGATCACGCGCAAGGAATATGAGGATCACTTCGATCCCAAGCTGTGGCGCGCTGGAAGCGATAGCGACGGCTCATAAGACTGCGTCGCCGGTTTGGTGGCGGCGGATAACCGGGGGTAGATTGGCATGGCGCAAGCGTCTCCGCAGGAGTTGAAGGATCGTATCGATGCGATCGAGGAAGCCTACGAATTCATGCTGGGCTATGCCGCGCAGGGCCATACCAGCGAAGCGGCGGAGACCGGGGGTGTCCGCGATCAGCTGAGCCGGGCGAGCGAGGCGCTTGACGGGCTTGCCGATACCGCCGCCGCGCTTGCCCCCAAGGGCGATGTTGCTTGGTCGGATTTCCTCGAAATACTTCGCCGTGACGCGGCACGGGCCCGGACGGTTGCCCACTTCGTCCTGGCCCAAGAGCAGATCGGCTCGCAGCTCATCGACAACATGAACGCCTCGCTCCACCTGCGGGCCCTTTTGACCGATCTTTTCCTGCTCGACGAGGCGATCGGCGGCGCCGCGGACGAGGACTGAGCCGCACCCCTGCGGGTTTGCATAATCCAATGCTCTGAATTATCCTTGTGTTGTTACTGACCATTGGGTCAGTAAAAAATATATGCCCGTCCGCCGATAGGCTGACCTGGCGGTATTCGCCTGGCGCCGCGCTGCACCGGTCAGGGCATCCGAGGGAGACGCGAGGATGAGCGGGTTCAAGAGCTATGACGCGCCCGACGGGCTCGATCCCAAATACCGCGAGATGCTGGTTGGGCTGATGAAGCGGCAGATCTGGGCCGAGATGGCGGCGACGGTGATGTACAGCCAGGCCGTCCATGTCGCGCTCAACTGGCGCGATCGCTGCGCTGCGGCCGATATCGCGGTGGAGGAAGCCAACCACGTGCGCGGCATCGGCAACATTCTGGAGGATCATTTCGACGTCGATCTGGACGCTCATTTCCAATCGCGCCCAAACAGCATCGACGGCAATTTCCCGGCCCTGATGGGCGTCGGCGCCTCGCCGCTGGGGCCCGGCGAGCTGTTCCCGCCCAACTGGACCGCGGCGGCGGCGGCGCTTTTTCTGGCCGATCGCGCCGCCGTCTATCAACTCTCGCAATACGAGGACAACAGCTACACCCCCTGGGCAGAAGCCATGGAGGAAGTGCTGGAGGACGAAGCCGGCGAGGGCGGGCACATGGATATCGGCGAGGAGACGGTGCGCAGGATCTGCGCGGACCCGGAGGAGAAGGCGGTGCTGCAGGCCTGGACCGATGCCTTCATGCCGGCCTCCACGCGGCTGCTCGGCCGGCCGGGCAACCCGCTCGACGAGTACTGTCATTCGGTTGGGCTGAAGCGCAAGACCTCCGCGGAATGCCAACGCGACTTCTTCGGCGACCTGCTGCCGATTCTGGAGGATACCGGGCTGGTCATTCCCGACTTCGCCCCCGCCGGCGTCACAGTGGTCGACGAGGTAGTGGAGATGTTGCAAGCCTCGCCGGCCTATCCCCACGCGATCGAGACCGCCGCCTAGATCAAGATTGTCTCAGATCGCGGCGATCTGAGACATGACTCTTGATCTATCTCGTATCTAGAGAGCGCGATTCACGCGTCGTACCAGATCACTGTGACGCGATCGTGCTCTAGCGTCGTTGCCCGCGACGCTTGCTCCGCCCGGTCGTCTGGTGTGTGATCCGCGCGCAAGACGAGACGCGGCCAGGGAAAGCGGAGAGATGGCGGAGGCAATGAACGTCGGCTTTATCGGCATCGGCAATATGAGCCGTCCGATGGCGGCCAATCTGGCGCGCGCCGGCGTTCCGCTGACGATCTTCGATGCCGATCCCGCGCAATCGGCGCGTTTCGCGGGCGATCACGACTGCACGGTCGCGGTCAGCCTTGCCGAATTGGCTCGCGCCGTGGACATCGTCGTCACCATGCTGCCGACCGGGCCGATCGTCCGTGACGTGCTGCTGCAGGCCGATGGTGGCGCGCTGGCTGGCGCCCTGGCGGAGGGCTCTATCGTTGTCGATATGAGCTCGTCGGAGCCCGAGGGCACGCGCAAGCTGGGCGCCGAACTCGGCAGGCGCGGCATCACGCTGATCGACGCGCCGGTTTCCGGCGGCGTGCCGGGGGCCGAAGCCGGCACGCTCGCCATCATGATCGGCGCCGCCGACGACGCTGCCGTCGAGCGCGTTGAGCCGATCCTGAGCGACATGGGCAAGCGGCTCTTCAGAACCGGCCCGCTCGGTTCGGGCCATGCGATGAAGGCGCTCAACAACTACGTCGCCGCCGCCGGCTTTACGGCTGCCGCCGAAGCGCTCATCATCGGCGAGCATTTCGGCCTCGACCGCGCGGTGATGATCGACATTATCAACAATTCGACCGGCCGCAACTTCAACACCGAGCATCCGATCAAGGACCACGTGCTGCCGCGCAGCTTCGCCGCCGGCTGGCGCAATCAGAACAAGGGTCGGGGATTGTCTGCAAGGCCGGTTCGGCCGATGTTGCGTCATGGCGCGACAAGTCCTGAAACCATTCGACAGAGCAACCGGGCGATGCGGCCATCTGCGCCAAATCGCGCAGTTGGGAGCCAAGTTCCGGGGGCCTCTGATCGTCGTCGCGCTGCTCCTTTCGATTGGGCAACCGGCCGCCGCGCAAGAGCCCGGCTGCGACGCCCGCGCCCAGCGCATCGACATCTGCTCGCCGCTGATCCGCTCGGGCCGCTTCGAGGGGGCCATCCTCGCCAATCTCTATTTCTTCCGTGGCATCGCCTTCAGCCGGGCCCGCCGGCACCGTTCGGCGGTCGCCGATTACTCCAGCGCCATCGACCTCAACCCGCTCTGGTTCGCGCCATACCATAATCGCGGCGCCGAATATCGCGCGCTGGGTAAGCCCCGGCGCGCGCTCGCCGATTTCACCTCCGCCATCCGCCTCGCCCCCCGCAGCGTCGATGCCTACATAGCGCGCGGTGTCGTCTATCACCTCGATCTGAAACGCCGGCGGCGGGCGATCGCCGATTACAATCGCGCCCTGAAGATCGACCCGCGCAGCGGCGGCGCCTTGATCAATCGCGGCCGGGCGTACCAGGAACTTGGCATGCGAAGACTTGCGATCCGCGACTACCGCCGCGTCCTCAAGCTATTTCCCAAGGCCGAAGAGGCACGAAACCGTTTGCGCGCGCTCGGAGTAAACCCCTAAAGCATAGTGCTGACAGCTGGCTTGCGTTGCCAGCCCGGACGCGCCCAAATGCGTGTGGAGTTGAACCTGCCTTTGCCGCCCAATCCGCTCAGGGTCCGTCGCCATGCCCCGAACGCCAAAGCCGCCTGTCGCCGAGCGTCGTCCAATCACGGTCACCCGCCACGGCGACACGATCGAGGATCCCTACGCCTGGCTTCGCGCCGAAAACTGGCAGGAGGTGACGCGCGATCCCGCCACGCTCGATCCCGCGATCCGCGCCTATCTGGAGGCCGAGAACGCTTATGCGGATGCGGTGCTCAAGCCGGTGGGGCCGCTTCGCAGCGCGCTCTATGACGAACTGAAAGCCCGCATCAAGGAAGACGATACAACCGTGCCGGCGCCCGACGGCGACTTCGAATATTACCTGCGCTACGAGACCGGCGGCCAGCATCCTATCTTTTGCCGCCGCCCGACGGGGATCGTCGAGGCCGAGCGGGTGCTGCTGGACGGCAACAAGGCGGCCGAGGGTCATCCCTTCTTCCGTGTCGCCGCCTGCGAGCACGACCACGGCCACACCCATCTGGCTTATGCCGTCGATCTGACCGGCTCGGAGCATTACACGATCACCGTCAAGAATATCGAGACTGGCCGCGAGCTGCCGCATCGGATCGAGGGAACCGCGGGCAGCGTTGTCTGGGCCGGCGATGGGAAAACCATCTTCTATACGCGCCTCGACAAAAACCTGCGCCCCTCGATGGTGTTCCGCCACCGCATCAATGCCGATCCGGCCGACGATTTGCTCGTATACGAGGAGGGCGACACGAAATTCTTCGTGCGCATCGGCGCCACCTCCGACCGGCGCTTCATCATCATCCAGATGTCCGACCATTCCGACACTTCCGAGGTGCGCCTCATCGCCATGGATGCACCCGAAAGCGCGCCCGTTATTTTTGCCAAGCGGGCGCCCGGCGTCAGCTATTCGGTGGAGAGCCATGGCGAGCGGTTCTTCGTCCTCACCAATGACGGCGACGCGGTCGATTTCAAGATCGCCGAGACGCCGCTCGACCAAACAGCGCGCGAGAACTGGCGCGACGTGCTGGCCCACGAGCCGGGCCGGCTGATCCGCGACATGGCGGTTTTCGCGGGCCACATGGCGCGGCTCGAGAGGGTCGACGGGTTGCCGCGCATCGTCATTCGCAGTCTGAGCGACGGCGCCGAGCATGCCATCGCCTTCGACGAGGCGGCCTACGATCTCGGCCTATACCACGGCTACGAGTTCGACACGGGCAACCTGCGCTTCGACTACAGCTCGCTGGCCACGCCGGCGCGCGTCTACGACTACGACATGGAAACGCAGGATCGCACCCTACGCAAGGAGCAGGAAATTCCCAGCGGCCACGACCCCTCCGATTACGTCACCGGGCGCATCATGGCGACGGCGCCCGACGGCGAGGCGGTCCCGGTCTCGATCCTGCACCACAAGGACACCGCGCTCGACGGCTCGGCGCCGCTACTGCTCTATGGCTACGGCTCCTACGGCCATGCCATCGATGCGTCCTTCGGGACGACGCGCCTCAGCCTTGTCGATCGCGGTTTCGTTTACGCCATCGCGCATATCAGGGGCGGGACCGACCGCGGCTACGGCTGGTACCTCGACGGCAAGATGGCCAAGAAGATGAACACGTTCACCGACTTCATCGCTGCTGGCGAGGGTCTGATTGCGGCTGAGTATACCCGCGCCGGGCAGATCGTCGCCCATGGCGGCAGCGCCGGCGGGCTGCTGGTCGGCGCCGCCGTCAACATGCGCCCCGACCTCTTCGCCGCCATCGTCGCCGAGGTGCCGTTCGTCGACGTGGTCAATACGATCTGCGATGCCACGCTGCCGCTGACCCCGCCCGAATGGGACGAATGGGGCAATCCGATCGAGGACCCGCAAGCCTACCGCACGATCAAGTCCTACAGCCCCTACGACAATGTCGAGGCCAAGGACTATCCAGCGATGATGGTCACGGCCGGCGTTTCCGATCCGCGCGTCACCTATTGGGAGCCGGCCAAATGGGTGGCCAGGCTGCGCGCCCACAAGACCGACGGCAATCTCATCATCTTGCGCACCAACATGGAGGCCGGGCATGGCGGCGCCTCGGGCCGCTTCGAGCGCCTGGAGGAGATCGCCCGCATCTATGCCTTCATCCTGATGGTCTGCGGCAAGGTGGGATAAGCGGGTGGTGGATTTCACCGCGATATGACGTCGCCTGCAAAATCAACCGCCGAGGGCACGCTGCGTGGCATCGCGTTGATTTGCCTTGCGGTCTTCTGCTTCATCGTCATGAACACGATGGCGCGCGCGCTGCGGCTCGACGGCGTGCCGGTTGCCGAGATCGTCTGGGCGCGGAATTTCTTCCACCTCATCCTGATCATGGCGTTCTTCCCGCGCCGCATCCGCACGCTGCTGGTTGCCGAGCGCAAGGGCATGCAGGTGCTGCGCTCGATCCTGGTCTTCCTTGCGACCATCTGCATGTTCATCGCCATTGGGCTGATGCCGATCGCGGACGCCGTCGCCATCGCCTTCATCGCGCCGTTGATCGCGGTCGGCCTCTCGGTACCGATCCTGGGCGAGAAGGTCGGTCCGCGCCGCTGGGCCGCGGTGCTGGTCGGCTTCGTCGGCATGCTCATCATCATCCGTCCGGGCAGCGGCGTGCTGCAATGGGCAGTGTTGTTTCCGATCGGCATGGCCTTTTTCTACGCGCTCTACCAGGTCATCACGCGGATGATCAGGGGGTCCGCCGATCCGCTGAACGCGCTGTTTTACACCGCACTGGTGGGCGCGGTTGCCGCTTCGGTCGCTTTGCCCTTCTTCTGGCGGATGCCCAGCCTCGCCGAGGCCGCGATGCTGGTCGCCATCGGCTTCATGGGCGGGCTTGGCCACTGGTTCGTGATCATGGCTTACGAGCGCGCCGAGATTTCCGCTGTCGCGCCCTTTGCCTATACCGAGCTCATCTGGGCGATCGCCCTGGGCTTCCTGGTTTTCGGCGAGTTCCCGAACCTATTCACCTTTATCGGTGCTGGCGTCATTGCGGCCGCGGGCCTCTACGTCCTTTACCGCGAGCGCCAGGCCCGGACCCCAGCCGTGCTGCCCGATGTGGCGGAGTGAGGGTTGGACATCTGTTGCGGCACCAGCCCACTCCCCCTCCCGGCCACCCATGAGCGTACGATCCGGGGTGGCCGGGTCGGGGAGCGGGCCGGTGCGGGCGCCAGCCAAAAAGGGAGTGGGCCGGTGCGCGGCGCCAGCCAAAATTGTGACATTCGGGAAAATGTGGCAATCAGTCAGCCATGGTACGGGCTATTCCCTTCTGGGTCCTGGCGACCCTGCTGATTTTGTGGTCGATCTACATGGTCGGCAGCGTTGCCGCGTTCTATTTCTTCAACGAGCCTTGGGCGGCGTTGTGGTGGGCCGAGCCGCTCGTGCGCGGCACCGATATCAACCCCGCGACGCTGGCCGAGGAAGCCGGGCTCACACCGGCCTTCTACGGCCTGGTGCTGTGGTCGGGGCCGGCCTTGGCACTGGCCGCCTGCGCGCTCTTGGTGCGGCCGCGGCCCGACCCGGTCGCCGTGGAGGAGCGCGAGGTTCAAAGGCACACCCCCCCCGACCGCCAAGAGCCGCTATTTTGATGTGGGATTTTGTGCGGGTTTCGACGCGGCTTTCCCGGCGCGGAATTTACCCGGGGCGCGCGTGCCGGTGCCTGGAGGCTTTGCCATGACCTATGACGGCGCCGCATACGGTCCCGGCGTGACGCTCGAGGATCCCGCCTTCATCCATCCGAGCGCGCTCATCCACGGCAAGGTTCGCCTACGCAGGCGCGCCTCTTTGTGGCCCTACGTCGTTATTCGGGCAGAGAACTACGAGGTCGATATCGGCGAGAGCGTCAATATCCAGGACTTCGTGATGATCCATGTCGGCGCGCAGAGCGGCACGCATGTCGGCGAGCATTGTTCGGTCGCGCACCGGGCGATCCTGCACGGCTGCACGCTCGGTGCGAACACGCTCGTTGGCATTGCCGCGACGCTGATGGACGGGGTCGAGATCGGCGCCAACTGCATCATCGGCGCCGGGGCGCTGGTGCTGGAGAACACCAAGGTGCCGGACAATTCGATCGTCGTCGGCTCGCCCGCCAAGGTCATCCGCACGCGCAACAACTACGTGCCCAACCGCTTCAACGCCTGGCTCTACGCGATCAACGCCGAGGCCTACCGCGCGGGCAAGCAGCGGCGCTGGGACGGTGCGGGTTTCGCTGGCGAGGCGGCGGCCAAGATGAAGGCGCTGCACGAGGACTTCGAGGAATTGAAGGCCAAGGGCGATCCGATCGCGGCAGAGGGGTGAAGGCCGCGTCCAACACCACATACCGTCACCCCGGACTTGATCCGGGATCCATACCGACAGGGCCGCTCGCGAGTCCGCATGGATCCCGGGTCAAGCCCGGGATGACAAAAGGGAACGGTGGAGAACGAATTGAACGACAAAATCTGGGGTGATTACGACCAGGTCGCGCTTGACGAGGCCTATGACGCGATGGGCTCGGTCGACGACTTCGACGCCTATCTGAGGGGCTATACCACCGACAGCGCGCAGGCGCGCGACACGCTGGCCGGCGCCCGCGACGTCGCCTACGGCGCCCACAAGGACCAGGTGCTCGACGTCTTTCGTGCCCCCGGCCAGTCGACGCCGGCACCGGTCAACCTCTTCCTTCATGGCGGCTACTGGCGCCGGCTCACCAAGGACGAGAACGGTTTCGCGGCGCTGGCGCTCGCGCCCGCCGGCGCGACGGTAATGGTCAACACCTACTCGCTCGCCCCCGACGTCCATCTCGACGTGATCGTGCGGCAATGCCGCGAGGCGGTCGTCTGGGCCTACCGCAATGCCGCCGCGCATGGCGGCGACCCCGAGCGGCTCTACATTTCAGGGCATTCGGCGGGCGGCCATCTCGTCGCCATGATGCTGGCGACCGACTGGGCGGGCGAATACGGCCTGCCCGCCGACGTGATCAAGGGGGCGACGGTGATCTCGGGGATCTTCGATCTCCGGCCGTTGCGCCACGCCGAGCCGCAGGAATGGCTGCAGTTGAGCGAGGAAGCGGCGCATCGCAACTCGCCGCTCTTCCATCTCCCGACGCACACATGCCCGGTGATCGTGGCCTACGGCGCGGACGACCCGGCCGGCTTTCACGACCAGAGCCAGGCCTATATGGCGGCCCTCGAGGCGCACGGCGTTACGGTCGCCGCCGACGTTTTTCCCGGCCTCGACCATTTCGCCGCCGGCAACGTGCTGATGGACCCGGAGAATTCGGTGACCAGGCAGATCATCGCGCAAATGGAGCTTTGAGGCATGGCCGGACCGACCTGGCTTGAGGTCGCGCTCAACGGACCCTGGTCGCGCGCGCGCCAGCCCGGCATCCCGATCGCGGTCGACGATATCGTCGTCGAGGGTGTGCGCTGCGCCGAGGCGGGGGCGGCGATCGTCCACGTCCACGCTTACGACGAGGCGACCGGCCAGCAGCGCGACGACCCCGACATCTACGCCGCCATCATCGAGGGTATCCGGGCCAAGGTCGATGCGATCGTCTATCCGACGATCCCTTTCGCGCCGGAGGATGCGGCCGGTACGGGCGAAAAGCGTTTCGCAGCGGTCGCAGCACTGGCCGAGCGCGGCCTTTTGGAATGGACCGTGGTCGATCCAGGCACGGTCAACATCACGGGCTTCGACCAGATGACCGCGGGAGAGAACGGCATCGTCTATGCCAATCCCGACGAGCACATCCGCGCGGGTCTCGCCATTGCCGAGCGGCACGCCATCCATCCGAGCTACGCCATATACGAGCCCGGCTTCCTGCGCCAGGGCGCGCATCTGGCGCATATCCATCCGCGCATGCCGCGACCGATCTACCGCTTCATGTTTTCCGAGGGCTTCGCCTTCGGCTTTCCGCCCGAGGCGTACGCGCTCGACGCGTATCTGGAGCTGCTTCAGCGGGTCGAGCCGGGAGCGCCCTGGATGGTCGCCGGGCTCGCGGTCGATATCCGGCCGCTGATCGAGCCGGCGCTGGCGCGCGGCGGGCACATCCGTGTCGGGCTCGAGGATGCGCCGCTCGGCAGCTCCTGGTCGAACCTCGAATGGGTCGAGCACGCGGTCGCCATAATCGAGGATCAGGAGTGCGACTTGGCGAGCCCGCAAGAGATCCGCGAGGCGCTCAAGGCCGGTTGACGGTCAAGAATTCCCACGTTTCGGGCGATTCCCCAGCAAAATTGCAGGCAATCCTCAGATCCTCCTCAAGCTTGGCGTGACCGTATTCGGCATTGTTCGGGTCGTTCGCGGGGCACGACCGCTCCCGCGCCTAATCAGAACAACCCCAGGCGTCGATCGCGCCGCCGAGCTTCAGAGGAGCCCACCCATGAACGCCGTCACCACAACCGCCGACACGAACACCGATACCCCCGACTACACCGCCATCAAGACCAAGCAGAACGCCGCCTGGTCCTCGGGCGACTACGCCAAGATCGGCGCCACCCTGCAGATCGTCGGCGAAGACCTCGCCGAGTCGATGGATCTGCGCCCGGGCGCGAAGGTCCTCGATGTGGCCGCCGGCAACGGCAACGCGACGCTCGCCTTCGCCCGCCGCTGGTGCGACGTCACCTCGACCGACTATGTCGACACGCTGCTCTCACGCGGCCGCGCCCGCGCCGAAGCCGAGGCGTTCGACGTCAGGTTCCAGCTCGCCGATGCCGAGAACCTGCCGTTCGGCGGCGGCGAGTTCGACGCCGTCGTCTCCACCTACGGCGTGATGTTCGCCCCCGATCAGCAAAAGGCCGCGGGCGAACTTGTCCGCGTCTGCAAGTCCGGCGGCAAGATCGGCCTTGCCAACTGGACGCCGGACGGCTTCATCGGCGCGCTATTCAAGACGCTGGGCAGCCACGTTGCCCCGCCCGCGGGCGTCAAGTCACCGGCGCTGTGGGGCAGCCGCGATTGGGTCGATGCGACCTTCGGCCCGCATGCCGATATCAGCTTCACGGCGAAGGATTTTGTCTTCCGCTACCCCTCGCCCGATCATTTTGCGAGCTTCTTCCGCACCTATTACGGGCCGGTGCACAAGACCTTCCTGGCGCTCGACGAGGCAGGACAGGAGGCGCTGCATGCCGATCTTCTGGCCACCGTCGCGCGCTACGACACGGCAACCGACGGCTCGATGCGGGTGCCCTCCGAATACGCCGAGATCGTCGCCACCAAGGCGTAGGGCGGGCCTCTCCCACACGCCACCATCAGTAACCCATTCCTGAAAGGAACCAAGACATGCTTATCAACCGAACCATCGTCGCCGCTGCCCTGATCGCAGTCACCCTTCCCACCGCCTTGCCTTCGAGCGTCGCCGCCGAACAGGGCCAGGGGCTCGCAGAAAGGCGCAGAGCGGCACGCCTATACAGGCCCAACCCTCAGTACCAGCGCTGCGCCAGCTTCAGCATCCGTGTTCTGAATGCCTGCTTGGCACAGTATAGAAACGATCCCTCAAAGCAGCGCTCGTGCCGTCAGAGCTACCAGAGCAACATTGTGGGATGCCAGCAGGCCAACCGCTAACGTAAGTTGAGTGCTGCCGAAGACAGGGCGGCGTCCGGTCGAAAGGCCGGGCGTCGCTCGTTGGCGGTCGCGACCAACGTACTGGGAGATCGAAGATGGGACAGACAGCCGAGCCGATGGTTGACGGCGGCTGTACCTGCGGCGAGGTGCGCTACCGGATGACCGGCGCGCCGATGTTCGTGCATTGCTGCCACTGCCGTTGGTGCCAGCGCGAGACCGGCTCGGCCTTCGCCGTCAACGCGCTTATCGAAACCGATCGTCTCGAGCTACTCGTAGGTAATGTGGAGCTCGTGAACACGCCCTCTGAAAGCGGCGAGGGGCAGAAGATCTTCCGCTGCCCGCGTTGCCGGATCGCGCTCTGGAGCAACTACGCGATGTCGGTGGGGGACAGGATCCGCTTCCTCCGCGTCGGCACGCTCGATGCGCCCGAGCGGATCGCCCCCGACATCCATATCTTCACATCCTCGAAGCTGCCCTGGCTGCCGATGCCGGACGACGTACCAGTCATGGACAAATACTACAGTCGCAAGGATTATTGGTCGGCAGAAAGCGTCGATCGCTTCAACGCCTTGCGTGAATGAACCGCCGGGGCAGTCTCGGCTGCGGTGCTGAGCGAAGCGCAATGAGGTTGCGCACGATCATTTGGATTTCATGGGTCATCGACATGGCCTTATTTGCGGAGGCGGGAGAATGGAAAGCAAGATACTGGTCGTGCGCGCGCTGGCCGGGACCCTGGTCGGCGCGATGGCTTGGGGGGGGGCCGCCACGGCGGAGACGAACGACGCGGCGTGTTTCGCGCAACCGACGCAAAGCTGCGTCCTCAAGCTGGCCCTGAAAGAGATGGCAGGTAAGGCGAAGCAGGCCTCGCCGCTGATCGTTGCGATCGGCCGGGCCCAGGTGCGGACCGGACGGCTCAAGGCGGCGTTGGCGACGGTGTCGCTGTTTCCGGCCGGCCGCGGCTATGACCTCAGCAGAGCGGAATTGCGACGGGCAATCGCTGTGGCGCAGGTCGGCGCAGGGCGCTTCGACGATGCTCGCGCCACGTTGGACCCTATTCCGGCCGGTCGGTTGCGGGTTTCGCCATTGGTGTCGCTAGGCGTCGCGGCGGCCAAGGCTGGCCGATCGGACATCGCCAACAAAGCTTTTCTGCAGGCCCGCGAAACCGCCGCGGCGCTCACCAATGATCTCCAACGGCGCAAGGCATTCTTCCGGTTGGCTGAGCTCTTAAGCAACGGCGGCCACTGGGATTTGGCACTGAAATCGGCGCGCGCGATCCGGGACCCCTATTTGCAGGCTTGGTCGCTTGGGTATGTTGCCGGCCGGCTCGCCAACGCCAAGCGGCGTACCGAGGCATCAAAGGTCTTCCGCGAAGCGGTGGGTTTGGCGCGGACGCTCAAGCTGCCCCGTTCTCGCGTCGGGATGATCACCAAGCTGTGCCATTTCCAGGGCCGGTCCGGAAACGCCGAAGATGTGGCGGCGGCATTGGGTGAGGCCTTTGCGGCCGCACGCGCCGTGAAGAGCCCGCGGTTACGCCTCGGCGCGCTTTCGCTCATCGCCCGGGGCCTGGAGGCGACCGGATCGGCGGGGCGCCACACCGACGACGTGGGCGCCGCCATCAAGGTGATCAATGCCGGCGGCTATGCCACACAACGGCCGTTGCTGTTGCTCGGTTTCGCGCGCGCCCAGGCACGGGCGCCCGGCCGCAAGGGCGCCAAGAAAACCTTCGCCATGGCGCTTGAAGCCACGGGCGCGGTGAAGGATACCGGCAACCGTCTGCGGGCAATCTCAGATGTCGCGCGCGCGCAGGCCGAGGTCGGGCTCCTGGCCGATGCCCGGCGCACGGCGGCGAAGATCCCGGCGAACGAGCGCCTGGCAAAGTATCCACACGGCAATGCTTTGTCCGCCATCGCCAAGGCGCTCGTCGTCGTCGGGCAACATGACCAGGCCGCGAAGATCGCGCGCGAGATCCTCGAACCGTGGTTTCGCGACACGACTTTGGACCATATCGCGCGGTCACGCGCGGCGGCGGGAGACTTCAAGACCGCGCTTGCCTTGGCGCACAAGATCGAACGCGGCGCGTTTCGCGTGAGGGCGTTGCGCGAGACCGGACGGCGCCAGATTGCTGCCGGCCGCGCGGATGCGGGGCTGGCGACGCTGCGCAGTGCATTGAATGAAACACGCGCGATTAAGGGCTGGCATAGTCGCGGCCTGCTCTATGCCGGAACCGCCGATGCACTGCCGCGCTAGTGCCGGTTCAACAGGGGCGCGGCTTCGAGCCACCCCGCGGCGGCTACTCGGTCGTTCGCAATCGTGTGCGCTGCACGATCAGGATCGTTAGCAGCGGCACGACCAGCGCAATGGCGATTGCGGCCGCCATCAGCCAGCCGAGGTCGGAATAATCCGCCGGCACCTTCACTTCGTCGGTCGTACGGTCCTTGACCTCGCGGGTCACCTTGAAGGCGAGGTTCAGATACTTGGTGCCGAGCTGCGAGGCCGACAGCGCCAGGTTCGAGAACGATGCCATCACCGCGAAGAAGGTGGCTTTGAGGTTCGTCGGCGCGTTGTTGGCGATCCAGGCCAGCATCGGGATCATCGCGATCTGCTGCAGCGGCGATTCCAGCGCGGTGTCGGCGACGGCGATGAAGCGCGCATCGACCACGCCCGCCGTCATGGCCGCGGTCCATTCGTGCAGGCCGTAGAACATGGCGAGGATCGGAATGCCGAGCAGGGTGAAGATGACGGTGAGGAAGCCGACGATATAAGCGATCGAGCGCTCGGCCATGAAGCGGCGGAAGATGAACATGCCCGCCAGCGTGAGCCCTGCGGAGATCAGCGACAGCACCGAGAGGAACTGCTGGTCGAAGCCGAGCTCGTCGATGAACCACCAGGTCTGGCCCGGCCCCGGCGTCGGCATGGCGCGGTAGACGAAGATGATGATCGCCGTGCCGACCAGCATGCGCCGGCCCTCTGGCGTGAGCGCCGCCAGCAGCCTGGTCATCAGGAAAACGATGATCG
>Ga0209633_10001699_pt1 | contig 22164 bp, 15 predicted proteins | sample Cruoilmetagenom1_FD_187290 | JGI IMG/M metagenome (GOLD analysis project Ga0209633, IMG submission 187290) | Oil polluted marine microbial communities from Coal Oil Point, Santa Barbara, California, USA - Sample 1 (SPAdes) (version 2) | ecosystem: Environmental > Aquatic > Marine > Oil seeps ... | reverse complement strand
ATCATCAGTACATGGTTTATCTGGAAAAACGGCAACTAGTATCCATTTTAGTGATGTTTTTCAAAGATTAGTTATAGGTTATAAAACAGGGTTAATAGAAATTATTGATGCAGACGGTAAAATCACAGTAGCGAATGATATAGAAAGATTGACTATCACTGGAGAAAAAGATATAAAACATATTGTTGAGTACGATAATAAATTATACCTATCAACACCTTTTGCAATTGTAGTTTATGATATTGAAAATCTACAATTTGGAGACACCTATTTTATTGGAAATAACTCAACAACAGTTGTAATAAATCAAATAGAAATATTTAATGATATTATTTATGCGGTCACTGAAACAGGTATCTTTACGGCAGATGTTAATGGTCAAAATTTAATTGACTTTAATAATTGGCAACAGCCTCAAGGAGATTTTTTAGGAGGTTTTAAAACAATTGAGGTTTTTAATAATCAGTTATTTACCTCTAGGGCGAATGGTTTTTATAGGATTGATTCTGCTACTTCTTTGCAATTTATAAGTTCTTTAGCAAATACTATTTTAAATTTAAAAGCTTCAGAAGAATATATTACAGTTACAACAAGAACAATAGCTTATATATATGATATTTCAATTAGCCAAGTTGTAATTACAAATCCAACACTTGAATTTGATTATATTTTAAACGCTGCTTATGCTGAAAATAACACGATTTATTTAGGCAGTACTGAATTCGGAATTTTACAACGTAGCTTTTCTAATGATATTGAACATTTTGAAATTCATCCTCAAGGCCCAACTTCAAATGATATTTTTTCAATTACTGCTGAAAATAATAATTTATGGGTTGTTTATGGAGGTTATGATGCCGCTTTTACACCACGACAGCAATTTTTTGGATTTAGCCATTTTAATGGAGAAGATTGGGTCAATACTGCTTATAACCCTACCATTGCAGCTAGAGATTTGGTACATATAACAATTGATCCTAATCAAGAAAATAAAGTCTATATTAGTTCTTGGAATGATGGAATATTAGTTGTTGAAGATGATAATATTCAAACGCTTTTAAATGATCAAAATAGTGGATTAGAAAGATTAGTTGTTGCAGGAAACCCTAATTTTTTCAGTATTAGAATTAATGGAACAGCATTTGACAATCAAGGAAATCTTTGGGTAGCCAATGCTTGGGTAGATAAAAGATTAAAAAAATTATCACCGAATGGTACTTGGAGCGAATTCGACTTAAGCTCTATAATGACCGACCAAGCTTTGGGCTTGACAGAATTAGTTGTAGATAGAACAGGCAGCATTTGGATTGGATCTAGGCGAAACGGGGTATTGGTTTATAATGAAACTGGAGATAGAAAGAGAGCCTTGGTTACCGAAGTAACCAAGGGCACATTACCTGATCCAAATACGAGATCTCTAGTTGTTGATAGAAATAATAGAATTTGGATTGGCACCAAAAAAGGACTCGTAGTATTTTCTAATGCAGGGGGTATTTTTGATGCAGATATTTATGATGCGGCACCTATTATAATTGATGACGATGGAATACCAAAAAAACTATTGGGTGATCAACCGGTAAATACTATCGCAATTGATGGAGCAGACAATAAATGGTTCGGTACAGATACCGGTGGTGTATTAGCTACAAATCCATCAGGAAGAGAAACCTTATTTAATTTCAATAAAGACAATTCACCTCTACCATCAAATAGAATAATCAAAGTTAAAGTTGATAATAGTAATGGTAAAGTTTTTTTTGCTACAGACAAAGGTATTGTGGCATTTAACAATAATGTCGCACCTTTCGGAGATAATTTAGGAGCCGTTTATGCCTATCCAAATCCTGTAAAGAAAGAACACGCTTTTGTGACTATTGATGGTAGAAATGACACACATTTACCAAGAGGAACCAATGTAAAGATCTTAGATGCTTCCGGGCGTTTAGTACATGAAACGAATGTTGTTGAGGGAGAAGAATTAAAAGGGGGAAAAGTAATTTGGAATAAAACAAATTTAGCCGGTAAAAAAGTAGCTTCTGGTGTTTATATTGTACTATTAACATTACCTGATAGATCTGAAACTTCAATGACCAAAATAGCTATAATTAATTAAAAATGGATGCTACAACAAAAGCCATTGTTTTAAGCACTATTAAATATGCAGATTATGATATAATTGTAAAATGTTATACTGAATTAGGGATTAAATCGTATTTGGTTAAGCGTATTTTTAAACAAAAAAGAGGAAAATTATCACCTGCTTTTTTCCAACCATTAACTCAATTAGAAATTACTGCCAATTATAACCCTAATAGAACGTTACATTTTATTAAAGAAGCAAATATTAATTATTCATATACTACTATTTTTGCAGATGTTGCCAAACAGACCATCGCTGTTTTTTTGTCTGAAGTATTGACAAAAACACTTCGAGAAGAAGAAACGAATCAACAATTATTTGCTTACTTAGAAACGGCTTTTATATGGTTGGATACACATAATATGTCTTCAAATTTTCATCTTCTTTTTTTAATGAATTTGACTAAATATTTAGGGTTTTATCCTGAAAAAGACACCAATTGTTTATACTTTGATTTAGAAAGCGGAAAATTTTCAAATCAACCGACCTCAAATCACTATATTTCGGGAGAAAATTTAACATATTTTAGAATGTTACTCGGCACAAATTTTGATGTATTACATGAATTAAAATTTAATAAAAAAGTTAGGCAAAATATACTAGAGATTTTAATACAATATTTTCAATTACATTTGCCCGGCTTCAGCAAACCAAAGTCTTTAGAAGTGTTAAAAGCGGTATTTAGTTGATTATGAAAAGATTTTTATTACTTGTTATTTATCTTACTGTTTACACATCTGTAGCACAATCAATTACTATTTTAGATATAGATTCTAAATTCCCGATCGTTAATGTTGCCGTTTTCAATGAAGATAAAAGTAAGAGAGTTGTTTCTGATAAGAATGGTGTTGTAAATATCTCTGATTTTGCAGTTAATGATATTTTAACTTTTAGTCATGTAGCATATGTTGAATTTGAATTGTTAAAAAGAGTAATAATTGGTAAAAAAATTATTCACCTAAGGAGTAAATCAGAACAATTACAAGAAGTTTTTCTATCAGCATCAAAGGGGAAAGAATTAAGAAAGAGAATAGCAGAGCAAATTGCGGTATTTTCGATCAATGACATTCAAAAGACAACACCACAAACATCAGCAGATATGCTTGCTGAAATTCCTGGTATTAAAGTGCAGAAATCTCAAGCAGGTGGTGGAAGTCCGGTATTGAGAGGTATGGAAGCCAATAGGGTTTTATTAGTAGTTGATGGGGTTAGAATGAATAATGCAATTTATAGAAAAGGGCATTTACAAAACGCTATTACAGTATCGCCTAATATGCTAGACAGAACTGAAATTATCTTTGGCCCTTCTTCAGTAATGTATGGTTCTGATGCTTTAGGAGGCGTTATTCATTATTATACCAGAAAACCTACAGTTAGCGATAAAAACAACACTAACGTATCTGTTTTAAATCGTTATAGCAGTGTTAATGATGAATTTACTTTACATACAGGAATAGAATTATCATTCAAAAAAATAGGATCTTATACAAGTGTATCTCATAGTAAGTTTGGTGATTTACGTATGGGGAAAAGCAGGAACCATGGTTTTGATGAATGGGGAAAGATTTTTGAATATTCTAATAATTCTAATAGTTTTTACAACTTTAATCCAGTGGCAAATTCTAATCCAGAAATTCAACGTAATACAGGTTATGATCAAACAGATATATTACAGAAATTTTTTATCCCTCTATCTAAAAAAACAGCTTTAACTTTTAATTTTCAGTATAGCACATCATCAGACATTCCGAGATTTGACAGATTAACAGAACGTAGAGATGGCGATTTACGTTTTGCGGAGTGGTATTATGGTCCGCAAGACAGATTATTAATATCTTCTCAATTAGCAATACAACCTAAAAAAAAATGGATAGATCAAGGTACAATTACGGTGGCATATCAAAATATAAAAGAGTCTAGAATAAATAGAAAATTTACAAGCTTAGACAGAACCATCCGTAAAGAAGACGTTGATATTTTTAGTATAAACAGCGATTTTTCTGTGCCTTTAACAGCATCAAAAGATAGAATTTTATCTTATGGTATTGAGTTTACACACAATGATGTTACCTCCACTCCTGAAGGAAAAACACTATCTGTTAACGACTCCGATAGTAGTCAAGGAGAAATTATTGGATTTTCAAATACCTTCCCGGTACAATCAAGATATGCAGATGGGGGGAGTACATATACTACCAGTGCAGGATATATAAATTACAGACAAGATATTAGTAAAAAATCTACTCTAAATACAGGCATCCGTTTTACCAACACAAATTTATCAGCAACTTGGATAGATAATACTTTTATTACCTTACCGGATAATGATATATCATTAAATAATTCCGCAGTTACAGCTACCATGGGTTATATTTATAAACCGTCTAATCAATGGCAATTCAATGCAGTATTATCTTCCGGATTTCGATCTCCTAATATAGACGATGTTGGTAAAGTAAGAGAAAGAACAGGGGATGTTACCGTGCCAAATATTAATTTAAGACCTGAATTTGCTTATAATGCTGAATTAGGGATTTTAAAATATTTCAATAATAGAAGATTCTATGTAAGTCTTACTACCTATTATACATTACTTGACAATTATATAATCAGAGATAATTTTTTATTAGACGGAAACTCCACTATTTTATTTGATGGAGAATTGGGCAATATAATTGCTAATGTAAATAAAAATACAGCCTATATTTTGGGAGGCACATTTGCAATGAAAGGAAAGCTATCTAAACAATTAAAAACCAGTGCATCTTTAACCTATACGAAGGGGAAAGCGTATGATACTGACGAACCCTTATCATCTATTCCACCAATTTTTGGATTAGTAGAAATTTTATATGAAAAAGGGCGATTTGAAACAGGCTTAGATTTTAAATTCAACGGAAGAAAAAAACCAAAGGACTATAATATTTCTGAAGGAATTGATAGAATTGAACAAACACCTCTCTTACTATCAGGCGAATATTATGGTTCGCCTTCATGGACATCATTAAATTTTAATTCAAAATACAGATTATCAAAAAATATTGATCTTATGTTTATGATCGATAATATTTTTGATACACATTATAAAGAATTTGCGTCTGCAATTAGCGCACCTGGACGTAATTTTTCTTTTTCTGTGCTGGCGAATTTTTGACAACGTCACCCTGAATTTCTTTCAGGTCTTATTGTATTATCATTCCTGTGCAGGTAGCTCCGAGACTTTGGGGCATAAAATGAGCTTTTCAATTCTTAATGATGTGTTACTACTTAAAAGCATTTAAGCCTGTGACATCCATTCCTGTAATTAATAAATGAATGTCATGTGTACCTTCATAGGTAATAACACTCTCTAAATTCATAGAATGACGCATAATGCTGTATTCACCTGTGATACCCATTCCGCCTAACATTTGCCTAGCTTCACGTGCAATATTAATAGCCATATCAACATTATTACGTTTTGCCATAGATATTTGTGCAGTAGTCGCTTTACCTTCATTACGCAACACACCTAATCGCCAAGTTAATAATTGTGCTTTGGTAATTTCGGTAATCATTTCAGCTAATTTTTTTTGTTGTAATTGAAATTGTCCTATAGGTTTTCCGAATTGAATACGTTCTTTAGAATATCGTAAAGCAGTATCATAACAATCCATTGCAGCACCAATAGCTCCCCAGGCAATTCCAAAACGAGCAGAATCTAAACAACCCAATGGTGCTCCTAATCCAGATTTTTTTGGTAATAAATTCTCTTTAGGAATTTTTACATTATCAAATATCAATTCACCGGTTGAAGATGCTCTTAGTGACCATTTATTATGAGTTTCTGGTGTTGTAAAACCTTTCATGCCGCGTTCTACAATTAATCCGTGGATTCTTCCTTCTTCATTTTTTGCCCAAACAACTGCAATATCTGCAAAAGGGGCATTTGAGATCCACATTTTTGCACCATTTAGTAAATAATGATCACCTTTATCCCTAAAATTAGTGATCATTCCGGCCGGATTAGAACCATGATCAGGTTCAGTCAACCCAAAACAACCCATAAATTCACCAGAAGCTAATTTTGGCAAGTATTTTTGGCACTGCTCTTCAGTACCATACTTCCAGATAGGATACATTACTAGAGATGATTGCACTGATGCTGTTGAACGTACTCCAGAATCTCCTCTTTCAATCTCTTGCATAATTAAGCCATATGAGATCTGGTCTAAACCGGCACCACCATACTCTTCAGGAATATAAGGTCCGAAAGCACCAATTTCTGCCAAACCATTAATAATTTGTTTAGGGAACTCAGCCTTTTGTGCCGCTTCTTCAATAATTGGTGATACTTCACGTTTTACCCATTCTCTGGCAGCATCTCTAACCAATTTATGTTCATCAGTTAACAATTCATCTAAAAGATAATAATCAGGTGCTTGAAATAAATCTTGAGACATTCTATATAATATTAAATTTTATTCAAATTTAAGGATTAAACTCTTTTTCAAATCTTTTTTGCTAAATATTTTATTAGCTACTTTTGTCATAATGCGATATACATTTAAAAAAGAGGAAAAACTTAAGAGCAAAAAGCTTATTGAACAGTTATTTGAAAAAGGGAGCTCTTTATCAGAATTTCCTTTAAGGATGGTTTATTTAAAGGTTGATCATACTTCTAATTATCAGGTTCAAGCTTCATTTTCAGCCTCAAAACGCAAGTTTAAAAAAGCAGTTGATAGAAATAGAATTAAACGCCTTATGAGAGAGAGTTATAGACTGCATAAACATACATTATATCAAAACATAGCAGATAAGCACATTATAATGTTTACCTATTTAGACGAAAAAGAACATAAATACGTTGATATAGAAGAAAAAATGATACATTTATTAAAGAAATTTGTAAAGAAAACAAATAAATAAAAAATGAAAAAGATTAGAAGAGTAAGCGTTATTGTGTTACTAGCAGCGGTTCTTACAGTCTCTGTGGGTTATAAATCTGATTTTTTTGAAGTTGCAAAACAGATAGAAATCTATACTACATTATTTAAAGAGTTAAATATGTATTATATAGATGAGACCAATCCTGCTAAATTGACCGAAAATGCCATAGATAACATGTTGAAAGAACTAGATCCTTACACACGATATTATGACGAGCAAGGTGTTGAAAAAGCCAGGATTAATGCTGCCGGACAGTATGGAGGTATAGGTGCAGCTACTAGAATAATTAATGGCAGATTAGTTATTATAGAACCTTATGAAAATGCACCAGCTGATAAAGCCGGAATTAAAGCCGGAGATGAAATTATACAGATTAATGATATAACCATAAATGATTCGTCAGTTAAAGATGCTATTTTATTATTAAATGGTACCTTAAATTCTACAGTTACAGTACAAGTGAAAAGGAAAGATAAGGTTTTTAAAGCTGAATTAAATAGAGAAACTATTGATGTAGACCCTGTTCCATATTATCAGATGATAGATGATGAAGTTGGTTATATTTCATTTATTAAGTTTAATGCAAAGGCCTCAACCAGAGTTAAAGAAGCTTTTGAAGATTTGAAAACTCAAGGAATGAAAAAACTAATCTTAGATATCAGAGGTAATTTAGGAGGTTTATTAAATGAAGCAGTTGAAATTACAAACTTTTTTGTACCAAAAGATGAAGTAGTTGTAACCACAAAAGCAAAAGTAAAAAAATGGAGTGATACTTATAAAACGAAAAGAGCACCTCTAGATATAGAAATACCAATTGTAGTTTTAATTGATCATTATTCAGCTTCGGCTTCAGAAATTGTGGCGGGCTCATTACAAGATTTAGATAGAGCAATTATAATGGGAGAACGCTCCTTTGGTAAAGGATTGGTACAGCGTTATCGAAAATTAACCTATGGCACGCAACTTAAATTAACTATTTCTAAATATTATACACCCAGCGGAAGATGTATTCAAGAGTTAGATTATACACATCGAGATGAATTAGGTAATGTGCCTAAATTTTCTGATAAAAAAGTAAACTCTTTTAAAACAAAAAACGGCAGAATAGTCCACGATGGTGGAGGGATAGAGCCAGATATAAAACTAAAAATAGTTGAAAGAACAAATGCTACAAAAGCATTAATTAAATCAGAGGCATTGTTTAATTATGCAACCAATTATTATAACGATCATACTAATGTTGCCTCTTCAACAGCGTTTATTTTTTCAAAGGATGATTATCAGGGATTCTTAAATTATTTGAATTCTGAGAACGTATTTTTTGAAACAGATACTGAAATAATGCTAAAAGAAGCACTAAAAACAGCAGATACTGAAGGCTATAAAGCTAATATTGAACAAGAATATCAAGCCTTGTTAGATAAAATTAGAAAAGAAAAGATTAAAGAATTAGCTCCAAATGCATCTGAAATCAAAGAAACACTTACCAATGAAATTGTAAGAAGGTATTACTACAAAAAAGGAGAATACATCCATAAAGTGAATCACGATAAATCAATAATTGAGGCTGTTGCAGTGTTAAAAGATGAAAATAAATATCAAAAAACGCTAAAGTAATCCAATATTTAAAGGATTCTAATACCTTTGTCTAAATTTTTTGAATGAGTATAATTAAACAAACCAAATCTCAAGAATCTTCAAATGCCATAGAACGGTTATATATTACCATGAGGCATTTGTTTAACCGAGGGTTTTACAAACCAATGGGAATTTCAGGTGAAACACTACGGGCATCTTTATTATTGTTACGACCCGAAATTTATGGTTCAATTGCAGAAGAAAAAGCAGAATTAGACGGATTATTATATGTTATTGAAAGATTACCTGAGGGTATTGAAGAGTGTCAATTTATTAATCTCACAGCAGATGAAGGGTATAATGAATCACATTTTAAACCTATAATTCCGCCAAAAAGACGTCGAAATTGTTATCGTATTGATAAAGATCAGATGAATATTGAAATCACAAGAGGACGGTCTGAAATATATGATATTTTGACACACTTAACTTTTTTATTTATTGAATCTCATAAAATTAAAAACAGGGTTTTACTTAATGAAGATGGTAAAACTATTCGTGAGTGGCAATATTTGGAAGATATTGTTATCAATAATAAAAAGCTTTCAAAAGATCAAAGAGAAGTTAGTTTGACACATATAGCTGGTATCTTAGGAAGAACTTTCAATGAAGTAAAAAAAATTGATGTAGCATTTTCAAAGAAAGAACATCCGAATAAATTTTTTCATTGTATTTTCTGGATGGGCAAATTGGCAATTAATGAAGTGATACTAAATCAAAAAAGAACAATTACATTTAGTTCGACTTTAAGAGAAAGTATTGGCCATCACATATATGGTGAAAAATGGGCCAACAATATAAAGAAGACCTTAGAACAAGAAAATCTGTTAGACAAACCAATTCATATCATTAGTGCAAATATGCATAGTGTAATGAATTCAATCTATGCACCTATTTTTTTAACTAAAGAGGCCAAAGAATATAAAAAATTGGCATTGTTTGAACTGTTAAGTGATGATGATAGTGAAGCTTTGCGGAAAAAAGTAAAAGAACAAGCTTCTACCGCAGGGTTGAATTATATTAAAGACGCTACAGGTACAAACATCAACGTACAGATTATTGACATTTCTAAAATTGATTTTAGTAAATCATCGTACACTCTCGATAAGTATAATAAAGAAGACAAAAAGCCAGTACTTATTGTAATGGATTATGCTTTTGGAGAACAAGCTTTTGAAACAATGGATGAATTGTTAAAACCATATATTTGTAAAGAAGGCAAAACACATTATTTAAATGTTGAATCGGTATCAATAATGGGCAAGGCAGGAATATTAGAAGGAGGTAAAAGTGATATTATGATACCTTCAGCACATATTTTTGAAGGCACTGCAGATAACTATCCATTTGAAAATGAACTTAAAAAAGAAGATTTAGAAGGTTTTGGCGTCAATGTTTATGAAGGATCAATGGTAACAGTTTTAGGCACTTCATTACAAAATAAAGATCTATTAGCCTTTTTTCATGATTCTACCTGGAGAGCCGTTGGCTTAGAAATGGAAGGGGCACATTATCAGAAGGCAATTCAGTCGGCATCAAAAATTAGAGGGAATATCTCAGAAAATGTAAAAGTGAGATATGCCTATTATGCATCAGACAACCCTTTAGAAACAGGAGGTACATTAGCGTCAGGTGGTTTGGGTACTTCAGGTGTAAGACCAACCTATGCAATTACGCAAAAGATATTAGAACAAATATTTTAATATACACTTAGTTAAATAAAAAAATGGCAGAGCAAAACATACCTCAAGATGGTGAAGTAGATTTAGGAAGTTTATTTAAAGTTATTGGTAAAGGGTTTCAAAATCTTTTTAATGCTATTGGGCGTTTCTTTAAAGCAATATTTCACTACTTCATTTTATTCCTCCTATTTTTAAGAAATAATGCATTAAAATTAGGAATTGCCATCTTTATAGGTGCGGTTATAGGTTTGTATTTAGATTTGAATCAACCGAAACAATATTCATCAACTATGATTGTTGAACCCAACTTTAAAAGCGCTCAACAATTATATAAAAATATATATTTTTACCATGAATTGGTAAAACAAAAAGATTCGATTTTATTAGCACAAACGTTAAAAATTTCTGTTCAAGAAGCAGCAAAACTAAAAGGATTTTATATTGAAGCTATCAAAAATGAAAATGAAAAGTATCAGTTTTTTGATGATTTTATCCAAGAAGTAGATACCACAACAGTTAGAAATATAAACATAAAAGAATTTAAAAAAGGGTTTACAGACTATAATTATAATTATCATCAAATAAAAGTAAAATCTTTAAGCAATACTATTTTTGAAAAGTTAGGTCTACCAATAGTTAATTCAATTGAAAACAATCCTTACTATAGATATCAAAAAAAGATCAATGATGAGAATTTGCATCAAAATGAAAAAGTATTGGTAAAATCGTTACAAGAAGTAGATACACTCAGAAAAATATATAATGAAGTATTGATTACTGAAGCTAATAAAGAGGCGTCAAGCACAAGTATTAGCTTAGCTCAAGGGGTTAAAAAAACCAATGAAATTCAATTATTTAATGAAAGTTTAGAATTAAACGAAGAATTGATAGATAATAATAAAGAAAAGGCTGAAACAACCGAAATCATAAATGTGGTTTCAACATTTAGTAAAGTTGGTATAAAAGAGACTGATATCCTTAAAAAGAAAACCGTTGTTTTAGGATTAGGATTAGGCTTAGTGATGTTGGCTTTTATTTTGATAAGACGGTTAAACTTGTATTTGATTAATTATAAAAATAATTCTGGTAAGGAAATCTAATCTAATATAGAATTAAACAACATACTATATAAATAACGTGAGTTCGATTTAAGAAGTATGAGCAATAAAACAAATTATGTTGATTATCAGCGCTTTGTCTGTTCGAGCGCAGTCGAGAACTATTTAAAAACCTTTCGACTGCGCTCAAGGAGACATTGAATTTTTATTATATATTTAAAGAGTTGATTGTCAGGGATTAATATAAATTATTATGTCGAACTCGCGTTAAATAAGGATCATAATTTGCCGAATTTTAAACGGAATAATACGTTAATAATTAAAGCAGCAAAGAGAAAAATGAAGCTAAATGAATTATGAAAATAAAGAAGAAGATTATTATCAAAATGTTAGATAGGATTTATTATCACCCTTAACCATTGATAAGAAATATAAGTTGTTATGTACTCAACATATTAACCTAAAAATCCTTAGCTATGATTTTAATGGAAAAAATAAAAAATAGAGCAAAGCAAAATTTGAGCAGAGGCCAAATTTTAAAGTTGTTTTATTTCATTAATAAAAATAGAATAATCGGTCTTTTTGTTGGTCTCTTTTTTGGAAAAAATCTCACTAAACTTGCGATTATCTATAATACTGACAAATGGGGGTCTCATTATTATACACCACATTATCAAAAACATTTCAAAACATTTAAATATAAAAAAATTAAATTATTAGAAATAGGAGTTGGTGGGTATGATCTTCCAAATAAAGGCGGAAATTCTCTCAGAATGTGGAAAAGGTATTTCCCCTTTGGTAAAATATTCTCATTAGATATTTATGATAAATCACTACAAGAAGAAAAAAGAATAAAAATATTTCAAGGTAGCCAAATCGATTATACGTTTTTAAATGATGTAGTTAAAAAAATTGGACAAATAGATATTATTATTGATGATGGTAGTCATATTAATGAACATGTCATTAAATCTTTTAAATATTTATTTCCTAAATTAAAAGAAGGAGGAATTTATGTTATTGAAGATACTCAAACTTCATATTGGAGTGATTTTGGGGGTGACAGTAAAGATTTAAAAAATCCAAAAACAATTATGAATTATTTCAAGCAACTAACAGATTGCTTAAATTATAAAGAATTAATAATCAAGGATTATGAGCCTAATTTTTATGATAAAAATATTCTATCAATTCATTTTTATCACAACCTGATATTCATTTATAAAGGGAATAATAATGAAGAATCTAATATTTTAATTGATAATCAAAGACGAAGTATGGAAACATGACATTTTGTTTTAAACACATTAGAACTATCATTTATCAAAACGTTCCTGACCATAAATATCTTCAATGCCGGTTGATAATGACTCCAATTGTAGACTGCCACGTTTCATGCGATATACCACTATAACTTGATTCTGGAAATGGAGAAACATTGATATATTTAAAAGATAAGGAAATGTGGATGATATTGTTGAAATTTTTAATAAATTACCAAAACGACTAACTAAATCTTAGTTCTAAATAAAAAAGCAGTACTAATTACTGTAGTTGTAAATCATTAGTAACACAAATATCTACAACCGTTTTGTTTTTCAAAAAGAAATCAAGATGACTTAATTATTAAAACTTGATTGATAAATACGTTAAATAATTTGGATAAGCATACTAAAGAAGTTTTTCTAAAATCATTTTCAACTATAATAATACAAACTATAGGTATTTCAGCTAGACTTATTACTAGTATTGTTCTGGGTAGAATACTAGGAGTATCTGGACTTGGAGATGTTAATTTGATTAATCAAATAGTTGTCATTTTAATGGTCATTTCAATGTTCGGAATGGATCATGTTCTAGTAAAGAAAATCTCAATAGGCTATTTTAATAAAGATTATAAATTAATTGGAATTACTATTTATACAGCATTAAAAGTGAATATAATTATTGCTGTTTTATTAACAATATTTAGTGTTATTGGAGCTGGTTTTATTTCTAACTTTTTTTCTTCTTATCAATTAAAATTACCTTTGATTATTTCAGCGTTAGTATTAGTTCCACAAACAATTAGTGTTGTATTTGCTTCAGCAATTAATGGTTTTAATAAAGTTTGGCAAAGCAGGCTATTAAAAGACTTTTTAACTTCTTTATTTGTTCTAATAGGTATATTTTTTTCTTGGTTTCTGAAAATTGAAATAAATCTATTTTCTGTAATCATAGTATATACTTTTAGTCGATTTTTAACATTTATTATTGCGACGTTATATTTAAAAAAAATATATAATCCTATTTTTATAAAGGGAGCTATTGATAAATCTATGATAAAAATGGCAAAACCACTACTTTTTGTCTCAGCTACAACTCTTTTGTCGTCTTCAATAGATATTATTATGTTAGGATGGTTGAGTAATTCATCGAGTGTAGGGCTTTATACAGTGGCTACAAGACTGGTTCTTTTTATTGCTTTTTTTTTACAAATAACAAATTCAACAATTTCACCAAAAATTGCAGCTTTATTTGCTAATAATCAATTAAAAGAGATAAATATAATGGTTAAACAAGTTACTTTTTGGCTAATTGTTATAGGCGTTTTATCAACGGTATTCTTTCTCTTTTTGGGAAAACCAATATTAAGTCTTTGGGGAAATGAATTTACCCAAGCTTATTACTGTTTGATTATTTTATGTTTTGGGCAGTTTATCAATGTTTCTACAGGATGTTCAGGAGTATTATTAATTATGAGTGGAAACGAAAAAGTGTTTAGTTATATTTCAGGGATATCCCTATTGCTTAATTTTGTCTTTAATCTTGTTTTAATCACTAAGTATGGTATTATTGGTGCAGCAATAGCTACAAGTATAACAATTGCAGGTGAAAATATTGTTAGGGTAATTATTGCAAAGAAAAAAACAGGTATATTAACCACCCCTTTAGGACTTAAAAAATTAAAAAATTAGTTTATGATCATGACTGTTACTGTTGTAGTTGTTACATATTCTGATAGGTTTCATTTATTAAATCAAGTTTTAGATTCTTGTTTAGACTCAGGGATCAAAAATATTATAGTTGTGGATAATGCTTCTAATGAAAATAGTAAAAAACAATTAAAGCATTATTCAGAAATGAAAAGTTCTAAAATTAATGTTATTTGGAATTCTTCAAATCTAGGTTCCGCCAAAGCATATAAACAAGGGTTAAAAAAAGCGTACGAACTAAATTCTGAGTTTATTTGGTTGTTAGATGATGACAATAAACCTAGAAAAGGTTCTTTAAACAAATTAGTGGAATTTTGGAAAAGTAAACCAGAAGATGTGGCAACACTGTTATCTTTTAGGCCTGATAGACAGCAATATAAACAAGCAATTCAAGAAAATAATTCTGATTTAGTATTAAGTTTAAAAAATAGTTTTTCTGGTTTTCATCTAAAAGAAAAAATATTAAATATCTTTAAATTTAAAAAGGTTAGTGATGTAAAATTTGGACAAGTAGCTTACGCTCCTTACGGAGGTATGTTTTTTGAAAAATCAATTTTAGATAAAATCGGCTATCCAAATGAAGACTTTTTTTTATACTCAGATGATCATGATTGGAGTTATAGAATAACTAAGATGAATAAGAAAATATATCTTATTTTAGAAAGTATAATTGATGATATTGATACATCTTGGGCAATTAAAGATGAAAAAAGCACTGTATTTATAAAAATAAAAAATGCACCGTCACTTAGAGTATATTACACCATAAGAAATAGGATGTTGTTTGAGAAAAAGTATCTAATTTCTAATAGTATTGTTTATCTTTTTAACAGATTTATTTTCACTTTTATTTTAAGTATCTATTGTTATAAGACTATAAATTATAAAGTTTTTTTAAAAGCAATGAGAGATGCTGATAATAATAATCTAGAAAAATTTTAATGAAAATTTTAATAGTAAATACCCTTTATGCTCCTAACCAAATTGGAGGAGCAGAAAAATCAGTTCAGAAATTTGCTGAACATTTGGCTATGAGAAATGTAAAAGTCGGAGTGATGACTCTAGGAGAGAAAGAGGAGTTTTATGAATTAAATGGAGTTAAAATTTGGAGACTGAAAATTCAAAATAACTATTGGCCTTTTTTAAATAAAAAAAGATCTAAAATTGACAAATTGCGATGGCATATAAAAGATATTAGAAATAGATCGTATAAAAATAAAGTGACAGAAATAATACATGATTTTAAACCTAGTATTATTCATACTAATAATTTAACCGGGTTTTCTGTCTTTATCTGGGAAGTTGCAAAAAACTTTCAATTAAAAATAGTTCACACCTTAAGAGATTATTATTTACAATGCCCGAATGTTTCTAAATTTAAGAATAATACAGTTTGTGAAAATGTATGTTTAGACTGTAAAACGCTATCATTTTTCAAAAAAAAGGAATCTCAAAATGTTCATTATGTAGCCGGAATTAGCGATTTTATATTAAAAGACCATATCAATAGAGGGTATTTTACGAAGGCAAAAAAGGGAGTAGTATATAATGGTTTTACAATTAGTATTGCTAAAGAGAAAAAAGAAAACGTTATTAAAAAAGAAGTTATTTTTGGTTTTATTGGTCAAATCAATTCTTCAAAAGGAATAGAATTATTATTAAAAAGCTTTGTTGATTTAAAAAGCTTTAAAAACTGGAAACTTATTATTGCGGGAAGTACAAGTGAAGCATACAAAAACAAGCTTAAAACAATTTATAACTCAGATAAAATTGAATATTTAGGGTATATTCAAAGTGAGAATTTTTATAAAAAAATAGATGTTTTAGTAGTTCCTTCAATTTGGAATGAACCTTTTGGGAGAGTTGTTTTAGAAGGTATGATTCATAGAAAAATTGTTATTGCGAGTAATAGAGGTGGTATTCCTGAATTATTAAAAAAGAACCCTACCTTTATATTTGATCCGGAAAAAAATGAATTGAGTTCTCTTTTAAGAAAAATTATAGAAAGACCGGGTATATTAGATAGCTATAAAATTAATAGAAATGACTTATTAGAATTTTCTATAGAAAAGACAGTTAGATCTTATAAAAATGTTTATCAAAGCCTTTTAGAAGAATAATTATGAAATTGAAATTGTCAAACCTTTTATTTTTTGGAATTCTACTTCAAATTATTTCAACTCAAGGAATAATGACCTTTAATTTTTTTAAATTATTTGGTCATTGGGAATTAAAATCAGTTTTACATCCTTTTGCGGTTATTATTATTATAGGCTATTTCATCTTAAAAGTATTTTATAGAAAGAAAATAAAAATATCAATAATTGATATATTACTTTTTTCGTATTTAGGTTTAAGTGTTATAATGTTAGTTATTAATGTCAATGGGATGAAGTCGGCATATATTGCATTTAGAGAAGTTTTTCTGCTTTTTATTATGGTGTTTATTTATAGTCAAGAATGTATTGATATTGTAAAATGGAGAAAACTTCTTAAAATAATGTATTATTTATCGCTGATAAATCTCCTTTTTATAGGATTGACATATTTATTAGGAGCAGAAGAATATATGTTATTGGTCACAGGTAATTTCCATTGGCCTATTGACCCAGAATATTTGTTTAAAATAAGTACATTTAGTGTTTTTTGGAGAAGCCCAGCATTAATAGGTAGTGCTGGCGCAGTAGGATATTTTGGACTTATTTCTTATTTTTTATTCAAACAAGATGAGGTTTATAAAAAGAAAAGATGGTTTCCGTTATTGCTGGTTATTTTATCTTTTGTTAGAAGTGCTTATTTAGGCTTGGTTATTTATTTGCTACTCGATTTTTTTTCTAAAAATAAAAACTGGGCGAAATTAAAAAATATGTTACCTTATATTTTACCGGTTTCAGCACTTATTATTTTTCCCTTATTTAAGTACAACATTTTATCGATTGTTTCGATCAGAATGAGAATTAATCATTGGATAAACGATATTGACACAAATTTTAATTTACTTTTTGGAGCAGCATTTGGAAAGGTTGGGGGAGCAGTAAGAGGAGAAGGGTTTATAGGAACGCTTGATAGTTATTGGTTATTATTACTTATGTCAATTGGGCTTATTGGAGTGCTTTTATCTTTATTATTTATGTATGAAAAAGCAATAAAAAACAGGCAGATCTTATTTTTTACTATCGCTTTTTTTATGGCTGGTTTTTTTATTACCCTAACACAAAGTATTCCTTTTTTGGTTCTTTATCCTTTATTGTTTCTTAAAAAATCACGTAACGAAAATAAGATACCAGAATCAAGTAATTTAAAACAGGAGCATGCAGTATAAAATAATAGATAAATTACCCTTTTTTGGGCTTCTATTGATCTCTTTTTTTCCACTGTTTAATATAAAAGTGGTTAGTATCAGTTTAATAATTTTCGCATTCCTTTCGATTATTTATTTATTCGCTAATTTTAAAAATAACTGGAATCCCGATATTAAAAATTTTATTATTACATCAATACCCTTTGGTTTATATATTATTGGGTTAATATATACAAATGATATACACTATGCTTTTAAGGTTTTAGAGACAGGCTTACCATTAATTATTTTTCCGTTTATATATTTTATTATTTTAGGGAGACATTATAGGTTTAAGAGTTTTGAAATTGATAAATTATTGAATTTTTTAGTTTTTTCTTCTTCGTTATTAATACTCATTGTAGTGTCATCCTTGATAATAACAGGAGTTTGGAAAGATTTTTTTGATAATGAAATATTCATAAGATCTGTTCAAAATAAAGGAGTTAATACAATAAGAATAGCAATAGAAAAGGTACCTTTCTTTGGCGAACACCCAACTTATTTTGGATTACTAAGCACAATTACAGTTATTATTTCGTTTTTTCGGATTCTAGAGAATAAAAAGCTAAAATTTAGTTTCCCACTAATTATAGGATTAATAGGGATATTAATAAGTGGGGCGAAAATAGCAATTATATCATTTTTGATCATTACTATTATTTTAATTATTTTCAAAGTTAAAAAGAAGCGAAATGTTCTATTAATTCTTCTTTTTATAATAGTTAGTTCAGGGTTTATTTTCACAAAAATTCCACTATTAAAGAACAGGTTTAATGAAATTTTTGTGACCAAGTTTGAGCCTCCTCAAGGAATTAACTATAATTCTACCAATGTTAGGATCGCAATAATTCAATGTACTTTCAATACGTTTAAGAAATCACCAATATTTGGTCATGGTACCGGGGGGTCTAAAGCTGAAATGACTAATTGTTATAAGCAATATGATACAGATATTTTTGCCAGGCACAATTACTATTATAATTCGCATAATCAGTATTTTAGTTTTGCAATATCTTTTGGTCTTTTAGGCTTTTTAATTTTCCTCTTTTGGATTGGTTGGTATATTAAAGAAGCAATTAATTATCATGATATTTTATTTTTAATTATCATGATAAATTTTATCATTATATTTTTAACTGAAAATTTACTGGAAAGACAAACAGGAAACATCTTGTTCAGCTTTCTAATACCATTACTTTATAAATATAATTTGCAAAAAAATGTCTGATAAGGTTTATATAAATGCTCGTTTTTTGACACAAGAAATTACAGGCGTACAGCGTTTTGCAATTGAACTTTCTAAACAATTAAAAGAGAGCCCAATAAAATGCGTATTTATCTCTCCAAAAAGCAAAATAGTTCATGGTATTTTAGCCAAAGAACTTGACGCTGTTTTTATAGGAAAATATTCCGGACATTTATGGGAACAAATGGAATTACCAAAATATTTAAAGTCTATTGGTAGCCCGCTTTTGATTAATTTAATGAGTACAGCTCCAATATTTTATTCAAATAAAATATATACACTTCATGATATAACATTTATACGCTTTCCAAAAAATTTTTCATGGAAATTTCAAGGTTTTTATAAAATAATGATTCCCTACATGTTAAAAACATCAAAAAGGATAATTACAGTAAGTAACTTCTCAAAAGATGAAATTTCTAATCATTATAATATAAATAAAGACAAAATTTCGATAGTGTATAATGGTATAAAGAAGTCTTTTATTAATCCATTGGTAAAGAAAAATGCTAAAACACCAGATTATTTTTTGACTGTTTCATCTATAAGTGAAAACAAAAATTTAAAGAGATTAATTAAGGCATTTAATTTAATTAATAATGAGAACCTTAAATTATACATTGTAGGAGGGCTCGATTTAACAAATTTCAATGAAGTAAAAGGAATTAAAGGATTATTATCATCTAAAAATATTGTCTTTAAAGGGCGTGTTTCTGATGAAGAATTGGGTTCTTTATATAAAAATGCAATTTCTTTTTTATTTCCATCTCTTTACGAAGGTTTTGGCATTCCTCCTTTAGAAGCGCAAGGGTCAGGATGCGCAGTACTGTTATCAAATATTGCTTCTTTAAAAGAAGTTTATGGCGATAGTGTTTTGTATTGCAATCCACTAGATATAGATGATATTTATTCTAAAATGACAATGCTTTATAATGATTCAGAATTGAGAACAGACTTGTCAAAAAAAGGAAGTATGAATGTTAAAAAATATTCATGGGATAATTCAGCAAAATCATTATTTTCAATTATCAATAGTGTAAATGATGGATAAAACAAATGTGTTACATATTACATTTAATAGAATAGATATTAGATTAATTATTAAAAATAGTTAGATGTATAAAATTGTACACATAGCAAGACCAGTTACCGGAGTTGGTGTTTATATTGATTTGCTAGTAAACAATATTGATGATCAAAAATTTAAAAGTTTTCTTATTAGTAATATGCAAGACAAAACTTTTGAAATAAAGAATAGATCTCAGAAAGAAATAACCCAATTTCATGTAAATCTAATAAGAGAAATTAATTTAGTAAAAGATATAAAGTGCCTTTATCAGACTATAAAATTCCTTAAAAAAATAAAACCAGATATTATTCATTGCCACAGTGCAAAAGCAGGATTTTTAGGAAGGCTTGCTGGGGCTTATTTAAAAATACCAACGGTCTATACTCCACACGCATTTTCATATTTAAGTAGCGAAAACAAATTAAAAAGAACTCTTTTTAAAAGTATAGAAAAGCTATTTCGTTTTTTACCATCAAAAATGATAGCATGTTCAAACTCAGAATATAATAGAGCCATTAATGATTTAAATTATAAAAAAAATAAACTGTATATATGGAATAATTCGATTGAAGATATTATTGAGTTAAAACCGTCAAGAATAATTAAAGACTTACCTAAAAAATTTATTTGTTCTATTGGGAGACCTTCTTATCAAAAAAATATAGAAATGTTATTAGAGATGATGTTGCATGCTAAAAAAAGAATCGAAGAGATACATTTAGTTTTGTTGGGAATAGGGTTACAATCTCCCATGCTAGATAATTTAAAAGAATTTATTAAAAAAAATAATCTCACTAGTAACATAACATTGATTCCTTGGTTAGAAAGAGCCGAAGCCATGAGTATATTAGAAACATGCTATATATATGTTTCATCTTCACGGTATGAGGGGCTTCCTTATTCAATAATAGAGGCACTTTCATTAGCAAAACCTTGTATTGTTACTAAAGTCGATGGTAATATAGATTTGATAGAAAATGGTTATAACGGATATTTAGTGGAGTTGGGAGATGCTAAAGATTTGGCAAAAAGAATAATTTCAATTTATAATGAAAAAGAATTAATAAAAGGAATGTCAAACAATTCAAGAAAAGAATATATAGATAAATATAATATTAAAAAAAACATAAATAACCTTGAAGAAATTTATATCTCTGAAATAGGTTAATTTTTAAGATAATGTGTAAATTTAAATGCTCAAAATCACCTACTTTTATCCGATTATAATTACTGACATAATTTTTAATATATTTTTTTGAAAAAAAGGTATTCATATTTAATAAGGCCTATATTTGTATTGGCTGATCTTCTTATTATCATAGGAGTTATCTTTTTTGTGTCTGATAAAGAATTCTACAATCCATTTTTTTTAACCTATAGTATTCTTTTTTGGCTATTAATTGCCTTCAATACCAATTTTTATAAGATATATAGATTTACAAATCTATTTAGGGTTTTTAAACTATTGACCATTCAGTTTTTGATATTTACTTTGGGGTTTTTCACCTATTTCACAATTTTTAAAGAAGGTGTAATGGTTGGAAATCAATTTTTAGTTTTGACTTCTATTCTTACAGTAATAATGCTATTTAAACTGATATCTTTTTATGCGTTGAAAAGATATCGATTAGAAGGTAAAAATTTTAGAAATATTATTGTTTTAGGGTTGGATGACACCTCTAAAAAAGTCACTCAATTATTTAATGATAAAGCCAATCTAGGCTATCGTTTTTTTGGCTTTTTTTCTGATAAAGAAAGTAATCAAAAAGAATATTTAGGAAAATTAGAATATAGTTTTGACTATATTTTAGAAAAAGATATTGATGAAATTTACTGTACACTATCTACATTAAAAAAAGAACAGATAAAAGAATTTACAAAATTTGCAAATCAACATGATAAGATCATTAAATTAATTCCAGATGCAACTGAATTATATAGTAAAAACGTTGGGTCCGAATATTATGACAATATACTTGTTTTAAACGTTAAAAAACTACCTTTTGAAACTCCTGAAAACCATTTTATTAAAAGAGTTTTTGATATTGTTTTCTCTCTCTTTGTAATTGTTTTTATAATGACAT